>ERZ767114.1-NODE-1-length-307950-cov-9.628694_pt1 | contig 307950 bp, 244 predicted proteins | sample MGYA00374952_ERZ767114 | MGnify/ENA primary metagenome ERZ767114 (study PRJEB28939, sample SAMN06267156) | marine metagenome | isolation source: Columbia River Estuary | place: USA:Columbia River Estuary, USA | collected 2012-05-05 ... | reverse complement strand
TCGAATGCGTTCACTGGACGCAACATCCGAGCAACAATTGACGCTGCAATGGCGGATGCCTTTGGACAAAACTCAGAGTTGAAAGACACGCATCTTATTGCCGCCTTCTCAACCACTGTCCCAACAACGGAGACCCACCAAGATTACATTAGTAAAATGCGTCAGTTGGTCATTAGCGGAAAAATACGATTGGCCAACACGAACGAGCAGAACAAAACCGTGCAACCAGTATTTGACCCAAGCGTGGGCTGATCCTCGCCGGCATGGCACTTAGGGTCAAACAACGAAGTTCTTCCAACGACGCATGTAATCGATGAATACAGGTGACAAGCCTTCCTTTGAGAGATGCTCAGCAGTGAACGGTGCTCGTTGAGGATCATAGTCCACATCGCCAACATGCCTCGCCCAATCTGAATGACCAATCGCCACTCGTCCGACACCAACGAAGTGAGCGCCCTCGTCCATGACAAATTGTGCATCCCTCGCCGACCAGACACCACCTGTAGAAATGAGAGGAAAGTCATCGGGCAACGCATCAGCAAAGCGTTTGGTCATCAGTCGATCGTCTGCATCGTCGACCTCTTGGAAGACGTCCCAGCATGAGATGTGAAGCCCATCAACATCCGCTTTCACAAGGTCTTGAGCCAACTGAAGGCTTTCTTCGAGGTGAATGCCCATCTTCTCAATCAAAGGCGAAATGCGGACGAAGACCAGAAAGTTCGGTGAAGTTCTTGCCCGAACCGCTTCAATGATGGCCCACAAGAAGCGCTTGCGTGCCTCGTACGAGCCGCCCCATTCATCCTGTCTGCGGTTTGTTTCTGTGCCTAGAAACTGACAGATGAGGTACGAATGAGCCCCGTGCAATTCAACCCCGTCAAACCCAGCTTGTTCACAACGAACGGCTGCATCCGCAAACGCTTCGACCATGTCCTCAACTTCTAATGATGACAAAGCCCGGGTTGATCCGTCCATGCCCGCCTCCGTATTGACGCTCGCTGAAACTGGTTGAACACCGTTGATGGATTGTGGAGCCCGCATGCCACCGTGGAAGATTTGGACGAGGCTGAGCGCACCGTGAGCGCGCAATCCTTCGGCCATTTTTGTCAGGCCGGGCAGTTGATGATCGCCCCATACGCCCATTTCTCCATCCCAACCACGCCCGGTTTCGGTGACGTTGGCTGCCGCAGTGGTCACAATTCCAAAGCCTCCTTTGGACCGCATGGTCAGCCAGTGAATCTCTTCATCTGACAAGGAGCCATCTACGTGGCTCTGTTTGTTGGTCATGGCAGCAAGCACACAACGGTTGGCCACTTCGATGCCGGTGCGAGGCAACACGAACGGTTCAGAGGGCGGTGCCATGTGGCGAATCCCTCACTCTGATTCTTGACCGTTGCTGTTGTTCGGTGGTTTTGCAGTGGGGAAGAGGTTGTCCAACCACTTTGGCGACCACCAGTTCCACTTGCCCATCAAGCGCATGGTTGCCGGAACCACAAGGGCCCGAACGACGGTTGCATCAAGCAAGATTGCCAAGGCAAGACCAAGGCCAATTTGCTTCAAGATAATGATTGAAGACAGCCCGAAGGTGCTGAAAACAACCACCATGATCGCAGCAGCGCCGGTGATGAGCCTGCCCGTCTTTTGGAGTCCGTTGGCCACAGCAAGTGTGTTATCGCCCGTCCGCTCCCACTCTTCGTGAATGCGGGAGAGCATCAGCACTTCGTAGTCCATCGATAATCCGAAGACAATACAGAACATGATGACTGGATTGGTGGATTCAATTGGTTGAGGTGTGAAATTGAGTAATTCAGCACCATAGCCCCACTGGAAGACAAAGACGAGCATACCAAAGGATGCTGAAATCGACAGGATGTTCATGACGATGGCCTTGATTGGAATCACGATGCTGCGAACCTGAATGAAGATCAGCACGATGGTTGCGATCAGGATGAACGCCAGTGCAATCGGGAGGTTGTCTTGAATCGCCCACAAGGTGTCCAAACTCAGCGCTGCAAAACCAGCAACATTCATTGATGCGTCGTCACCGGTGAGGAGGCTGTCAGTAAATTCATCCCGGTCTTCTCGGAGGTCAGCGACGTATTCGTGGCTCTCGACGCTGTTGCTCGGCCCATCGATTGCCAACACGACATAGGTGACGTCACCAGCAACAAACTGATCGCGCAGGTATTCACGGGTTGCGTTTTGTTCAGGCGTAAGGTATTCTGAAGGCGTGGTCCAATACTGGACAACCGTTGATTCATTCATGCCCATTTGAGGCAAAGCATAGCCAAACGCCTCAGTGATTCGTTCATCGTCAATCTGGGACACCATCCATTGATGCATGGCGCGGAGGTTGGTCTCGTTGAGTGGATCTGTCCCATCGAAGTCGATGACAACAAGGGCTGCATTCGAGGTGCTCTTTGGCCAAATCTCGTCGATTCGGTCAAGACCAAGGCGAGATTCATCGTCCGGGGGCAATGCGTCACGGTTGGCGAGCGAAAACTCGGCTTGGAAGAAGGGAAGGCCTGCTCCGAGCAGAATGATGAGTGTTGGAATTAGAACGGCCCATGGTCGGTCCATCACCGTGTTGGCGATTTTTGCCCAAACGCCTTCTCCATCGTCGTTGGTGTCGATTTTGAAAGAGAACGGAAGCCTCCAACCCCAGTTAATATTCCGACCAAGCATTGCGAGAGCAGCTGGTAAGACGACCAGCGAGTAGATCATGGCAATGGTGACCGCCAATGTTCCACCGATGCCCAGGCTTGGAAGGCTTGTGTTGGTGAAGAACAGCATGCCCATCAAACCGATTGCAACGGTGATACCGCTGAAGAAAACTGCCTTGCCAGCGGTTGCCACGCTCATGGCGGTGGCGGTTCGAATGTCGTCAGGATGTCGCGAAATTTCCTCTCGGAAGCGATTTACCATGAACAGAGAATAATCTATAGAGACGCCGATTCCAATCAAAGAAATAATGTTCAGAGCGTATTGGGTCACATCGGTTACGTTTGACAACCAGATGGTCACACCAATGGCGGACAGCACAGTAAGGACACCGACGCCAACTGGAAGGAGCGCAGCGAGGAGGGTTCCAAAGACAATGGCGAGGATGATTAACGAAAGCGGTCCTGAAATAATTTCTGCCTTGATCAGGTCTTCCTCAATGCGATGATCAAAGGTGTACTCAATGGCCATGCCGTCGGTCCGCCACGCGTCAAAGGCCTTGTCCATCTGAATAGAATCTGCGTTCTCACCGTAGAGTGCTTTGGCATCTTTCCGAGACAGGTCCATGACAACCCTGTTTTGTGCCCAGAACCCATCATCACGTTCTGCGGTGACCTCGGAGCGTTCGTCATCCAATGTGTCCCAAGAATATTCGACCGTTACATCCGGCAAGGCTGCAAACACGGCAAGCGCATCGATGACCTCCTGTTGCCACACCTCTGATGTATCATTGAGCGTTGGGTGGTGAACGAGCAGAACGAAGCCTTGGGAAGTCTCAACGTTTCCCGTACCGAAGGCACTGTCTTTGATCGAAAGGGCGTCAACAGATTCGAGGTCACCCTCTCCCCAAGACTCCGCCCAATCAGCACCCATACCAATAAGGGAGGCCATTGCAAAACAAGCCAAAAGACCCATTGCGAGCACTTTTCGCCTGTGGTCGTGAGTGAATCCACCCATCTTGTAAAAGAAGCGGCCTTCAAACAAGGAGGAGTCGGTTGACGATTCCATAACCGCCGGGGGTAAAATTCCCTTTATGAAAGAATGTTTTCTTGCCACTGCTCAAACTAAGTGTGAGAATCCTCACCATTGTAGGGAGGTTATGAGTACGGGTAAACAAATCTTCTCAACGGAAGTCGATGACAATAAAAAACGATAGAAGAACTAAATGATAGAGTCGGCTCCAAAAAACATGGTGAAAAAGAATTCATTCCAGAACAATTGGATGAGAATGAGTGGTGCCATTTTGTTTGCCACCCTTCTAATTCCAACGCCAGCGCAGGCGATGTGTAACGGGCCTGAATCCTGTGGAATTCTCGGAGGGTTTCTCCTTTCAATAATCACGGTTCCAATCTCTTTACTGGCTCTGTTTTTGGCCATTTGGCCAGCGACTCGGAAATCCCTCCAAGCCATTGCTGCGCTTCCAGGAGGGATGGCAGCCCTCACTACGTACCTCATCATCATACAAGCACAAAGACTGGATCTGGCATTCATCCCTCTTATTCACATCGGATTGATGGCTTTGATGATCTTTCTTGGACGCATCGATTCCAAACGGGAAGAAACGCAGATTCAACCATAGAGGGTGAACTGGAAAGCCCCTTTTTCTGCTTGGAGCAGGATATCTCTAGCCCACACAGACCGGACCTTCTTCTTCGAAAACTCCAACCTTGGGGGACCCAATGGAACAATAATAAATCGAAGTTGGAAGGTCGATTTTGTGGAGAACAAAAAGGAGGCTTGGGACCGCAACTCAAGCATGCAGGTTGGAGGCAAGGTACTCTTCCTTCTCTGCGGAATGCTGTGGCTCTACCGCCATGATCTGAACCCTGTGAATTCCATCGTTGCAGTCGTACTCTTCTTTCGATTAGCGGCCTACGGCGTGGCCAAAACTTCCCTCTACTCAAAGAAAGAATTGGAGCGACCGAGCCCCAGTTTGGCCCGCCGAGCAAAAATCTACTCCACTTTGATTGCGTTGAGCATGGTTTTTCTTTTGCTTTCTACGGCAGCCTATGTGTTCTTTTCCGAACAAGTAGGCGGAAATCCAGGATCGTACGATTCTGAAAACTTCTACGATGGCGCCTTTCACAACCTCAAACAGCCAGATGATTCAAGCGGCTCCTTCTTTGGAACAATGGCTGGATACATGATCGATGACGGAAGCAGAACACCGAGCAGTGTTCTCCCAACCATCGAATTTGAGCCGATTGAAATGAACGATGACGACGTGAGCATCACGTGGTTCGGCCATTCCTCACTTCTCATTCAGAGCCCGAACACAAGCGTGTTGATTGACCCTGTGTTTGGTGAAGACAACACAGACCCCCTGTTCTTGGGACCCAAACCCTTTGACTACGAGCACACTTACGAGCTCGAGGATCTGCCTGAAATCGATGTTGTTCTCATCTCGCATGACCACTATGACCACTTGGATATGGACGCCGTCAAGCATCTTTCGACGTCTCAATTTCTCGTCCCGCTTGGCGTGGAAGCGCACCTCATTGAGTGGGGCATCCCTTCAACCAGCATTCAGGAGTTCGATTGGTACCAAGAAGGGGACATAACTGATGACCTGAGCGTTGTGTTCACGCCATCTCAACACTTTAGCGGCCGTGGCATCAATCCTGATAACACGCTTTGGGGGTCGTGGGCCATCTACCTCAACGGGCATGATCTTTTCTTCAGCGGAGATGGCGGATATTCCGATGAATTTGTAGAGATTGGTCAACGGTATGGTCCATTTGAAATCGCATTCATCGAGGCTGGCCAGTATAATGAAGCATGGGCTGATGTTCACATGTTCCCAGACCAAACCGTGCAGGCTGCGATCGATTTGAACACAGCGACCTTGCTTCCAATCCACAACACCAAATTTGTCCTCGCCCTCCACGGATGGGATGAACCACTGGAAGATGTGACTGCAGAAGGCGAGAAGCGGAACCAGTCCGTGACGACGCCGATGATTGGGCAAACATTCCTTCTCGGTGAGGATATGCCTAAACACACATGGTGGCGAAATGTATCTGTCTATGAACCTCCGTTTCTCAAACGAAGCCCAATCGTCGGAATAGCGATGTATGCATCGATGATTCTTGCTGTCGTCATGGTTCGCACTGCCTCGATAACGACTCCAGCCCGTGTTGAAGTCACATACGAGGATTGAAAGCAACCTTACTCCACACACGGCCATGGAACGAGCGCTGTTAGGCGGAGGATGCTTTTGGTGCACGGAAGGCGCCTTCAAAGGAATACATGGCGTTGAATCCGCTCTTCCCGCCTACGCCGGTGGATTTGATCCAAACCCTCGCTACGAGCCAGTCTGCTCTGGAACCACGGGCCATGCTGAAATCGTTGAGGTCGTCTTCGACCCCACCATTGTCCCTTTTGACACCCTCCTCGAAGTGTTCTTCACCGTTCACGACCCAACCCAACTCAACCGCCAAGGCAACGACATAGGCACTCAATACCGAAGTTGCATCATGCCAACAACAGCTGAACAAGGCGACATTGCCCGAAGAGTGATTGATGAAATGCAACCACTGTTTGATGCTGACATCGTCACAACCATCGAAGAGCCAACGCATTTCACCATCGCTGAAGCCTATCACCATGACTACTACGCACGCAATCCTGCACAAGGCTACTGCATGGCTGTTGTCGGTCCAAAAATTAGCAAGGTTCGTGCCAAGCACGCCCATCTTTACACAGCGTGATGTTGAAAGGGCGGCTTTGCCACCCGCGACACATGGTGAACAACGTCCCTCGCCCACCGACCCCAACAAACGAACCTGTTCTTGGCTACCTGCCAGGCAGCCCAGAGCGTGCTGCGCTCAAATTAGAACTTGACCGACAGTCTTCGGAAGTCATCGAAATCCCATGCATCATCAACGGCAAGGAAGTCTTCACAGGCGACGTGGTCGAGCAAGTCATGCCCCACGATCACAGCCACGTCATCGCTCGAGTTCACATGGCAACCAAGGCGAACGTCGAAGAAGCCATTCAAGCATCCCTTGATGCTCATGACATGTGGTCCACCATGCCGTGGGAAGCCCGCGCAGCGATTTTCCTCAAAGCCAGCGAATTGCTTCGTGGTGAATACCGCGCTAAAATCAACGCCAGCACCATGCTCAATCAGTCAAAGACCTGCCACCAAGCAGAAATTGATTCAGCGTGCGAACTGATTGACTTCTGGCGCTTCAACACAGATTACTGCCGACAAATCTACGAAGATTTGCAACCACCCGTTTCGCCACCAAGTATGTGGAATTCGAGCGAAGTACGCCCGCTTGAAGGCTTCATCTTCTCCGTAACACCGTTCAACTTCTCCAGCATTGCGGCAAACCTCCCATCCAGCACCGCCATCATGGGCAACACTGGTGTTTGGAAGCCGAGCCGAAATTCCTACGTTTCGAACTACCTCTTGATGCGCTTGATGATGGACGCTGGCCTTCCAGCTGGTGTCATCAACTTCATTCCAGGGAAAGCAAGCATGGTTGGCGACACGGTGCTTGCCCACCCAATGCTTGCCGGCATTCACTTCACAGGCTCCACCTCTGTCTTCCGCAAGATGTGGCGAGACGTGGCGAACAACCTCGAAACGTATCGCTCCTACCCTCGTGTTGTTGGTGAAACAGGTGGCAAGGACTTCATCGTCGCCCACCCCGATTGTGACGAACGAGCGTTGGTTGTTGCCCTCCTTCGAGGATCCTTTGAGTTCCAAGGTCAGAAGTGCAGTGCAGCCAGCCGCGCCTACATCCCAGCATCCGTGTGGGGGCGCATCAAGGACGAATACTGTGCCGAAGTCGGCAAGATCACCATTGGTGACCCTCGGGATTTCACCAACTTCATGTCTGCAGTCATCGACAAGAAATCGTTCGACAACATCTGCGGTTACATCGACCGAGCCAAGGCCGACCCAGGCTGCGAAATTGTGACCGGTGGCGGCTATGATGGTTCAAAGGGCTACTTCATCGAACCGACGACCATTGTCTGCAGCGATGCGCATTATGAATCAATGTCTGAGGAAATCTTCGGACCTGTGATGTCAATCCACGTCTACCCTGATGACGAATTCGAAGCAACCCTCGCAACGTGCGATGCCACCTCGGAATACGCATTGACAGGATCAATTTTCGCTACCAAGAGAGAAGATGTTCTGACGGCCATGAAGGCCCTTCGTTACGCATCTGGAAACTTCTACATCAACGACAAACCAACTGGCGCAGTTGTTGGCCAGCAACCATTTGGCGGCGCACGTGGAAGTGGGACCAACGACAAGGCTGGCTCACCCCTCAACTTGCTTCGCTGGGTCTCACCCCGCTCGATCAAGGAAACTTTTGCACCACCTCACGAATGGGGCTATGGCTTCCTTAGCGAGTGATTCCTTACTTCTTGCGTTGAACGTTGTTCACTGAGGCTGTCAGCACCTTTGCAGGGTAGCGGGCGCTGACCAAAGAGATCAGCCACCAACCAATGCTGAGCACAGGTGTGGCGACCAAACAGGTCAATCCAAACCACATCGCAATGTTGCCTGTCGTCGCACCCCATGCCCAAAGAGCAACTGCAATGGTGGCAACCAAGAAGAACAGACGCGCTGCTTCACTTGGCGTCGACCAACCACGGTGATCCGTGCGTGGAGCGAAGAATGATGCCATCAACGACATACATACCGCTCTGTTGTTTTCTTATTGAAGGCGTGTTTTTCCCAACCGCAACCGCCGGTGGATTCATGTGGGGGAGAATGGAGCGCCAATCCCGCAATGATGAATGCTTTCAGCCGACTGCTGATTTGTTTTAGTGACGAGTGATGGGCGAACTGAGCGGGACCCAGTCGGGTAAGCATTGAAAGCAATGCGACCTATCTTCGACCATGCAAGGCGTGCCGCTCGTACCGCTCTCGCCTGCACCTTCAGACCTCGTCTTAGCTCACACCTCGAAACCGTGGAAGACCGTTCGTTCCATGCTTGGTCTCGTCGGGTTGCTCTTTCTCATCACCAACATGGCGCCGCTTTTCCTTGCTGGACTCATCGATGCAGACTTTAACGGCACGTTAGGGCCAAGTGATCCTTGGCTCATTTTTGCAAGTTCTTTGTGCTCTATCCCTGTGCTTGCCCTTATTGCATTCCTTCGTAGACCCCGTCTCACACACCTCGTGCGCGCCATTCCCCACCCAAGCGGCAACATGGTTCACATGATGAGTCAAGACGATGTGTTGCAATCCCCACAACCGATCCAGGTGGTTCACCATGTTGTGCATGACTCTGCCCCGTTAGAAATGCCGTCACGAAAAGCACTCTGGTGGTTGTTTTTTGGCGGTGTACTTGCCTCATGCATCTGCCTGTTCCCCGTTCTGATCCTTGGTTTTACACCACTGACGGCCCTTTTGTTCATTGCGGTGGCGATACCGGCATATTTGATTGGTTTTTCCACCCCAGTGTTCGCATGGTGGTCCACACTCACGCACTACTTTGGATTGCAGACCTCGCGCCGCTTGGCAGAATGGATGCTGATTGCAGGGATGGTTTCGACGGTCCCAGCCATCATGATCAATTCCAACATATCACCAGTGATCATCGACTTTTTGGGATTAAGCATGGCCAGCGAAACAAGCCTTGGCTATGGGTTGATTTTGATGGTCTCTGCGCCAGTCGGTGAAGAATTGTGCAAAGCCGCTGCCGTCTATGCACTCGCCCGTTTCATCGATTCACCGCGCCGTGGGTTCCAAATTGGATTCACGGTCGGCCTCGGATTTGCTTTGCTGGAGAACATGACCTACATTCTGTCCACCTTTGGAGCGCTTGAAGCGAGTTCAATCACCTTTGGATTCACCTCGATCATCAGGGGCATCGGTAGCATACCTGGCCACGGTGTTTGGACAGGAATTTCTGGTTACGCCATCGGGTGTCATCTTACATTGCGACGACCAGCACCGCTTCTTCACCTCGAACCAAGGCAGGAAGCAACATCTGAAGTCAAGCAGTGGATGTTAGTCGACAAAAAAAGCGGTCAAGTGTTGTCGGCATCAAACGCACCACAACCCCCGATTATGATTCCAAGGTGGTTGTGCAGTTCACCCCAGAATGGCATCCAACTCCCAACCACACCTGCGATGGGCATTGGCCTTGCCATCCTTGGCCATGCTCTTTGGAACGGCAGTTCGTGGGGCATTAGCCTTCTCACCGCCAACATTCATTGGGCCGCCCAATTTTTCCTCATCTTTGGGTGGATCTTTTTCCTGATTTTCGCCCTGTGGCAGGTCTCAAGGCGGATTCTCGCCTCTGTATTGCTTGATTACGCCTACTGAAAAAGCACCCTGAAAACGACAAAAAGCGCCATCAAAACAGGGAAAGCACCTTTGAGGTGGTGGATGCCCGATTCGACTTGAGGGAATGCTATGGATGTGTTCACGGCGGGGCTAAATCAAGGCAATGTCTTGGTGACTGCAGTGATTATTCTTGGCCTTGTCATCGTCTCATCACGAGCAAAAATGCTTGACCGAGCCGGTGTCTTTGCTGCTGCAATCCTCGGGCTCACCGTCGGTGCGCTCGGACATTGGACGTGGTTGCTGATTTTGCTCGGCTTCTTACTCTCTGCTCACAAAGCGACAAAATGGCGCTTTGATGAGAAACTGGAACGCGGCATGTCCGAGTCAGACGATGGACATCGAAGTTACGACAACGTCATCGCAAACGGTGGCCTTCCTGGCATCGTTGCTATCTTCGCCTTTGTCACTGAAGAGTGGGAAACTGGACTTTGGATGTTCAGTGCTGCAGTGGCTGTTGCCGCATCTGATACGTTTGCCAGCGAAATTGGCTGCATGGATGACAACGTCCGTATGATTACGACCCTCAAACGATGTGATGCTGGTATCAATGGCGGATTTTCCCCGAGTGGACAAATCGCTGCACTGGTTGGATCAGGCCTCATCGGACTGCTTAGTTTCCCTGCCTGGTACTTCACGACAGATACAACCGACATTCAGATCGGTTTGACACTCAGCGCAGCCGTGATCATCATTGGATGGCTTGGTTGCCAAATGGACAGCCTGCTTGGAGCCTTGCTCGAAAACCGAGGCTTCCTCACAAAGGGTGGCGTCAACGGAATTTCCATCACGTTTGGCTTCATGTTGATGAGTTTCTTTGTCAATTACCTCGTGGTTTGAGGCAATAGGGCGAATCACTTCGGCCATTGTCTTCATGAACCACAACCGATTCGTCTCATCATGCGCAAGCGCTTTGCAGCCATGGCTTTGCTGGCGCTGCTGGCATGCATGACCCTCGGTGGCTTTGCAAGCGCTGCTGAAGACCCTGTGTACACACCAGGCTACATGGATTGGGAAATCGACCCAATGGAACGACTCTTTGTCGAAGGCTTGGATTCGGAAGAAGCCGTGCTCCAGCGAGGCCGAACCGATAACGCAGTGGGTGGTTTTTCCTTCAACGCAGGCGCAGGTCCAATCCCAGTATTCAGCATCTCCAGCCCTCCCATTCAACAGCCAATCAACGCAACGGTGAACATGAGCGTGTTCTTTTCTGCCTTCATCGAAACGGGGCCATTGTCCCATGAATCGTGCACGCGACAGCCGGCCATAGTTGACAGAACGACGACATTGACCTATTCGGTCGATGCTGGCGGTGTACCAATCTATGATGCAATCGTGACCCAAACGGTCGACACAGCGATTTCAAATGCAGCAATGAACTTCAGTGGGGAGACACAAGAAGCGTTCATCAGCATGCAAGCAGGTGACGTGTTCACACTCTCATTGACTGCAGAAAACAATTGTGCAAACACCGTCATGCGAGTCCAATGGGGCGCCTTTGAGCAAAACAGTGGCGGCATCATCATCAAAGGAGATCTCTACGAACCTAAAGCAAGAATCACCATCGATGATGAGCGACGAGCCCACATCGAAGTCGAACCCTTGTTCCCTTGGGGTGAAGACGACGTAAAATCCGTGAAATGGGAAATTTGGGGCCCGCTTGAATCGGATGAGCGCCTTGTTCGCAGTCCCGATTATCTCATGGAAGAATCAACCGGTCGGATTCGTATCGACCGTCCGATGGAGGGAAACCAAACCAGTTGGGCATGGTCAGGTATTGAAAAATTAGGACTTGGTGAAGCGAACCTCCAGGTGTGCATCCAAACCATTTCGGGCGACTTGAACAGTGATTGCCACGCCTTTGGAATCGTCCGATTTGAAGTCGAGCCAGCCGACAAAGGCTTTGCCAACGCTGCAATCATCCTTACGCTCACCACAGTCGGTGCTCTCTTTGCCTATTCGTTCTCATTGTTTAGGACGGATAATTTGCCCCCGCTCCCAATCTTGGTCGCCTTGGTGCTTCTTGCCATCTTTGTGATTCCGACAGCTTGGGGACAGGCCAACTTAGGATCCGATGCAAGCATCGGGGAACACGCCCGAGTGTATGACGGGGAATTGTATGACACGATGGGCAACTCGGTCATGGTCTCGGATTATCTTGACGGGAACAAAGCAATCGTCGTCGCAATAACCCTCCCTGGCTCAGAAAACTCAATTCAACAGGCCCTCGAAATCAACAAAACACTTGACACGAGAAGTGATGAAATTGCTGTAATTCAGGTCGTCGTTGGCATGGATGCAAGATTGTCAGACGTCGCATCTCTTAATGAACGGCTCAATGTGTCATGGCCAATTCTCTTGGATGAAGATGGAGTCTTTGCAAACAGCCTACCAACAGGTGTCGCCGACGCAGTGTTGGTGATTGATCCAAGCATGCGTGTGACCCATTCTGAAGGCCCCTCTGCATCACGTGAAAACCTCGAATCAGCCATTGACGACGTGTCAACAGGCGGCGGACAATCCTTCATGCAGTACTTTGGCCTCTTGTTTGGCCCGGGTCTGTTCTTGTTCTTCATGGCCCTTCCTCGTGCGGAAGTAACCGAACCAGAAACACCCCTGCCGCCGGGTACTTTGTGGGCATCGATTGCTGCTGCAGGTGGAGTCGGCGTGCTTCTGGTCAACATACCTGCAATCATCGCTACGCTCGCCCCTATCAGCAGCAACTTGCTGTTTTGGTTTGACATCGTCATGCTGCTTTGGATGGTTGAGATGTGCCTCGTCACGGCACGGAAAGGTGCACCAATCGAAGCACAGATCGCTGGACGAGCCCTTCACAGGCTCTTCCCACAAGCCTTCCGAGAGTGGCGAGAACTCGAAGACATGCAACGAGATGTGCTGCTTGGAGTTTGGCTCGGTTGGTTCGGATGGCTCGCCTTCCCAGCCTTATTCCCACAGGGCGTTGCATCCTCGATGCTGAGCGGTGCGTTTGGAATCGGGTTTGGTTTGTTTTACTTGTTTTGGCTCGCTCTGTTTGCTGGCCTTGTCGTCCTCATGATTCGATTCATCGCTTCCTGGGGAGGATCGATTTCAAGGGTGTTTGGAGAATTTGGTGCTGAAGTCTTTGCCCAATTCATCGGATGGTGTTTGCTTCCAATCGCCCTTTGGGTCACCGTTGACGGCTTGATTACAGCTTCGCAACTTGGATTATTCTGACCAAAGGCTTGACCACCCTTGACGGTTCTTGGCAAGGTATGCACCACCACACCCCAAGTTGGAGTCGTACGCAACGTGACCTGTTTTTGAAATGCCCAACCGCTTGGGTTCGAGCGTACGGCTCCACCTCCAAAACTCGGCGTGCTGCCAGCGCCAGTCCTGTCAAACCATGGAACCTTCTCCTGAGATCGCTGAAGGCAACCGTCATCGAACAACTTGAAGCACTGCGTACTGGAACAGAATGGACCAAAGAAGTCGCACAACGTTCGTTACGATTGCGATTCCAAGATTCGTTGAGGGCAAGACGAAACCGGATGCCTCACCCTCAATTTGAAGCCATGCTGATTGTCGCCAACCATCGGATGAAATTGCTATGGAGGACAGACGTGATGGTCCAATTGCAGCGAGGCGTTCACCCCCAGTGGTCTGTATTAGACCGCCTGGATTCGGAGCACATCGATGGAATTGACCTCTTTGCATCGCCCGACCTTGCGATTCGAGTTCAAGCGAAATGGCACCTCATTCGTTTTGACATGCAATCCAACGGAACGAACGCTTCGGAGCAGCTTGAATCACTGGCCATGGTCATGTGGGCTACAAAACGCACCGGACTACCAAACATTCCAGCAATGTATGCGGTTCAAACCATTGGTTGGCGAGGCGGAACGTGGGTACGCACCATCGTGGAAGTGAACAACAAAGAAGTGGAAATGGCCAAGCGAATGATTGGTCATGATGTTGCGGAAATGAAGGCCTGTGTTGATGCTTCGAGATACAATTTACACAGCGTTCCGCTTGCAAAGAATGCTGCCCAGTGTGTTTCATGTCGCTTCAAACCGATTTGCTTAGGCAATGAAACCCTTGAAACAATGCGAAGAAAGCGAATCCTAAGGCTTGCCAGTTCCGGCATCTAAAGCAAGGAAACCAGGTCGTTGAGCACTGATGCGACGTCAGAGGCCTTTGTCACACCGCTGGCCAAGAGAACACCTTCTGCACCGAGTTTGATCGCTGTTGCTACATCTTGGCCGTTTTTGACACCAGCACCACACAGCACACGGACATCGGGGTTGGTGGCTTTGACAACAGCAACTGTGTCGCTGACGATTGAAGGGTCAGCAGTGGTAACTGAAATGTCGCCTCCAATCAATTCTGGTGGCTCGACGGCGATGAAGGTGGGACCCATTTCTGCGAGGCTCTTTGCTTCCTCAAGATCAGCAGCACATCCACACACCGGGAAATCCTCTGGTAATTGTGGGAGCAATCGCTGCACGTGGTCCATTTCGACCTTGTGCTCGGCGTGGTTGATGATCGTGCCTTGGGCACCACGGTGAATCGCTGTTTTCGGTTCGAGCCAGCCAGTGAAGCCACCTTGGCCCACTGGATCAAGGTGCTGTGACCACACCTCGAGAGAGGGTGCTGCGCGACGAACGGCTTCCAAATCAAAGGCTGAAACGACGGCAACCATTCGAGCGGGGCCATTGCTGTGAGCCTCCATAGCAACGGCAAGCGTTTCCGCTGTTGCACCGGATGCTGATGCGTATGTCTTGAAATTGACAACGATGAGCGGTTTGGTCATGCTTTGCCCACCATCGAGCACCATTTGACATCTTCCGTCCGTCGTGAATCAGGATTCGATGTTTGGCCACTGACCACCAGTTTGCTTGGTACCTGCTGGAACCGTGGAATCATGATCGACGACGACACCATCCAGCACGACGTCTGACCCAATGATTGCATTCCGTCCAACGAGTGAGTTTTTCAGATGTGCTTGTGGTCCTACCGTCGTACCAGAAAGCAGGGTAGTCCGCTCAATGGTGCATGCGTCAAGACGAACATTCTGTTCAATCATTGAATCGCTGACGGTTGCTGCTGGTGAAGATTGGGCGTCTGCATACCATGTGGTACCTTCGATTTGCCCTTGTTGGAACCGACCTTCAAGAATGCAACGTTGAACGCCATCCATCCATGCATCAGGTGTCCCTGCATCGATGAAGTAGCCCTCAAAGGGCAGCCCATTCAGCAACTGGTCCTCGGCTAATTTCGGGAAGACATCTCGTTCTATAGAATGTCGGCCTTGAGGCATCCAATCAAACACATCATCTTCGAAAATATAGGACCCTGCATTGATCAAATTGGAAAAAACTTGTTCTGGTTTTGGCTTCTCAAGGAATCGATTGATTTTTTGATGTTCATCAACCCCTACAATACCAAACCGAGTTGGATCTTCAACTTCCCAGAGGGCCAGCGTACCAATGCCTCCATTCTTTCGGTGCAATTCAAGCATAGGCTCAATCTGAAGCGAGGAGACAATATCCCCGTTAAAGCAAGCAAAGGTACCGCTCACCACATCGCGGCAATTTCCGAGTGCGCCACCAGTCCCAAGGGGTTCGTCTTCTGGGACAATTCGAACATCGAAATCAATGTCTTTTGATTTGAAATACGACTCAATGAGATCGACTTTGTAGCCACCGGCGACGATGACTTCGTCCACCATGTGTGTTGGCACCGCTTCTACAACTCGCTCGAGCAGCGTCAAATCCAACATTGGAAGCAGTGGTTTGGGAATTGCCTTCGTCCAAGGACGGAGACGTGAACCTACACCGCCTGCGAGAACCACGACTTGCATGGGCATTCCTAACCTGCTCCAACCTATGAACACACCTCTCCTCGAGGATGCTGCAGGCCGAATCGTCGAAGGTGATTGCTGGCGAGGGAGGGAAAGTGTTCAAAGACGGGCATTAAGTGGACGACTCGGAGAGAACAATGAACATCCACGAATATCAAGGAAAAATGCTGCTTCGAGCCGCTGGTGTGCCCGTCCTCGAAGGTGTTCACTGCACCACTGTTGATGAAGCACTGAACGCTTACGATTCCCTCGGTAGCAAAGTCGTCGCTGTCAAATCTCAAATCCACGCTGGTGGACGCGGAAAGGGCACTGTGTTCAATCCCGAAACCAAAGATGTCGTCATGGAAGGCGGCGTCAAAATCGCTTTCTCAAAGGATGAAGTGAACACCTATGCAACCAACATCCTTGGCAACCTTTTGGTCACCATTCAAACCGGTGATGAAGGAAAAATCGTCAACAACCTCTACATCGAAGCGGGCTGCGACATCGCTCACGAATATTACCTCGCTTTGCTCGTCGACAGGGACACTAAGTCCGTCCTCATCATGGCCTCCACTGAAGGTGGAATGGACATCGAAGAAGTAGCTGAGCACACGCCAGAATTGATCCACAAAGTCGTCGTTGATGCTAACATTGGAATCCTCGGCTTCCAAAAGCGCGACCTTGGCATGGCCCTCGGTTTGAGCGGTGCTGCCTTGAAATCGTTCGGAAAGATGCTCTCTTCAATGTACACAATGTTCTGTGCAGAAGACTGTGCAATGGTGGAAATCAACCCCTTGGTCCGAACCGGAGCCGATGAGATGGTCGCCCTCGATGCAAAAATTTCCTTTGACGAGAACGCTGAATTCCGTCACAAGAACTGGGACGACCTTCGTGACATTTCCGAAGAAGAAGACACCGAAATCCGAGCAAAAGAGACAGGCTTATCCTATGTCAAACTCGATGGAAACATTGGCTGCCTCGTGAATGGAGCAGGATTGGCAATGGCGACAATGGACGTCATCAAGCTCTACGGAGGCGAACCCGCAAACTTCCTCGATGTCGGCGGCGGTGCAAACGAAGAGCAAGTGAAAACTGCCTTTTCAATCATCCTCGAAGATCCAAACGTCAAGGGAATTCTTGTCAACATCTTCGGCGGCATCATGCGTTGCGACATCATTGCACGAGGCGTCATCGCTGCAACTGAGGCACTGAGCCTCCAAGTTCCATTGGTGGTTCGACTCGCTGGAACCAACGTCGATGAAGGCAAGGCAATCCTCGCTGCATCGACCCTCAACATTCATCCGGCCGATGATTTGGCTGAAGGCGCTCAAAAGATTGTGGCGCTCATTGGAGGTGGACAATAATGGCAATTTGGATTGAAGAAGACGCAAAGGTCCTCGTGCAGGGCATCACTGGAAAGCAAGGCATGTTCCATGCAGACAAGATGGTCGAATACGGCACACAAATTGTTGGAGGATGCACACCAGGAAAGGGCGGTCAGACCGTTGACTTGCAAGGAAAGCCATACCCAGTGTGGCACAGCATGACCGAAGCGATCACCGCTACTGATGCGGATGCAACTGTCATTTACGTCCCACCACCGTTTGCTGCAGAAGCAATCATGGAAGCAGCAGATGCTTTTGATTCCATCAAGGGCGAGGGCGTTATTGTGTGCATCACTGAAGGTATTCCAACCCTCGACATGGTCAAGGCTGTTGCTTACGTTGAAAACCGCCCAGGTGTTCGACTGATTGGACCAAACTGCCCTGGAATCATTACCCCAGGTGCGGCCGGAGGGGCCAAGATTGGCATCATGCCCGGTCACATCCACGCAAAGGGACGCATCGGTATTGTGTCGAAATCTGGAACCTTAACGTACGAAGCCGTTGCTCAAACCATGAGCATCGATGAAGGGCAATCAACATGCGTTGGCATCGGTGGCGACCCCGTGAACGGCACAGGGTTCATTGAATGCTTGGCTGCCTTCGAAAACGATCCTCAAACTGAAGCCATCATTATGATTGGTGAAATTGGAGGAAATGCAGAACAGGAAGCGGCCGCATGGGCAGCAGAGAATGTCACCAAGCCAATCGTTGGCTTCGTCGCAGGGGCAACCGCTCCTCCAGGAAAGCGCATGGGTCACGCAGGCGCCATTATTTCCGGAGGAAAGGGGACCGCTGAAGAGAAGTTCGAAGCATTCCGTCAAGCAGGCATCGCTTGTGCAATGGATCCATCTGAACTTGGCAAGGTCCTCCTTGAATCACTCAAGACTGCTGGCTTGCGATGAAGCCAATAACCTGCGCTGAGAAGCAAAGGTATGGCCAAAGTGCGGACCTTCGATTCAGAAGTTCTGCATGAGCATTACAAAAACACAGAGCCTCTTGACTTGACGTGGCTTTCAAAACCATCGAGGCACCAATTTCGTTGGCGATGCACTGAGAATCGATGGCACACATCAAAGCGTCAAATCCGCAGTGGCGTTGTGTTGGCGAAAACCACCCAGCGCAACACACCCCGTGACATGTATGTCTCAACAAGTGCATGGCTCAATCCAGTTGACTTACCAAAAATCAAAGATACAAAATCACCCCATCCAATTCTCTTAGATCATCTCATTGTGTTCGACATTGACATTCCCCCATTTTCAAGAGCGAACATGGAGAAAGCAAGAAAGGCAGCCGTCGAATTGTTGGACTGGGTGGAGAAAAAGCATGACTTCGAAAGGGTTCATTTGGTGTTCTCAGGGAGCAAGGGCTTCCACCTTATTTTTCGAGAGAAGGATCGCAGTCTGTTTGGAATCGAAGATCCAAGAAAGAGAGAACATGCTGTAAGAGATGCCCGTAAATCCTTACTGGAAGAGGTGATTGCAGCCGGCCATCCTGTCGACAAAGGCATCACTGCAGACACAAGAAGAATCATCCGCCTCCCGGGTTCCATCCACGGCTCAACAGGTTGGAAGTGCACAATCATCGAGGAAAAAGTTCTGAGAACCCCGTTCAAGAAGTGGATGAAGACCCTCTCGAGGCACCCGAATTCAATCACCATGCCCCGTTGGGCCAGAGCGCCACGCAAAAAGAAAAAGAAATCCAAACTCGCCGATAAAACGAAGCCGGCAGCGCTTGAACCTGCACCCCACACTTCACTCGAATTATCTTCTCATGTCCCCGGGACAAAAGACAGAAGCGCCATTATCGGTTGGTTACCTAAATCTTGGGGGAGCATCGAAAAAACTGTTGAAATTGCAATGATTCACGTGAACGAACGAAAACTGGGGCCTGCCTTCTTTTGGACGGATCAACAAGCGGTCTTGATGATGCTTCCTCGCGCCTTCCCAAGGCCTCAAGCTGCAAAAATGTGCAGAAAGATTGGCCTCAGAAGAACAGCCTTTTCAATCGAAACTGGCGATCACCACTGGGTCCGAATTTCACCAAGGCAATGGGATGACACAGGATGGGAAGAGGACATTGAAGCACTCGGTATCCTTGGCCAAGAAACCATGGATCAATGCGCAGCGCCGTGGTCTGCGGCTCATTTAGAAATGGCCAATCGGCTTGAACTACCCTTTGACATCGGAGAACAAGACCGCTCAGGCCACCCTGTGCCGACAATTCGGGCGGTCCGCAGGAATTAATCGGAGAAGATTATATGCTGCCCCCACAAGGGGAAAGTGTTCCTAAGAGAGCCGAAAGGCGATGACCTGATGACGACTCGTCGGCAATTGACCAGTACAAACACTGGCTGTGGCGCATGGGAACAGCGCCACAGCCGCTTTTTATTTCCAATACAGCCATGCGCAGCGCAAAAATGGCTGAAAGACTATGTGCTCAAGGCAAAATCTCACATCATGGTTCTGAGTGCTGCGCGGGTTAATGGTGCACCTCTTTTCGAATCGAACGAAGGTTTGTGACGCCAATGAACATTTTTGGAACGATTATATTCATCTTTTTGGCTGGTGTCGCTGGCATATTCATTATTCTCGGCGTCACCTCTGACGTTGTCGTCATGCAAACCGAGGGGACAACTCTCGAGGGAACCACCTATGATGAATACCAAGGGAGTAGGGAAGAATGCGCTGAAATGGGTTACTACTATGACGAATATGGTGAAGAGTATGAGGAATGTAAAAGTTACCGGACCGTGACCTACTATGTTTGTTCAGTTGATATGGATTTCAATTATACCTTAGCTGATGAACCTGAAGGAGAAATCTACCAGGGCGAGGACACATTGCAATGGGGAGAAAGCAGTGGATCATGCCTTGAGTCAATCAAGAATCAGTATCCAGTGAACGGAACGGTTACCCTCTATTACCTCTCAGAAGATGTCACTCGTGCAACCCTCGATAAACCCCTTGAGCCAAGTGGGTTGTACTTGTGTTGTGGCATTTGCTTTGGCGTTCTTGCCATCCCCGCAGGCATCTTCATGCTGACAAATCGTTCCAAAAACGCCGGACCAAAAACCGGAGGGATGCTAGGAAACTTTGGACCACAACGGGTATCGATGGCACCTCCGGTGAATTATCAGGAGCAGGCTCAAGCAGCGTACAATCCAAGCGGCCAACCGGCCAACACTAACGGCGTGAACGCTGGACGCAGTGGCGGCGGCGGGTTTGGCGGCGGCGGTGGCATGCTCATGGCCGGAGGCATGGGGGCCGGAGCAGGTGCAACGTACGGCACCCCTTCCCAACAAGCCCCACAGAAAAGAGGGTTTTTCGGTGGAAGGTCAAAAAAGCGCAGTGTAAAATCTCGCAACGCACATTCCCCTTCCCGCATTGAAGGTTACAAACAAGTCATGGCCAAACTCAACATATCAAAAGGTGTTGAAAATGTCTACGACGGGGAAAACATGCTGCGATCAAGTGGCTTCATGACCGCTCAAGCAGCGAATAAATTCATGGCCCATTCATATGTTCTGAAGACACTAGGGTTTTCCGCAGGCGCAGGTGCAGCAGCCGGAGCAGGTGCCGCAGTCGTGGCTCAACAAGGCAACATGCTCAACCGCAATGTTCCACATCCATCCGACCCATCAACCGACCTACGCCCTGCTGGCAACAGTGATGATCGATTGCAGAAGATGCAAGAAGAGGCTGCTGCTTTCTTTGAATCAGCAAAGCCAAAGGTGGCGACCACCAGTTCTCGACCTGTTGGTAAGGATGAAGAGGGCGTATGCGCGCATCCGACGTGCTCAACCGAAGTCTCCGCTTTTGATTTCAGATGCTTTGACTGCCGTCGAAGGTTCTGTTCAGTCCACAAAGGTATGACGTTCCAATGCGAGAGTTGTGCATCAAACTGAGTTCATTCGTAGACTGATTTTTGATGCAGGCCAAATTCTGGAACGAGGCCATTTAATTGGGCGAATTCGACCAGTTGTTTGCCATTCCCACTCCGCACATAGGTCACTTCACCCGGACTCACATGCTGATTCCAATACCGCTGGTAGACTGCAGCGCGTTCCTTGGTGTTGGCTAAGCATGAAGGAACTGCATGATACATCATCACAGAAACTCGTTGCTTTCGAAGGTAAACTGCGACGACTTCAGGCATCAGTTTTGAGAGCCATGTCTCATCGAAAAATCGAGAGGAACGAGCCACAACATACCTCGGTTTGTCAAGCGGACCAAGTGCTTCAGTCAAGGCCTTACTGAACATTTCTGCTTCTTCTGGCGTTGAATTATGCAGGTGATATCGAATCCAACCACCGCCACGATCGCCACCTGATGGGCGTGCGACATGGGTCATCTCGCCCAGTTCGCACAACGAGTCGACGATGGCATTGGCAATGGCTTGAGTCAGCGATGCATCGGTCCAGACTTCCTTCTCCACACCGAATTTGAATCCTGTGGAGAATCCACTGGAAGCTTTGGCTTCAACAGCAGGCTTGGCTTCAATTCCAAACGGCTGGCCAATACCCCATAACTCACGGGTGTGTGCACGGCTCATCGCACGGCGAACCATCTCTTCATTGAACAGACCCATACCTTCACTGATTCCTTCGGGCCGGACATCATTGAAGGCGGCGTGCACGTGACCCACACCCTTCTCGATGGCACCGTCATCACAAACGCCGTACAGCTGCTTATGCTTCTGTTTGAAGCGTTGATAATCATCAAATCCTTTGGTGAATTCGTCAGCAACGCACACAATGTCCCAATTATTGGCGACTTTTTCCTGCCACTCCTTGTCCAAACGAATCGAGCGCCCACGGAGTTGATTGATGCTCATACTGGTTGTCACGGTGGTCATGTCAATCAGGACATTGATGCGAGAAGCATCCCAACCTTCGCCAAGTAAACCACGGGTGCCGACAAGGCACTTTGTGAACCCCTCTTGGAAGAATTCTGTAATCATGAGCGAATAATAGCGTGGCACCCAATGTTTCCCACGACCGTGAATCTCATGGTAACCATCGTGAACTTCGTCAGTGAAGGTTACGTCGAGGTCCCGTTCCTCCACCCATGCTTCAGCTCGTTGCAAAAATCGCTCCGCCAAATCATCATCAACCAGAACTGTGCTCCCTGTCATCAAAATTGGATCAAGGTGATCGCCAGCCTGATGCTTGACGAGCGAACGAAGCACGGCAATGGCTCCCCCCGCTTCTTTATCGAGCACGCCTTCAACAAGCGCTGTTGCTGATGTTTTCTCAAAGTCAGTCACAACAACTGCTCGGATGTTCGACCCAAGTGCCTGCATTTCAACAGTGATGATCTCATTGAGAGCTTCCACTTTCGAGGATGCATACGCCATCACGCGACCCACAGGTGAAGCACATGGGCGGGAGCCAGTTTCTGTAATCTGAATACCGAGAAGTCGCAAACGAGCAATGACTGATTCGGCTCGCTCATGATCAGTTTTGCTTTTCGACAATCGTAATCCATGCCGGACGTACCTGTCGAGGACCGACCGGAGCATGCTCATACGGCTCCATGATTCATCACCTGCCTTGGTCGGAACCGGTGGAACGCCAGATGGTAATGGATGTTGATTCGATTGGAGATACCTTCGAGCATTGTCACAGTACAGTTCGTTCTTGGTGTAGAACTTGGACCATGAAAGGGATTCCCCCCGGTGGTTCTTCCGCTCCTCTAAGCTGGTGAAGACCCATTCGTCAAGTGGAGCGATGCACTTGGAATCACCCTTGTGTGGACTTTGTAAATCGAGCAATAATTCCTCAAACTCCCCATCAACGCCAGCTATGTACTGAATTTCGTGAGGCGCTGGGCGAACGAAATAACATAGATCTTGGTAAGGGGCCAAGTTTGACGCCCTCACCAAAGCAGGAACCGGGACTTCGTAATCGACTGGACCAAAAAATTCGTCATACCGTTCTGCATCAGCGCCCGGAATCGCTTCAATATCGGGCGGTGTTGCTGTGAGACCAAGGACGATGGGGTCGCCAAATAATTCCTTGACTTCGCTTAAGATGCGTCCCCAGTGGTGTAAAAGGTGGTGGCACTCGTCAAGAATAATAAGGCCGATACCAACCTCCTTCAACCTCAGCAAATTTTCTTTAGCGCTCTCATGGAGCGTCCAAAGAGCGTTGCCATTCTTGGCAAAATCATCTCGGACCTTCTTTCGGTATGTTCCCAACCTTGAGTTGTAATACTTTGAATTTGAATCCTTGAGACTGACTTGCCAAGCTTCAGCAGATTCATGATCGTCTGCCTGCCCATCGGAAATGAGTTTTTCTGCCCATAGCCGCAGCGCAACCTCGTCAAGATCTTCTCCACCATGACGTGGCATCGTCACCGATTGGTAGGTAAGCGAGGTAAGAAGGCCTGGTTTTTTTGGATCGGTGCTGATGAATTCATCCTTGCCATCGAGATCGAAGAGAGATGTTCGAGCGGCCCATTGCGCTTGAATAGCTGAGTTTGGTGACAGGACGAGTGCTGGTTTTCGAACTAAGTCAGCCCAGACGTAAAGGCCAAGAATTGTTTTTCCCGAGCCTGGAGGTGCTACGATGTGAAGGCGTTTTTCACCTCGCTCGAGTTGAGGTAGAATGATCGATGTAGCCGCGGATTGAGAAGGGCGGAGGGTTCCAGAGAACCGAATCGCTCCGAAATCAGGGATTTCACTCGACATCAACGTGGACCCCGTTTAGGACCAGGTGGACCACCTGGACCGCCCTTGGGTGGACCTGAACGCTTTGGCGGACCGCCTGATTTCTTTGGACCCGGAGGACCGCCTGACTTCTTCGGACCCGGAGGACCGCCTGATTTCTTCGGACCCGGAGGACCGCCTGACTTCTTCGGACCCGGAGGACCGCCTGACTTCTTCGGACCCGGAGGACCGCCTGACTTCTTGGGACCCGGTGGGCCGCCCGACTTCTTCGGACCCGGAGGACCGCCTGACTTCCCGGGGCCAGGTGGACCCGAGCGTTTCGGTGAGGCCTGAACTTCTTCTTCCTCATCTTCGAACATTGCGCCGCAGTGAGGGCATTCATTGTCGCTTTCCTTGACAAGTCCATCGCAGATTTCACAGGCAAACATTTCCTCTTCATCTTCCGGTTGCTTGTCAAGGTTCTCGACTTCCCCGTCTTTTGATCTGAAAATTGTGAGGACTGGCACGAGATCAAATCCTTTCAGTGCCATCTCAGTTTGGATTGCATGTTCAAATGCCTGCTTGAGATCATCAGGAGTATCCAAGACACGGCCGTCGTCGACATAGGTGACGTTAACTTTGAGTTCCCCACCGTCGGTCTTGGCTTGAGGGGTTTCAACTGCAACACCACGCTTTCGGGCGACTCGGCGGACGGCCACTTCACACATCCGGCGGAGCAAAGCTTCGTCAGGTGAATTGGTAGGTGTTTGGCCAAGCGCACCAGCCATTATTTCTTTGGCTGCATCGTTATCCACGCCACGCAAATGAGATGGCAACTCTGCTCCAAGTGAAGCGAGGACATTACCCGCAGGAGTTTGGTTGATGTTGAGCCACTGGTTCCGACGTTCGTCTTTCATGGCACGCTCAGCTTCAGCCAAGCGGTTTACCATAGCATCGGTTGGGGATGCTGAGGGGTTGTTGGCAACCATGGTGCCACCTGGGTTGAACGCTGTTACATTTGCAGGATTTTTCTGAGGAACAGCACCGCTGGAAAGTGAGGGGCCACGAAGTTGCTGCGGCAAATCAGATCGAGCACCACCCACGACGTTGGTCGGTTGTTGGTTTTGTGGTGGGAATTGACCCATTTGGTTTGGAGGCATGCCTTGTTGCGGCGGAAGGCCTTGAGGTGGGAATTGACCCATTTGGTTTGGAGGCATGCCTTGTTGCGGCGGAAGGCCTTGAGGTGGGAACTGGCCCATTTGGTTGGGAGGCATGCCCTGCTGAGGAGGGAATTGGCCTTGTGGAATGTTTTGTTGTTGCTGGACACCCATGGCGATTTGTTGGAGTACTTCGGGAGGAAGTCCACCTGTTTGGCCTTGCCCCATGTCTCGTTGTTGACGGACTGCTTCTCCTGAGACGACACCAAAGTTTCGGCCACCTGTGACTTCTTGACCACCAAGACCAACAGACCCAGTGTTTGCGAAACTCCCTGCACGGGAGACTTCTTGACGAGCACCGCATTCAGGGCAGAAAATACTGTCATTAGGAATTTCTTCCGCACACGAGCCGCACTGCATGGTCCATCCCCCTGTGACATGGTTGGGTTGACTTGAATTAAAGTCTTGCTTGATAATCACCCACAAACCCCGCACCATTGAGGAAGACAGCTTATGCTCAGCCAAAGGGTTTGCAAAGGATGCACCATCCCACAGGGTCAAGAACAGAAAGCGATTCCGGAGTGTTGGAGGGGCATGGATGAGTGTGTTAGTCAACGCAAAAATCGATGCGCTCCTCGAAGCCACATCACGCTCGTTTTACCCGACTCTGAAATACTTACCAAAGAAGATTCGAGGGCAAATTGGACTCCTCTACCTCCTTGCCAGAGTAGCCGATACAATTGCAGATTCCAAGCACGGCGAGACAGAAATCCTTCTCGACCTTCTCAAGTCATACAATGACGTTGCTCAAGGACGCTCAGATACCCTTCCTGACTTTTCACACATCGCGAAAATTCAGACCAATGAAAACGAAGCGAAACTGCTCCAAAACGTACAGGATGTTGTTGACGGGCTCGGCGTCTACGGAGAGGAAGATCAACAGCGAATCCTCGAATGCCTCGAAGTGATCGTTGCTGGTCAAGTGCTCGACCTTCAACGGTTTGGGCCTGCAAATGAAGGCGGTAAAATTTCTGCGTTGACAAACGATGAACAGTTGGATGACTACACCTACCGTGTGGCAGGATGTGTTGGCGTGTTTTGGACAAAAATGTCCCTTGCCCATCTGATGTCCCTGAAACCTGAAAAAGAGGCTGAGTTTTTCGAGAAGGGCATTCGATTTGGAAAAGCGCTCCAAATGATCAACATCTTGAGAGATATCCCCGAAGATTTGCGCTTCGGACGCTGCTACATTCCGAGTGATGCCTTGGCACGTCATGGACTCAAACCCGAGGACTTGCTTGATCACACCAACATCGACCGATTCCGTCCGCTCTATGACGAATACCTCGACATAGCCAATGGACACTTCGAAGCAGCGGTGGAATACATTCGCATGCTTCCGGAGGGGCAATTTAGACTCAAGGCCTCCTGTATGCTCCCAGTGCTCATCGGCCAACGGACCGTTACTCTGTTGCGCACTGGTAACATTCTCAATTCAGAAGAACGAATCAAAGTGACTCGTGACGAAATTAAGGCCTATGCCAAACGTCTCCCGAGGGCCCTTTTGATCCCGGGCGGCGTTAAACGACTTCTTGAGAAAAACAAAGATGCTCCAAAGTGAATTCTTCGAAGTTGGCCAAACCCGGTTGATAAGCCGACCCTCATCCGAACACCCCATTGCCCTGCCAGCCACCAAAAGGAACGCAAGCCCCTAAGTAAAAAGTCACTCACATTAATTCGGGAGCCATTTTTCCATCCCTCAAGCCATAATTTTAGAGACTGCTCCGTAAGGAAAGAATGGTGCAAACTTCCGCAGGTCTCAAAAAGGGGAAGTGTCGAGCAAGATTCGTTCACCATGCTCGAGCGCCGGAAACCTCTGGATTTGTTGTTCCCTCTCAAAGGGAACGCCGCAACCCGAGAAGAAGGCGAGCAACAAGAGACAATGACTGCTCTTGACCGTGTGAGGGCCGGTGTTATGTTGGCCAGAGATGCGGTGAAGGCAGTCAGCGTAACAGCCATGGAGGCGCTACGTGAAGGTGCCACATTCATCGGAATCGTTGGGGAAAAGAACGAATTGGTTGATCCATTCGAACACCTCGACGCTCCAATTTGGTCCGACCAACCGCCTCAAGAATTGATGAAGTTGGCATTCCGGTACTGTGAAGAACTCACAATGAGGGAAGCCGGAAACTTCTATCACTCGTTCAAGTATTTACCTGACGAGCAACGCCATGCAATGTGCGCTGTTTACGCCTTCTGCCGTCGAGCAGACGACATTGCTGACGGCGACTGGGCAGACCGATTCCCTGGAAGCCAAGGCGAAATGGACCCCGAAGCAGTCGCTTACCGGGAACAACTTGAGAGCCTCCAAGATCAGGGCACCATCCTCGATGAGGAAGCTTACCTCAACAAGATTACACAGTTGTTCTTCTTCAGAAAGAAACTCTCCACATGCTACTCAGACGTGTATTCCACTGACCCAGTGTTCCTTGCCCTCAAGGAAACTGTTGAGCGATATTCAATCGGTCGGGAAGTCTTTGATGACCTCATCTCCGGAATGGAAGATGACCTCTACAACAACCGGTACCGAAGTTTCGACGAACTCTATGTCTATTGCTATAGAGTGGCATCTGTCGTTGGATTGATGTGCATAGAAATCTACGGATATGAAGACCCACGGGCCAAGAAATTCGCCGAATCATGGGGGATTTTCATGCAATTGACAAACGTGCTCAGAGACGTCGGTGAAGACATCCAACGAGATCGTGTGTACCTTCCACTGGATGAACTCGAAGCAAACGGAATCACAGAACCAGAACTTGGTGAGCAAGTGGTGCTCAACAAGCAGTGGGAACCCTATTGCAGAGATTATGCACGAAGGGCCCGAACCTACCTCAAGGAAGCTCGACAATTGTTGCCACTCCTTCCTCGAAGAACACGATATTCTCCTGCTGCAATGATTGCATTCTACGACAAGATCCTCCGTCAAATCGAGAAAGAACAAGGCGACGTCTTTACCAAGCGAGTCAAACTCAACAAGGTCCAAAAAATCAGCCTTGCCGCTGCAGTATACATGCGCCACCGCCTGCTTCCTGCCTTCCTTGACCCAGTCTGGGGCGGTCTTGCCCGCATCGGTTTGCTCCCAGCAGTCTGAGTGCGGCAATGAAGGCCTTCTGGTGCCATTGCTCCATGTGCAAGCGGGTATTCCTGAATTTTACTCCGATGGGAAACTTCGATTGTGTTTTGTCAATGGGCGCCTGCCACGAAAGGTAACACGATCGATTGGTGAACCGTGCGCAGATGCCATGAAAGGCATTTTGAAGGACTCATTTCCTTCCAAAATTGACGCTGAGCCGTTGCGTTGCTTCACAATCACACAGTTCGTGTGAAGGCTTGGATTCCGGTGATGTATCGCCCGATAATCAAGTTGTGAATATCGTGCGTTCCTTCGTACGTCTTGACTGATTCGAGGTTGGCCATGTGTCGCATGACTGGGTATTCGTCGAGGACACCGTTCGCTCCGTGAATGTCACGAGCGACACGAGCAATCTCAAGGGCAATATCGACGTTGTTCATTTTGGCAAGGGAGATTTGTTCGTTGAACCATGTACCGTCATCCTTCTTTCGCCCTAGGTGATAGGCCAGAAGTTGCCCCTTCGTGATCTCTCTGAGCATCCAAGCAAGTTTGTTTTGCACCAATTGATACGAAGCGATGGGGTGGTCGAATTGAATTCGAGAAAGTGAATAGGTCTTCGCGCTGTGGAAGCAGGCCATTGCTGCACCGAGTGCGCCCCACGAGATTCCGAAGCGAGCGTTGTTCAAGCAGGAGAAAGGTCCACGCAATCCCTTGACGCCTGGAAGCATCCGGTCTTTTGGAATCTTGCAGTCTTGGAACACGAGTTCGCTTGTCACTGATGCTTTGAGAGAGTGCTTCCCTTTCATTTCGGGAGCGCTAAAGCCTTCATCGCCCTTTTCGACAATGAAACCACGGATCACGCCGTCGAGTTTTGCCCAAACAACAGCCACATCTGCGATGGTTCCGTTAGTAATCCACATCTTTGCACCATTTAGCAAGTAGTGGTCGCCCATGTCTTCGGCTTTGGTGATCATGTCACCGGGGTTAGATCCATAATCTGGTTCGGTTAATCCGAAACAGCCAATCCATTCACCTGAAGTCATCTTTGGCAAGTAGTGATTCTTCTGTTCTTCTGTACCAAAGTCCCAGATTGGGTACATGGCAAGTGAGCCTTGCACGGAGGCGAAAGAGCGCAGTCCGGAGTCGCCACGTTCGAGTTCTTGGCAAATCAGGCCGTAAGCGACGTATGAGAGTCCTGGGCATCCGTAGCCTTTCAGTGGTGCACCGAGCACACCCATTTCACCGAGTGCAACGCGCCATTCATCAAGGAAAACACCCTCAGCACAGGCGTGTTCAATCTTAGGGAGAACTTCTTCGTCAACCCAATCGCGCACCATGTCGCGAATCATGATTTCTTCTTCTGTCAAGAGACTTTCAATGTCGTAAAAATCGACGCCTTCGTATGGTTCCATGGGACCCCTCAAATTCTTGTGGACAGAGGCGCTTCAAGAACCTAACCATGCAGGCACGCCGTGAACCGGAATCAGGACTTCGAAATACCGCGCCAGTTCTTGTAGAGGCGTTGCAAGGTTGAACTGTTCATATAAACAAGGCCCAAAATGGTCCCAGGTACAGCGATTACAACTGCAGCAAGCACGGCCACAGTCATGATGCTGTTGTCAATCTCAACAGCCGGTTCTGGCGAAAAAGACACAATGTTTCCAAAATTGGTGATGATGAACCCTTCCCGTTGATCGTTCTCCCAGACGACTGAAAGAGATCGGCCTGCAATAATCGGGTCCCACTCAACGGCGTCCTCTGCCACAATTTGTGCATAGGCTTCAGACACAATCGGTTGTTGGCGGACGGTTGCAAAGGGCGCCATGTGAATCAAGGTGGTTCCATCGTAGCCTCTTGAAACAGCAGTGAAATCGCCGGACAGCGTCCCAAACTGCATCAGGTTCTCTGTGGTCGATTGACCCGCATCCTGAATGTCAAGTCGGATGGCTTGTGTCTTTAATCCGCTTGCAAACCCAACGCACTCATTGAGCGTAGGATCAGCGCAATCAGCTCCAATCCATGTCTCTGTGCTCGTGCCGGCGATGAAGGTTACCCGATGGGTTTGGTCAATGGTTGCAAGACCGTCGCTGAGCGTGGCAACAATACAAATTTGTTCTTGACGATGGCAAGTGATGTCCGAAACTGCAGAACTGCCTGTTCCCTCGAGTTGAACCAATCCAGTGCCTTCTGAAAATTTCCAAACGCTCCCGTCAACGGCTCCGAAGTATGCATAGTCGCCGGATGGGCGCCACTCGACGGCCGTCATGTTCAATCCGAAAATGGCTCCTGAACCATTGACAGGTCCAATGCTGTAATCGGAGGCAACATACCTCATGGCCATGCCAAAATCTCCGGTCATCAAAGCAGTCTTTGCACCGGGGTGCCAAGCCACATCTTGGAAGGTATCTGAGCGCCCAGAGTTGAGTTCGATATCCTGACCTCGATCGCCAGCATCGGTGGCCGACAAAAGGTGAGCATATCCATCTTCACCAGCGATGAGAACTCGAAGACCATCAGGCGAGACAGCACCAGTTTTGATTCCGAGATCATTGTCAGAAAGAGTGTCCTCAAGTTTGAGGTCAATCAGTGACTCTGGTTGTGATTGCACGCTTGGCACCATCATCAACAGCATCATCAGCAACGCAATCGAGGCCTTTCGCATGGGAGTGCCAGCGTGCATGAGGACAAAAACCCCACAGAAGAACTCAATTCAGACTGCAACGACCAACAGCCTTCTCTTTTCACGGTGAGCCTTATGTTCAAGAGCGGTTTGGAGTGACTATGGAGCAATTTGCAGTCAAGCGTGGATTAGAGAAAAAAATGGGCGGTAACGCAGGCTTAGCAAAGTTGGCTGCACAGTATTTCAACGACCTGCAAGTTGATGCAGACGGTGTATTCACTGGAACATACGGCATCATGACCCATATCAGCGGCGAATTTGGAGCTGATGGCAAACTCGCCCTCGACGTTCAACAACTCAAAGGATCTGATCTCTCCGCTTTCCTCAGCGCAGACGGTGGTCGGGAAGAAGCAATGGAATCCCGAAAGCGTTACTCATCCTTCTTAGATGAGGCAACTGGCTACACGCCAAAGCAACGGGGCGACAAAGCAAAGGAAGAAGCAAAGAAATTCTCAAAGGCCAAATCAGCTATCAAGATGGCTCACAAGACCATGGAAATGAGCACGAGTCTGGATGCAGCAACCGTCGAAAAGGCACATGCAATGATTGCTGAACTCGAATCGATGATCGAATCTGGCACGGCGCCTTCAGAAGGCAAGGTCAAGAAACTGAACGACCTACTTTGAGCACACACTGGAGGGTTTGGCATGGATATTGAAGCCATCCTACAACCACACACAGAACAATGCCCGCGCATCCTAGAATTGGACGAGGCGCAAAAAGCACGCCTGGCCATGATGGTTGGCAGCGTTGATGAGACCGTTGGGATCAGTCACCTTGTTGATTGCTTGGCCGATGGCACAAGCCTCGGCGGCGACGGGACAATTCGCTGCTATGTGGGTTTTGAACCGTCTGGGAAAGCGCACATTGGATGGAAGGTGCTTTCGCTCCAACTCCGAAGAATGTTGGATGCAGATGCAAACGTCCTGATTTTCTTAGCAGATTGGCACGCATGGGTCAACGACAAGTACAACGGCGTGATGGCAGATATACAAACAACAGCGACCTACATGGAAGAGACGTTTCGTGCGCTCTTGGGTCACCCCGAAGAAGGGGACGGCCCTGGTCAACTTCGCTTCGTGTGGGCGTCAACACTGATGAACAATGGAGACTACTGGGCAAGGGTGCTGCGGTGCTCGAAGGGAGCAACACTGGCGATGGTACGCAAAACATTCACCATCATGGGCCGAGATGAAGCCTCTTCTGACCACGACCTCTCCAAATTCTACTACCCAGCCATGCAAGCCAGCGACATTTTCGAACTCAAAATCGATGTAGCCATCGGAGGCATGGACCAACGAAAGGCACACATGTTCATGCGAGATGTTGCAACAAAGTGGGGATGGGCAAAAGCCACATGTATCCATACACCAATCATTTCTTCCCTCAAGGCTACAGGAACACGGATGGAAAGTTTCGACCACAAAATGAGCAAATCAGATCCATCCGGAGCCATTTTACTTCACGATGCAGAAAACATCCTTCGAAACAAGATGAAGAAGCATGCTTACCTTAACCCGGAAGACAACGATTCTCCGGTCTACGAACTTGCAGAACATGTTGTGCTCCCTGAATGGGGCGAGATTGTGGTCACACCGAACCCGAAATTCGGAGAGCCGTCAACATGGACGGACCTTGCTGAATTCAAAGCGGCGGTCAGCGATGGAACCCTTCACCCATTGGATGCGAAACTCGGGGTTGCTGCCGGCATCAGTCGAGGGCTGCAAGCGGTTGCTGCCCATTTCGAAGCAAAACCTGAAACGCTGGACGCTGTTTCTAAATTGCGTAAGTGATTCACTCTTCGTGAAGGGAGAAGCCTTCCTCCACACTGTGAATGTCAAGTCGAAGAATTCGACGTGTGTCACGAATGTAATCCCGTGAAGGCAAATGGTCCACGCCAATGAGCGCATTCACAGTGATGCATTGGCCAGGAGAAAACTGGTTGACGTATTCGTCACTCACCACAGCGGTGATGGTCGGTACATCATCGGGAAGTTCCTCATCGCTGAGGCAGGTTGGATCGAACAATTCGACGTATTGAATATCCTCGTAGTAATTACGCTCAAGATCCATTCGGATGTCTCTTGGATCGGGTAAGTCCTCTCGCTTCGCACCCTTCATGTGCATTTCTATGCCCTTCCGTATGCACATCGGGCAGGCTTCGGCTTTGGTTCGCGCTCTGGCAAGTGCTTCCTTGATGACCCATTCATGCGTGCATTCATTGCACGTGTAAGCAGAGCGCTTGAGCCAACCCATGGCGCGGCTTGTGCTGTGTACCACTGCATCAAAGCGCAAAAAGCGAGTCCGATCGCGCATGCGAAGATCGACGAGGTGGTAACGGTGGAGTTCTGAGATGCCTACAATTCGAATGACCGGACGTGGCTTAATGTTGTGATTTCGGAATTGCTCCTCGATGACGATTTGTCCAGAGTGGAGGCATTTCTCCATATCGTTGAGGAAGGATTGCCCGAGCCCCTTGTGTGTCTCTAACAATGACCATTGCAGCTCGAAACCCCAAACATCTTCTTCGCTTGTTGTGAGCGCTGCAAAATCTGCTTTGCAGTTCTTTTGAAAGAAGGTCCGCCACGCTGCGAGGAGTTTCTTTTCTTCGGGGGTCGGTTCTGTTCCGTTCTTCTTCGACATGGAACTTGAGCCCTATTGCGACGGCTTTCAAACATTTCGCCTAACGAGTGGTTCTGGTCTGTTTTGAGTAGATTGAGCAGGGCTAAGGTTCATGAATCCCATTCATGTCGAGAGGAATGTCCCCTCATTGAGGAGGAGCGTGTGCCCCATGTCAAACATCGTCGTTCTCGTTAAGCAAGTCCCAGACACCAACGCAAAAATTGTCGTCTCTGGTGATCGAGTCGATTTGTCGGCCGTGAAGAAAGTCATGAGCCCATACGACGAATTTGCAGTTGAAACAGCCCTCAAGCACCGTGAAGCAAACGGTGGCGAAGTGACCGCACTCACCCTCGGTGGCGCTGGGGCTGACAAAGTTCTCAAGGATGCAAAGGCCATCGGTGTCGACCATATTGTTCGCATCGACACCGAAGACGAACACGATTCAAACGCTCTCCAATCCGCTCTTGCGACCGTCTTGACTGAGATCGGTGCTGAAGTGGTTTACTGCGGAAAGTCAGCAGCAGACACCGGCGCCGGCTCAACCGGTCCAGGCATCGCAGAGCGCCTCGGATGGGCTTCTGTTTCCAATGTGATTTCAGTCGCTTTTGAAAGTGGTTTGACCGTTATTGCACCAAGCGAAGGTGGCAACGCCCGTATCTCCGTCCCACTCCCAGCAGTCATTTCCTGCGACAAAGGTGATATGAAGGTTCGAAAGCCGAACGTGAAAGGAATCATGCAGGCTAAGAAAGCAAAAGTCGAAGTCAAAACTGTGGCAATGCAAGGCTCAACCGTTTCGGTCGTAGCCCACAGCATGCCACCTGCCAAGCCCGCCGGAAAATCATACGAAGGCGGCGCTGCTGCTGCCGAAGTCGCACGCTTGCTCAGAGATGAGGCAAACGTCATTTGAGGTGAACACCATGACAGAAACAATTGTAATTGCTGAAATCGCAAAAGGAACCATCCACGCCACAACTTCCGAACTCGTCACCGCTGCTGCTGCAATGGGAAGCGCACCAATCGTCATTGTACCATGCACAGATGCATCGATTGCTGATGCTGCTGCGTCCATTCAGGGTGCGAGCAAAGTCATCGCCGCAAAATCCGATGCGTTCGCTCACTACGATGCCGCTGGCTGGGCCTCTGCTCTCGACGCCGTCGCTCCTGCAGGCACCATTCTAATGGCCGCAACCCCTCAATCAAAGGATCTCGCAGCTCGCCTTGCTGCACGACGCAACCTCTCGGTTGTGCAAGATGTCGTTGCAATCAATGGAAACCAACTCACATCACCGGTGTACTCCGGAAAGGCCATGCAAACTGTGGCCCTTTCGGGACCTGCCGTGGTCAGCATTCGAGCAAATGTCTTCGACGCCGCTCCAAGCGGTGGCGCAAGTGAAGTCGCTGTTGTCGACACTACTGGCAACATGGCAACCGCTGTTCAAGAATTCATGGCCCGTGCATCTCAACGCCTCGATGTTGCAGAGGCAAACATCATTATTTCCGGCGGCCGTGGAATGGGTTCCCCAGACAACTTCGTCCACTTGGAAGCGATTGCAGACACCATTGGTGCCGCAGTTGGCGCATCACGCGCCGCTGTCGATACATGGGAGTCAATCCCTCACTCCATGCAAGTCGGACAAACTGGCAAGACAGTGAACCCGAACTTGTACATCGCTGTTGGAATCTCCGGAGCGATTCAACACCTTGCAGGCATGCGTTCATCAAAGTACATCGTGGCCATTAACAAGGACGCAGACGCACCGATTTTCCAGCACGCCGATTACGGAATTGTTGGAACTTGGGAAGATGCGCTACCAGTGCTCCAATCCACGCTTTCGAGCATGATGGCTTGATCAGGCATACTTGCCTCGACCAAACGTTCCACCTGCACCAGCCCCTTCTCCGACGAAGGGGTTCGTTCTTCGCTCATGGCCAATCGTTGTCAAAGGTCCGTGACCTGGATACACGATGGTATCGCCCTCAAGAGGCCACAACTGGGTGTGAATAGACGCCGCTAGAACCTCAAAGTCACCACCTGTATCTGGTAAATCGGTTCGGCCGACAGATCCGGCGAACAAGGTATCACCTACGAACAAATGGTTGGCACCGTTGTCGACAAGCAGGTTGAGGCAACAACCACCAAGGGTGTGGCCCGGTGTATGAAGAACCTCAAAGTCAAGTGCTCCAAAGGACATTGTTGTCAAAGGTACCAATCCTTCGTCGGCGACTGCAGGCTCAGGTGCGTCAAAGCCCCACCGTCGTGCTGAGGATTGTGCAAGCGTCTGCAAGTATGTATCATCGCCATGTAAGTACCACTTCACAGGATAATGTTCGAGTAAATCGGGGATATGACCACTGTGATCGAAGTGAGCGTGGGTGTTGACCAAAGCGACGACTGTTCGTTCAGGGAGTTGTTGTTGGACCGCTTCGCTCATGTTTGAAGGCCCATTTGACCAATCGGGGCCTCGTCCACCGAACCGATCAATCCATTGAATGAGCCGATCCGGTTCGCTGCCGCCATCGATGATGACGGTGTCGCCTGTTGAACGGTCTGTCACAACTGAACACCTCATTTGGAGAGCGCCAACAAAGAAGCATTCAACCCACGGGTCGGTGATGGCCATGATGATGCGAGGATGGACCCCTTCATCAGCCTAAGCCTTGGTCAAGGTCACTTGAATGGAATCGCTTGACCATCTTCCATCGCTGTCGCAAATTCTCAACTCAAAACGATGCACTCCAGCATCGAGGCGTACTTTGACTTGCGGTTGTGAAGCGATTTCTTTGCCCGTATCATCAACCCAAGACCACATCACAATTCGATTTTGAACATCTTCTGAGCCAAGACCATCGAGCAGAACCACTGACGTTCCATCTGAATCACAGGCCACCGTTCGGTCCTCTCCAGCTTTTGGAATGGGTGCGATTGGAGCGACCACCGATTCATTCAACGCATCAAACAAGTCTTCGTCTGGCAGCAATGCCATGTTCGAGAGTTCGTCATTCATGGCCTCAAGCAAACCTTCAGCGTCAACATTCAGCGTCCCCAAATCTGCAGTGGCGTCATCAAGTTCGTCGCTAAGATCACCGAGGGCATCTTGAAGCGATTCAATGGAAGCTCCTACCGAGCCACCCACCATGGACCGTTCTTCTTCGGTGAGTAATTTCTCAACCGAGTCATCGACTCTATATATCTCCTCGGCAGAGAGTTGCGGCTCAATCGAACCCTTTTGAAACCACTCAGTAAGTTCGGTTGGGTCGACCTCGAGAAGGCTTTCATCGAGGCGGAAATACCCAATCGGCTCTGGATCAGTCCAGTCGTTTTGATCATCACCAGCAAAGAAACACACCTTGCCATTGTTTGATGCAAGAACCTGTGTCGGCATGCCTTGGTGCTCAATTTTCCACAAACCTTCATCAGTTCGATGACCAAAGAGGTAAAACCATGAGGAGACAATCAGATTGGCACCACTCACCACAATCTCTTGTATTGCATAATTCGTTCTCAAAATTTCTTCAAAGACACCGTTGGAAAATTTCGAGACAAGTCCGTCATCAAAGCCGCAGACAACGCCTGATGCACCAGGGGTGCAGTGGGTGAGGCGGGTTTTCAAATCAGTTCGGTGAATCAACTCAAATGTTCGAAGGCACCAAACTTCCATTTCCAATGCTTCTTCGTCACCATCGACGAGTGCATAACCTTCCCTACCGAGAACAAGGTGGCCATCAGCATCTGTTCCCAGCGCTGTGATCGATTCTCCTACATCGCCTCGGACGGGGCGCCGCCAAACAACTGAATTTTTTCGAATTGCTTGCACAGTGCCATCTTCACAAGACAAAACCAAGGCTTCATCGATGAAACATGCTTTGAGTATGCCATCGACAGATGGTGCGTGTTCCACGTTCGCCCCACCGTAACCAATCAGGTGAAGGCGACCCAATGCATCGACCACTGCCATGTTTTCTGAGCCTTGATGCAATGAAAAACCACCGCCAGGAACCTCGTAGAACCAAGCGACCTCTCCTTCGGCATCCAAACAGGTCAGGCCGTTCAATTCATCCAAAGCAAAAACACGATTCCCTCTTGAACACAACCCTACAATGGCTGCTGTGTTGTTCCATACGCCAGACACTTCTCCAAGAACATGGTCTTCGAGTGGGGCAAGAGAGACCTTGCCCCCTTGTTCAGCCCACGCGAGGAAAGAGGCGTCGCCTGCAAGGCAGAGATGCGTGACCTTCCGCTCCGGCGTGAACGCAATCGTTGCTGAAAGGGTTTGGACCATACCTAGAACACGGATGGGTGCCACATAACCCCATCCCCTTGCTGAGAAGGCATCAGCTATCAATCCAAGATTCGGCATCGGTGTGCAATGGGTGATGCAGCGGATCCAAGATGTGCAGATGGAGGGCTTTCTTTTCTCCATCCGTCCAGCCCATCAAGGGTTGAAGGGTGCACAAAGGTGTCGTTTTTACTGACGCCTCACGGTGCATAACAAAGGGCCCTGCTTCATGTAAGGACATGCCGACTACACCCCATGCAGGACGATGGTGACTGGTTCCAGATTCATCTCGCATCCGTGAACGGCGGCCGAGATATGGATCCCAACGCCGCAAGAGATTGAGGTAAGCCTCCTTTGTGTCAAGCACAGGGATAATCCGGGTGCCCCTGCGTAAAATCAAAAATGCTGCGAGGAAGTCGTCTTCGGACTGGATTTGAGCAAGCACATCTCCTTGAACGCCTGCTGGTAAGCCACCGGGCCCATCGGTTCGGGTTTCGAGGTGTGCGATTTGGTTTGGCTCCAAAATCATCCGGTACCAGCGATCTGGTGCATTCAGGTTCACACGAAGGCTTTCATCAGCATCGCACAAGGCAGCACCAAGTGCTGCTGAATAGGTCTGTGTGTTCCACTCGCCACGTTCACCCAACCTCTTGACTCGAACACCAAATGTTCTCGAAACCCCTCTTTCGGGGTCGTTTTTTAGCAATTGTTCTGCGACATGGCGAGGATTTGTGTCGGCGCCTAAGGTCGTCACACGCTCGAAGGCAGCAAGACCGAGCGTGTGGGAAAGAAGGGCCTCCACATCCTCAACTGGCGCCGTTGAGTATACCATGTCTTGATGGCGCTCTCGACCTCGAACCAAAGGAACTTTGTGATCCAATGCTAATTGCATGAGATTTTTGCGCAGTGTTTTTTGGAAACCTCGGCGAACTGCTTTTGATTTTAGACCCAATTCCCCGAAGCGAAGGACCCAAGCGTGCTGGACTGACATCACGCTCGCCTCAGGAGCCGTCATTGTGCATGTCGATGACTTCATCATCTTCAGAAGATTGGAACTTGGCTGCATCGTTTCGTGAGGCAAAGAGGCGTTCAAGGTAAGCATCATCGATGTCCCCAGTGACGTATTCCCCGCTGAAGCAGCTTGTGTCAAAGCGGTTTGGCGCATCTTCGCCAATTTGGGTTGCTTCAACAAGGTCATCCAGCGATTGGTAAAACAAACGGTCGCTGCCAATGATGGTGTTTATTTCCTCGATGGTTTTTCCGTTAGCAATGAATTCTGTGATTGCTGGCATATCGATGCCGTACACATTTGGATGACGCACAGGCGGAGCCGCTGATGCGAAGTAGACCTTTGCAGCACCGACATCACGCGCCATCTCGATGATTTGCGCACTTGTCGTGCCTCGCACAATTGAATCGTCGACGAGGAGGATGTTTTTGCCGGAGAATTCATGTTCGATGGCGTTGAGTTTTCGACGAACTGATTTTTCACGAAGGGCTTGTCCGGGCATGATAAAGGTGCGACCAACGTATCGATTCTTTACGAACCCTTCTCGATAATCGACTTCCAGAGTCTCTGCCATTTGTAAGGCAGCAATACGACCTGAATCTGGAACTGGGATCACAGCGTCAATATCATGGTCGGGCCATGCCTCAAGAATCCGTTCTGCCAACTTCTTGCCTTGACTGAGCCGTGCATTGTACACTGAAATTCCATCGATAACGGAGTCTGGTCGTGCGAAGTACACATATTCGAAAATACACGGAGCTGCCTCAACAGGTTCTGCACATTGGCGAGCGAAGAGGTGGCCAGAATTCGAGATGAAAACTGCTTCACCTGGAGCGACATCCCTCACGACCTCAAAGCCGAGGGCGGTGATTGCAACAGATTCACTGGCGACAACCCATTCAGTCGCTTCACCGACTTCTCTCTTTCCAAACACCATTGGCCGGATTCCGTGTGGGTCACGGAACGCAAGTAGGCCATAGCCGGAAAGCATCGAAACACAAGCATAAGAGCCGATAACGGCTTTGTGAACGCCTTGAACAGCGCCAAAGACCGTTTCGATATCGAGGTGTGGTTGCCCATCGATCGACATGTTGGTTGAACGCTGATCAAGTTCCACTGCAAGCATGTTGAGAAGCAATTCAGAATCGCTGCTTGTGTTCATGTGCCGATGGTGGCGATCGGTGAGGAGTGTTTTGAGTTCCGAGGCATTGGTTAGGTTTCCATTGTGGGCGAGGCTCAACCCATAGGGCGAATTGACATAGAACGGTTGGGCTTCGGCACGGGATGAGGAACCTGCTGTTGGGTAACGTACGTGGCCAATGCCAACGTGGCCCTGAAGACGTCGCATGTGACGAGTGTAGAAGATATCAGAAACCAAGCCGTTTGATTTGCGAAGGCGGAATTGGCCGTCCAATTCGGTCATGATGCCAGCAGCATCTTGGCCACGGTGTTGCAATACAGTGAGCCCGTCGTAGATCAACTGGTTGACATGGACGTCAGGTCGTCCTACAATTCCAATGATGCCGCACATGCTGTTGCCTCAACCCAACCAAATCAAGGCACTTTGTAGCCATTGCGCTTCTTAACGAGTCAAAATCCACTCAAGCCTTAGGGCGGTGGGACTTCTTGGACCAGCTGTGCTTGCGAATACGTGATGTTTCCCCGTAACCACATGAAGCACAAACGGACTTTTGCTTGTGATATGCGTTGCGTCCGCAGCGTCGGCAGCGGATGTGGGTGGTCTTCTGACGCTTACCCATGGATGGAGTACCCTTTGACATAGAAACACCTGTTGAACACGCCCACCGACCTCCTCCTTATGAAATCAACGGAGGTGGTTTTCGCTATGCCTGTGGAGAATCACTCTTCTTCAAACACCGTTCGCCGTGGTTTTTGAGCCGTAATGGTCGAAAAAGTGAACCCAAGTGAGAGTGCCAGAGCAAGGAGGATTGCGCCTGCTGAAACGAACATGTGAACGACGTTGTAGAGAATTTGCGCCCGGATGGAGCCGTTGTCTTCCATGAGAAGTGGTCCTTGATTGAGCAACAACACAGTCACCACCACACCCATGACTGCGGCTGAAAGCATACCAAACAACGGAGCAAGGGGTCGTTGCCGAGAGTCGGCATAGAAGAAGAGGTTGCCAAGCAGAGCTAATGAGCCAAGCGTGTAGGAGGTCAAGATAGCATTTCCAAACCTTGGCAAACTGTCCGTGCCGGAGCCAAGAGAACCACCCATCGTTAGATCCATGGCCCAAAGCAACACGAGTGGAAGCAAGAAGGCCAACAACATGGCGCGCCAGGTAAACACAAGGCGATCTTCATTCATTCTCACCACCTCCTAAGTTGGCTGCAACGATTGATGCTACGTGTGCAAACTCCTTATCGGTAGGTGGCGTAATGGATTTTGGTTCAGGCAACGACCGTTCATGTAGGAAGATGATGGTACCGAAGACGAGAATAGAAATCGACAAACCTACGGCGGTTCCAAGCAAGTCCGCACCGGCAAGCCATAGGTGGTAACGGAAGGTATCTGCATCCACATGCCGCCCATCAACCACCATGGCTAGAAGAATCAGCAAGAGAACAAAGCCAGAAGCAAACCACATCACGTTTGATTCGGTCGCTCTGCGAATCCCAATCACACGAAGGGATAACGCAGCTCCTGAAAGCAGGCAAGTCAACAGCAAAAGGAAGGTTGGCCAAAACACAAGCCAATACCGATTCACCTCACCTTCAAGAGCGGGTGTGAGGTTCCACCAATGCATGCCTATGAACCAAACAAAACCAATGAAGAAGGCCATGACGCCAAGACGGCGATCACTCCTCGGGAGCCTCCCAACCGGAACGTGGCCCGAGAACGCAACAAGATACACACCTGACAAAAGAAGCGCAGCAGGTCCGAGAATGAAACCAAGTAAATGACCGGCGGCGCTGGATGGAGACTCTGGTACGGTCCATGGAGATGTGACGAGACCAAGCATGCCAACCACAGCCAAAAATCGCCCGAAGTTGGTCCCTGCAGATGTCTTTGAAGAAAGGGAAATCCAGACGCCTAAAGGCACCAATGCAGCAGGAAGCCAAAACCACAGGGCTGCCTGGGCCATCGGATTCATGACGTTGGCTTTGCCGCTGGTCTTATCAAATCAACCCTGATTCTTACACGCAGTGGCGTGATTGTAGGGCAAGGCCCGGTGCGGCATCGCTAAATACCCGACTCTTGTGGGCCGAATGCTTAAGGTGCTCTTATGGTGAAAATGCCTCGTCAAGTGAAGCGTTACAGTCCGTCGGCTGGTAAGCATACAATGCACACAGTGGAGCGCGTGAAGAAGAAGCGCGCCTCCGAACTTCGCTGGGGTCAGCGACGGTTCCGCCGCGTGATGGCTGGTTACCGTGGTTTCCCACGTCCAAAGCCAGATGGCCGTGAAAAGCCAACCAAGCGAGTCAACATTCTCTTCCGTTGTACGGAAACCGGCAAGGCGCATTACGCACCGTGCAAGAGAGCGAAGAAATTCGAACTGATTGACAAGTGAGTTGAACATCATGGCAAAACATTTCCTTAAGGTCGCCTGCAGAGATTGCGGCAATGAAACAACCATCTTCTCCCGGGCAACCACTGTTGTTTCTTGCAACGTTTGTGGCGCTACCCTCACCAATCCTTCCGGCGGAAAGGCCGATCTCATTGGTTGCACTGTTGTTGAAGCACTCGAGTAAGGAGGCTGAGCCTCCATGCCCTCTGAGAAATCAACAACAACCCCCTCAGAAGGCGAACTTGTTGTCGTATCAGTCACGACTGTAAAACAAAATGGCGCCTACGTCTCACTCGACGAATTCGAAGGGGTCGAAGGTTTCATTTTCATCGGAGAAATTGCAAGCGGATGGGTCAAAAACATTCGTGCCTTTGTCCGAGAAGGTCAGCGCTTGATCTGTAAGGTCATGCGAACTCGAAAGGATGGAACATCCCTCGAGTTGTCACTCAAATCCGTCTCGGAAGAACGCAGAAGGGACAGATTGCAAGAGTGGAAGAATGAGCAACGAGCTCACCAACTGCTCAAAGTACTCGGTGAAAAGGTAGGATGGAGTGCTGAAGAAATCGCATCCTCTGGCGACGAACTCGTTGATGCGTTCGGCGGACTTTACACTTCCTTTGAAGAAGCCGCAATGAATGAAGGCGCTCTGCAAGATGCAGGATTCGAAGGTGATTGGCTCCAACCTTTCATCGAAATTGCAGTTGAGAACATCATTCCCCCATTTGTTGAAATTCGAGGGACTTTAACCCTCAGCATCAACTCCACAACTGGCGTTGATACGATTCGAGATGCTCTTCTCGCAGCAGAAGCCTTCTCATCACCAGAAGAAGAAATCGAAATCACCTGCCATTACAACGGCGCACCTGAATATAGAATTGAATTGAAGGCACCCGACTTCAAAACCGCTGAAGCCCTTTGGGAACAAGCAACATCGGCAACATTGACCCATGTGGTCGAGGCCGGTGGCGAAGCGGATGCAATCCGTGAGTGATCATGACAAATGAGGCGATGATATGGCACGACAAATCCTACAACAATGCCTCTCTTGCCAAGCATGGTCATTATCCACAACATGCCCTGCATGTGGCGAAACTGCTCAAGCAGCAGCCCCTCTCAAGTGGTCGCCGGAAGACAACCGTGCGCAAATCCGAAGGAAGATGTACAACGTTGAGTCCAAAGAATGGGCTCAAGAATTGCCAACACTTCCTTCCCTTCAAGAGATGAAGGACAGCCACGTTGTGACTGAAGAAGAGTGAAGCCTCGCTTGAACAAGAAGGGTCCCTAAATGGGCTTGATTCGGCCCCCTTGACATCAAACATTATAGCGCGGCGCGAGTCGTTCGAGCGTTTATGGGATTGCACATTGAATGGAGAAAGCAGCCCAACACACTTGGCGATCATCGAATGATGTTATTCGCCATTCCGGGTGTTGGTAATGTGGGGAAGGCGGCTTTAGAAGGCCTCACCCAAGTCAATGAGTGCACAGAACTGGTGCGCCTTCATCACACAGCTTTGCCACCATTGGCCATGCTTGACCAGGACGGTCTTCTAACGCCACCTCATCTATCGCTATGCGCTATAGAGTCTGTCACTGGTGTGCGAATTCTCACGCTCACAGGAACCTCACAGCCCCTTGAACCAGAGCATCAAGGCAGCATGGCTCAGGCATTGATGTCGTGGCTAGCTGAACAAGGCGTTGAGGAAGTCTACGTGCTTGCTGGACTCATGGACGCACCGACACGTAAGGAATGCTTCATTGTCCCATCAAGTGTTGATCACAGAATGGATTTGGAGGCCGCAGGTGTTGACGTTCGGCGAGATGAGCCAAAATCTGGAGCGATTGGCCTCACCGCACTCATTGCATCGGTTGGCCCTCTGCATGGCGTGCGGTCGGCGTGTGCAATTGCCACAACCGTTGGCTCGAGTGGCGATGTGTTTGCCTCACAACGACTCTTGGAAGCACTGGATGGTTGGTTTGATTTGGGCATCGCACTCCCTGCTGATGCACAAGCCATGCTGACAGAGAAGCTAGCATCACTCGCACCTAAATCAAAGGAAGACTATGTTGCCGAACTAACAGAGTCCCCTGATGCGTCGTACATGTGAAGCGGTTGTACGCTCATGAATGTGATTGGCGCCGAGAGAGAGATTTGAACTCCCGTGTCCAGGGGACAGTGGATTTCGAATCCACCGCAATACCGGGCTATGCGATCTCGGCCGCAGACTTTGCTCCAACGCCACCGTCATAAGCATGGTGCTATGACAGGCAGACATGCAGGTTCAGTTCACCGGCCGAGACCACAACCTCACTGTGGAATGTGAAAGTGGTACGACGGTCCGCTCTGCACTCGCCGAAGCAGGCATCCTTGCATCAACGGTGATTGTGAGCCACGAAGGCGTCGTTTTACCTCATGCTACAAAGCTCACAAGCGACATCTCGTTGTTGGTAACAACCGTTTCATCTGGCGGTTAATCAGTTCGCTCGACCCGCTCAGTGATCTGAACTTTCGAATTGCGATTGATTTGGCCTTTCACATCAATGGCCCAAGCATCGAGGCTTATGTTTGCGGCCACAATGGTATCGCCCACTTCTGCAAGGTCATACTGAGCACCCCAGTCTGCAGCCCAGCCTTCGACTTTCATCGAACCATGGGCGTCCATGAGCATCATGCCTTTTCTGTGCCACGATTTACCGTTGCGTCCAACGCCTTTCTTTTCGAATCGGTAGACGAGACGCCCTGTGACGTTCCAACGTGCTCTGAAATCCAGCAGCGTTGCCTCAACATGTTCATCTTCGCTCGCATGGACAACAATCGCATGTGGATCTACTTTGAGTTGAAGTTCACCTTTGTAATTCGCCGATGGAACAACGCCTTCAAGCCGGACTCGATCACCTTTGGCTAGGTCAGCGGGCCATGCAGGCTCACCATCTTGATGACGATCGACCAGCAACTGGAGACTGGCAAAATGACCATCCTGTTCAATCTTAATCTTTGGACGGCGACCATCGCCACCACCCATCACGCTGAATACGTCGGCAATAAGCGTCATACGAGGCTCAAGTGCATTGATTGGTGTTAGATCGTAGGTGGCTGTCGAGCCAGGTAATCGAATTGAGCCCCCATCTGGCAACGATTCAGGCCCATCCCCACCCGGACACACAGCCTTCCAATCACATCGAGAGCAGCGGCTTTCTTTTGGCGCCTCCGTGGGCACGCCACCCGGTGAAAAGCCACGCATTGGCAGAGGCTCTGGTGGGCAATCGTCGATGGTGGGTTGTTCGGATTTGATTTGTTTCCAGAGCGCCTCTAACGTTGCCTCCATCGCTTCCATTTCTGGAACAGTCGGAACATCAATTTCTTTGATGGCATCAGCCCCGAGGTACCATATTTGCAACGCATCAACTTGCTCCTTACGATCATGTGTCACCCACCAAAGCATGGCGTACATTCGCAGTTGCTCGACATAATTACCAGAGCGGTCACCTGCACCGATGCTGGCTTTCAGGTCAACGATGTTGATTCGTCCATCCCATCGGTAGACCAAGTCGTATTCACCTTGAAACCAATGGTCTGGGTGGATTGCGTTCATTGCAAATTTTCCTGCATGCGGATCGACAAACCAAGGTCGAGAAATCTCCCAAGCCTCAACCCATGCCAAGGGTCCATCTTGTGCGAGTGGATGGCGAAGGGACATTTCGTAACGCCTGCCGTCAGGAGCGGGCCAATGTGGTCGCACTCCTTTTCGCCATTGTTCCAGTTCCGGTCCGCCGTTTGCGTCAAAACATCGTTGCACTTCTGCAAGGTGCATTTCAAGCCCCTTCAGGCACATGTCCATGCACCGTGCAGGGTCAACACTTGACCAGTTACCTGCCTTGCGTTCATCTTTTTCCCATTCCTCCTTCATCGCCTTGAGGGCCAAAGGAAGGTGAGCCTCGAGGCGTTGCTGAGCCCATGAGCGCAGGCCATCGAGATCAACTGGCCACATATCACTGGGCAAGGCGAGCAAACGGTCTGCGGGCCAAGGCATGTCGGAATCCCTGCTTGGTACACCATGATCGTCCAGTGGAATATTGGACAGCGTATCAGAAGAGGCACCCGGTGCTAACAAAGCAGGCGATTCTTGCAGCATGCGGCAAAATGCCTCTTCAACAGCACGGCCGACAAACAGAACGGGAATCTGAGGCATCTTGAATCGACGAACTTTTTCGTAGAACCACATTCTTGAGCAGGCTGTGTAGGCATTCACCTGACTCGCACTCAACCGGTTGTATGGGCCCACGGAGTCATCATCGTTAATGGCAAGTCGGACAGGCATACATCGCAATGTTGACCGACGCTTCTTAAACTCTAAGTCACCATTCAATCGTCCTTGATGGTCAATCGAGTTTTCCGGTTGTCGATTCGAAGTTGAGGCAAGCCCGCACGCCAGCCAAGCTCTGCAGCCATGAGGGTGATTCGATTCCCTGGCCGAATCGCTTCCATTTGTCCGGAGATACTCGAACCAAAGGCAGCTATTTCTACGACGTGTGCGCCATCCCAGAGGTGCATTGCAAACATGGTCCAAGGCTTTTCATCCAACCGAACGCCAGATCGTTTTCTCAAACTGAGCACGATGCCTTCGACGTTTGCTCTTGTGCGCAAAAGTCCAATTCGAGTGGTGATCTCTTTGAGGTCTTTTCCAGAATCAGCAAAGTGTTCTTCAGCTTCAGCAACCGGCACTACTTTGCTCTTCGAATCGAGGTAGAGACGGGGGCTTCCTCGCCAAACGCCCGGGAGCGCATTGATGATCACAAGCTCCCCTTTCGGGCCGTCATGAAGTGCTGGAAATGAACCCGGCTCACTTTCTTCAACGGTGATTTGAGCGCCACCAGCCATCAACATAGCACCAAGCACTGGTTCGCCAAAGTGGTTGGGCAATGGACCCCATGCACCAGTGAATGTCCCATGCACATGAACGCGGTTGGGAATTGAAGAAAGTGGCTGGTTTGGTGAGGACACCTCGAAGGAGCGGGCTGATGTAATCGATGCCAGCAATTGATCATTGATCAATGAACCATCAGGACCTTTGCCAAGACTGCACCAATGGCATCCAGCGGCCTCGCCCGAACAGGCGTCACCGGGGAGGGCTGGAAGGGCTACTGGCCCGGACCCCATGCCCTGCATGGCCTTGTTGATGGTGAAAAACTCTGAAGTCATGGCTTGAATTTCTTCTTTTAATGGAGCATCGTACGTAAGTCGATGAGGGCCTGTGAGGTACCACCCTTCCAATCCATCAATGAGTTGGCCTTCATGAGTTTCATGCCAGAGCCAAGCATAGAATCGAAGTTGATGTTGTAAGGATGCTGCGAACCGAGACGTCGGGTCTCCAGATTTGATATCGATAAGACGGATTCGCCCATCCCATCGCATCACAAGATCGAGTTCCCCCGCAGCCCACCCTTCTGGATGGTACAATCGCTGTGGTTGGTGGACCCGTGGGTCTTTGACCCAAGGCCTTGCTATTTCCCAAGCTTCATGCCATGACACCTGTGAACCAGCCTCATTCCATACCATCGGTTCGTCACGAGCCCACGAGCGCATGCCAAAACTGCGGACTTTATCGGGAACGGGGAAGCGTGGCTCCTCGCCCCAAGCAGGTGAGGGAACTTCGAATGGACATTCGCCCTTTCTATACTGTTCGAGGTACGGCCCACCACTGGCATTCATGCATTCGTTGACTTCCTCCATGAAGAGGGTTAAACCTGCACGGAGTTTTTCCTCCATCGTTTCGAGTTCTATTTCTTCCCAAACCCAATCAGTAGTTCGCCATAAAGAAGCGTCCCAATCAGCTTGCCCAGCCTCTTGTGCACGCCGTGCAGCAGCGGGTACTTTTTGGGCAATCCAATGACTCAGTTCAGTAAGTGAGTTGATGCTGGCATCGGGCCGATGCATCAGTAAACCGCACAGTTCGTCCTCGATCACAATACCAAGAACTTGAGAAGGTGTTGTTGGCCCAGAAAGCCCGAGCTTCGAACCGAGAAACCATTGCCGTTCGCAACGAAGAAAGGTGGTCAAACCACTTGCTGAAATCCGCGAACGGGAGCGTCCAAGTGGGCCTCCGAGCGGTGGGAGTCCAACTGGCATACATGTCACCTCATCAATGATTGAAAGAGTAGAAGTCCCCAGAAGTTCTCTGCTCACGATCCTTTCTACTTTCGGTTTTGTTGATACGTGGACGCTTCGAATCATGATCGCGGCGGAATGTGACATTCACGCCTTCGAGGAATCGATTCATGCCCTCTTGAAGTCTGAATGGACCCTGGGCTTTTCCATAGCGTCCACCCTCGCCTTCGAAAACAAGCAATGAATCACTGACGATGTCGATGAAGTAAACATCGTGGTCAATGACGAATGCCGACTTTTCATTGGCTTCCATGGTTCTTCGAATCGCTTTAGCGGCTTCCATGCGAGCGTTTGCATCAAGATGGGCTGAAGGTTCGTCGAGGAGATACAGGTCTGCCTCTCGACCAAGGCAGATTGCAATTGAAACTGCTTGTCGCTCTCCACCGGAGAGTTTTTTGACGCGCTTGGGAAGCAACTGGTCGACACCAAGTGCTCGAATGACGTTGACATTGAATTCACCGCTTCGCCAACGTGGACCGATTTCACTGTCAAGCCACAACTGAACGCTTCCATCGATATCGACATGGATGTGCTGAGGTTTGTAGGAAATCGAAGCATTCGAAGTGACCCAGCCCTCATCGTACTCATGTTCACCAGCGAGGACTTTGATCATGGTTGATTTCCCAGTACCATTGGGACCAACGACGCCCACCACTTCAGAACGGTGCACAGCTCCCTCTCCGGTTTCGAGTTTGAAGTCACCAAGCGTCTTGCCAAGCCCACCCCAGGACACAACTTGTGAACCAAGTTCTGCAACACGGTCGCTGTGGTTAAGGAATTTGATTGGCTTGTCACGAATACGGACGTTTTGTTCGGGAAGGAATCCATCGAGGTAGGTGTTGATTGCTTGACGGGTTGACCGTGCAGGCGTGAAGATACCGAACGCCCCCTTCTTGCCATAAACGATGTGGACGAGGTCACAAAGCACATCGAGGACAGCTAAATCGTGCTCGATGACGATGACGCGCTTTGTTGTTGCGAGGTCTTGAATGATCCGAACAATTCTCATTCGCTCGTGAATATCGAGGTATGAAGATGGTTCATCGAAGAAGTACACATCGACATCTCGAAGCAGCGTTGCACAAATGGCCATGCGTTGCAATTCTCCACCAGAGAGTTGCTGAATCGTACGGTCAAGCAAATGATCAATGCCCAGTTTTTTGGTCATTTCATCGAACATTTTTCGCTCATCGACCTTTGAGAGAAGATCCCGAACGGTGCCTTTCACTCGCTTAGGAAGGCGATCCACATTCTGTGGTTTGAGAGCAACCTTGATTTTCCCATCCCGCACAGCGACGAAGAAATCACGAAGTTCACCACGAGGCAAGGTTTCGATGACCCCGTCCCAATCTGCTTCCTTGTCCAACCAGTCCCCGAGATTCGGAATCATGCGGCCCGACAAGGCATTGATAGCTGTTGATTTGCCCATACCGTTTGGTCCAAGGATTCCAACCACGCTTTCCTTTGATGGAGTTGGCAATCGGAACAGCCGGAAGCCGTTCATTGAATACCGATGAATCATATCGCTTTCGAGTTCGCTTGGTAACTGTTCGATGATCAAAGCGTCGTGGGGACATTTATTGATGCAAATTCCACACCCGATGCAGAGGCTCTCCGAAATGTGAGGTTTGCCTGTTTTATCATCGAGAATGATGCACTCTTGCCCATTTCGAACCGGTGGGCAAAAGGCATGACATTCATCATTGCACTTCTTTGGTTGACAACTGTCTTCCTTCAGGACGGCTACTCTCATTGTCTCACCCCTTCTCCTTATGTTGATGTCATTGGTTAGGACTTATGGAACTCGCGCCCAAAAACACGGGGAACAATCGTTCCCACACGGATTGGGCTCGGCCCAATTTGTTCTCAAATGAGACCCTTGAGGTGCTCGTGTCCCTTGATGAGTCGAACGGTGCATGGAGTTGGGAACTTCATGCTTGCCTTGCGAAGAGCATCACGGGCGGTAAGGTAGAACTCTGGGTGAACTTGAATGGAAATAACTCGCTGTCCTCGCTTCACACGAGCAGCGGTTCCAACGTTCTTTCCGAAAGCACATCGCATTCCTTGCGAAACACGGTCTGCACCAGCACCGGTTGCTTGCTTGTTTTCGCGAAGCACGTGGTGTGGGAAGGTGTGGACTCGGAGAGCATAGCCTTGGGTTCCAGCGGCCTTACGGATCGTGGAGTTGGAGATAACACGGGCAGCTTCGAGCGCAGTGTGTCGGATTTGCACGTTGTTATCGGAGCGCAATTCAAGGATGACAGGGAACTTGCCTGTCTCAGCAGCAACACGGTTTCCGACGTGATACTGGTGGATTCTGTTGTTTGGGACACCGCCGATGAACTTACGTCGGGTGTATGCAGGTCCCTTGAGTCGGCGATACATAGATGCTGGTTTACGTGCCATAATGAACTCTCCAAGCAAACCTGCGACCAATGGTTCCCTTATCATCCCTCCGCCTCGGCTCCTGCGGGAGAGGAAGTCCGAAATCAAAGTGAAACGGTGGCTTGCATGCGAACAAAAGCATTCATGTGCTCCGTTCGTTTGTTTATCTCTATGGCGAACGGATGGCGTGGATACCTCGAAGAGGAATCCGAATTTCAATGGATTGCCATGGCGGGCTTCCTCGTCTTCATTTTACTCGGAGCCCTTGCGATTCAAGGCACAAGCAATTTACCTGGTGTCGAGGTTGGACCAAGTGATTCAAGCCACGCCGGAAACCGAGTCCTCGACATTGAGTACTCCAGCAGTAATGCGTTCACCGCTAAGGTTCTCACGGAAGATGGCATTGATCTCTACCAGCAGAACGGACCGATGTCGGTTACCAAAATCATGAGTGCAAAAGACGGACTCCCTGCTGATAACATCAACTTCATCACATCCCTCGAAAATGGGAACACAGCGATTTCACCTTCTAAAAATACGGTTCAAGTCATTCATTCACCAGACAATGAAGCGAACGGAGCGACCACGATTACGACGCTGGACCTCGATCAAAGCAACGGAAATTTCACCATCATGGATTTGGCAGAATCTGTAGCAGGCACCCAGACCTCTTGGATGATGGTCACAATGCAAGGCACCTCGACAAGCCTCAGAGGACTCGGAAGCATTTCTGATGCTTCGGCTTCAAGCGACACGATTGGAGCCTCGATGGCCTCAAGCACCCTCTCAATGCCAATGCTCAACTCTGCAGGGGCTGTTTGGCAACAAGTGGTGCCCCTTGGAAGCGAGCAATGGGTCGCAAGCGGCTACCTCTCTTACACGAGCACGGAGGCTGGAGCAAGCCCTGCTGCTCCTAAAATCGTTCCAACGATTGCCGTAATTGATTGGGACGGGGGCCTCACAGCCCCAATTGTCGCCTCCATGCACACTGGAGAACGAGGCCTCTACCATTCCCTGCTCCCATTGAGCGACGGTGCTGTGTTTGCCGCAGGCGACCATGGAAGCACGTACGTTAGCACCTCTGGATCGATGACACATCACAATGCACCAAGCATCGCCGCAACTGTTGATGACACTGACAGAGTGTGGTTGTTCGGCAATGTTGGAAGCAAGACCATCTTAAGGTACTCTGGAGAGCAAGTGGATCAACTTTCACTCGCCGAACCGCTTGCATTCCGAATCGAGAGTCAGGGCATTGCTTCTGAACAAATCTTCCTCCACGGAACCGATGGACAAGGAGAGCCTCAAACACTCATCATTGACATCAGTGCCCCCGGCTCTATAGAGAGCGGAAGAGGGTTCCTCAACTTCCTTTTCCTCACTGTTTTCAGCATCGTTATGGGCGTGATGGTCTGGACGGCTGGGTCCCGGCTCATCAACGCCCGCCGCTTCTGAAGAAGGCAAGCCTCAACCTCGGTTTATTCCCATCTGGCAACGTTTCGCTCGAGAACCTTCATTTGCTCTCGGCCACGACAGAAAAATCCAGCGGAAGCAAGGAGGTGAATCGGCATGTCAAAACGAGGGATGATGGACCAATTCACTGACATCAAGACTGAACATCCAGATTCAGTTTTATTTTTCCGCATGGGTGATTTCTATGAACTCTTTCATGAGGACGCAGTCACAGGTTCAGAGGTACTCGGCTTAGCCCTGACCTCAAGGGATAAAAAAGCTGACAAACCAATCAAAATGGCTGGTTTCCCTTGGCATGCTTTGGAAGACAACATCAGAACCATGCTCAAAGCGGGACACAAGGTCACCGTTGCAGAGCAAGAGCAGGAACTACGCGAGGGAGCAAAACTCCTCGAGCGGGTTGTCACTCGAGTCTATACGCCCGGAAGTCTGTACGAAGAGTCGCTCCTAGGTACTGAGGAGCGATCGCTTTTGCTCAGCATTTGCCTTGGAAAGTCTTCAATCGGAATAGGAATCATCGACGCATCCACTGGCCAAGCATGGGCCTCGAACTTAGACGGTGATGACCGATTTTCAAGGGCTCTTGACGAGGTACTCCGATGGCGTCCAACCGAGATTGTCGTCGCACCAAAAGATGCAGACGATGCGACGCTCAGGGCGCTATTCACACACCTCGATGGTGTCACAATCAGCCAACACAAGGCGTCGGAAGCAAAGCGTAGGGACCGTCTTACGAAAGTCCTCAAAGTCGCAGATTTAGGCCATATCGACCTCGACGACGCACCGCTAGCTATTGCAGCCGCTGGATTAGCCGCCGACTACCTCGCATCGATGCACCTGACTGAAGAAGTTCCACTTCGAGACCTTGAGGTCGTGGAAGAGAACGCTCATCTTGTGCTTGATCAAACCACCCTTCGCAACTTGGAATTGACTTCAACACTTGCAGGTGAGTACGAAGGTAGCCTCCTCTCAACCATGAATGCATGCAGAAGTGCGATGGGCCGACGGCTGCTCAAAACTTGGATATTGAGACCTCTTGCAGACCTCAACGCCATTGCAGCCAGGCACGATGCTGTCGCAACTCTTTCACGATCTGCCCGTAGACTTGACGGTCTTCGAGAAGCCTTGCGGGGATTGCGGGACATGGAACGTCTTGCGACACAATTAGCATACAACCGGTCGAACGGAAGGGATTTGTTAGCAGTAGCCGATGCTTTGGAACGAATGCCTGCAATCATTAACTTGTGCAAGGAGACTGAGAATCCATTGTTGCTTCACCTTTCATCAAACCTCGATGCGCTCCAAGATGTCGCCGAAAACATTCGACGCACATTGGTCCAAGAACCGCCGCTCAGCGTTCGAGATGGAGGGCTTTTGCGCCCAGGTTTTGACAGCAAGGTAGACGAATTGAGAGAAATCGCAACGAACGGTCACACTTGGTTTACTGATTTGGAAACGAAACTCAAAGCCGAACTTCAAATCCCATCTTTGAAAGTCAAAATGAACAGACAGATTGGTTGGTTCATCGAGGTTACGAAGATCAATGAAGCCAAGGCACCTGAGCATTGGAAACGGAAGCAGCAAATGACCAACGGGTCAAGGTATGTCACTGATGAGCTGCTCGAACGAGATGATGCCCTTCTTACCGCAGATACCAAGTTGAAAGAACTGGAGTATCGTGAATTCATCAACTTGCGAGAGGCTTGCAAGGGCCATGCTCAGACATTAGCCCAAATTGCTGGAAAGGTTGCAGCGATTGATGTGTTGCAATGCTTTGGCACCATTGCCAGAAGTCGAGCGTGGACTCGCCCGGAAATGGCTGAGAGCGACCAAATGAAGGTCCAAGGCGCCCGCCACCCTGTGCTCGAGCAACAATCTGGTTTTGTCCCAAATGATTTAGATTTGACAAAAAAGCGCAAGTTCTTGCTGATCACTGGACCCAACATGGGAGGAAAGTCGACCTACTTGCGTACCACTGCACTGATGAGCATCTTGGCGCAGAGTGGCTCCTTTGTACCAGCCGAGAAAGCAAAGATTGGCCTTGTTGACAGGATCTTCACACGGGTGGGAGCGAGCGATGACCTCCGCCGTGGGCGTTCAACATTCATGATGGAAATGATTGAGGTCGCTCACATCCTTCGTCGTGCGACATCCAATTCTCTGGTTCTTTTGGATGAAATCGGCCGGGGAACATCGACGTTTGATGGCCTTTCCATTGCCTGGTCTGTCACCGAAGACATCTGCAAACGGATACAAGCCCGGACCTTGTTCGCAACACATTATCACCAATTGATTGGGCTTGAAGGCGAAGTTGATGGTTTGGTCAACGTCCATGTTCAAGTTGCACAAGCCAACGGAGAACTCCGATTCATGCACACTGTTGCCGATGGGCCATGCGATGATTCGTACGGGGTACAAGTTGCCGCCCTCGCCGGCCTCCCTCGCCCTGTTGTCGAACGAGCGACTGACTTGCTGGCGTTTTTGGAACGCCAAGCAGAGGGGGCAAAGGCTGGCGAATCTGGCACCCCAACCGCAAGAGCGAATGGCCAATCAAGCCTCATGGGCTATTTTGCCGCTGCAGCAATGAACCAAACGACAACCAAAGATTCGGCACCAAAAACGCCACAAGCCCACCATGATGTGATTCAGAACATCGAAGCACTTGATGTCGATGAAATGACGCCAAGGCAAGCGCATGATGCGCTTTACCAACTCAAGAAACTCCTCGGAGGCGATGCAATTGAGTGAACCAAACCGAATTGTCCAACTCGATGATGCGACCATTGGCCATATTGCTGCTGGTGAGGTTGTTGAACGACCCGCACAGGTGGTCAAGGAATTGCTTGAAAACAGCCTTGATGCTGATGCAAAGCGTATTGTCATCACGGTTGAGCGAGGGGGTTTCGATCTCATTCGAATCGAAGATGATGGGAGCGGCATTGATGCTGAGGACCTTCCTTTGGCACTTGACCGCCACGCCACTTCTAAGTTGAAGAAGCGTGAAGACCTCAATTCCATCCACACCCTTGGATTCCGGGGCGAAGCACTGGCAAGCATCGGCATGGTCTCAGCGCTGAGCATCGCAAGCCGCCCCTCGGATACTGAAGGAAAACGGATTGTGATGGATGACGGCATCAAAGGTACAATCGAACCATTCGGCATGCCAAACGGAACAAGAATCGATGTCGAACACTTGTTTCAAAACACACCTGCAAGGCTCGCATTCCAAAGACGTCCTGCGACTGAAAATGCTCGCATTGTCGATGTTGTGGTAGCCCATGCAATGGCGCATCAAGGCGTGGCCTTCCGCCTTGTAATCGATGAACGAGTGGTCCTCGAGGTGCCCGCATCTGAGGCAATGACAGATCGACTGTATGACCTTCTCGGGGGCCAAGCTGAATCAATGCTTGAGCTCAGTGCCCCAGAAGTCGATGCAAATGCACCAGGTGAAGAAACATGGTCTGGATGGATTAGCACGCCCGATATCACCCGTGGAAAGGGAGATGATATCCACATCCTCATCAATGACAGGCCGGTTGCTTCCGGTCCATTTTTGCAAGCCATTCGAAGGGGTTACAGAACCCGTTTAATGCAAGGTCGGCATCCATTGGCAGTGCTTTCTCTTCATCTCCCACCAAGTGAAGTGGACGTCAACGTTCACCCCACAAAGAGGGAGGTGCGGCTTCGGCATTCATGGAGAGTTCTGGAACGATTGGAACGCGCCATCGCTCACACCCTCGAATCTGTGCCAACTGAACCAGATGCTGCTGGAGGCATTCCCGGATTGCAAGGCTTGAGCCAAAGCCAAGTCCCAAGCATCCAAGAGCATTTCAAACCAAAGCCTGCACCACAACAGGCTGACGCAGTCGACCCAATGGCGGCAGCGGCAGGCACCACGCCAATTTTGCTTCCCCGGAAGGAATCCGTATCTCCAAGTCCACCGGCATGGGCGATCGCAGCTGGCGCTCAACTCAACCTCCACGGAGGAGAGGCAGAATCTGCTCCAAAACCTGTGAAACAGCGTCCACAATCCACGGCGCCGTCCGCACAGAACACGTTGCCCGGAATGGATGAAAAGCCAACAGCACCTGCACTTTCCCCTGCTGAGCGAGAACTCCACCGTCACGCTGGCCAAGGTGTACGCTCCTCCCCAAGCGACGAATCACCGCTTGGGCCGATCATTAATGAGTTACCAGAGATGGAGCCTTTGGCTCAATTTGCTGACTCTTACATCCTTGTGCAAGCGGAAGATGAGTTGCTGTTGATCGACCAGCACGCGCTTCACGAGAGGGTGCGGTACGAGCGATTGAGAAACAACGAATCTATTTGGTCAAGTCAGACTCGTCTCGAGCCTTTGCCATTGAACCTTGACGCTCGGCAAAGTGTTCGGATGGAAGCGGCTCAGGATACATTCAGGACAGTTGGGTTCGAAGTGCAAAGCTCGGAACAAGGATGGTCGGTTCTCGCTGCACCTCAATTATTGGAAGGAAAAGAAGTGATACCATTCATGCTCGACCTGCTGCAAGACACATCAGAAGATGGTGCACCTCTTACAACGGTTGATGATCGCAAGGACCACCTTGCCTTCCTTAACGCATGCCGTGGGGCCGTCAAAGCAAATGAAAAATTGACGCTGCCGGAAATGAGGCGTTTGCTCGACGACATGCGCCGCATTCCAAATCCATGGGCCTGCGTTCATGGACGCCCAACAGCACTTCGACTTCCACTCGACGCTTTGGATCATCACTTTGGACGTCACGGCTAGTCGTCAAGAGGCGGAAGCGTGACACGCTCAACGCCAATCCCCGCTGCCTTCAACCTGTCAAGGAAGGGTTCATCTGCCACCAGATGAAGCGTTTGTCCGACAATATCTCCACCGCATTTTGATGCCAAGAGAACAGCCGTCATGAACAATCGATGATCGTTGTGTGTCTCAACAGGGCGATTTGGTGTCGTTGGGCTTTGACCACCCTCAATCAACAATCCATCAGTGGTGACCTCTGCCGTCATGCCGAATTGATGCAGGATTTCGGCGGTTCGATTCAATCGGTTGCTCTCCTTGTATGCTGCATGGGCGGCACCTTTGAGCACGCCACCTTGATTGAAAGCGAGCACTGCCGCCAGTGGAGGAAGCAAATCATTGGCATCTCTGAGATCCAGCTCTACTGGCCCCTCTGCGTCAATGTTCGTGAGAGTGGTACTGTCCCACTCGATGCCAAGCGATTTGGCCTTCGCATGCAGAACTTCGTGACCAATGGCATCTTCAGCTTTTGGCCAGTCAATCAACTCCACGGGGCGAGCGAGTGCAGTACAGGCCAAGAGGGAAAAGGCCGCCATTGAGGCATCCCCGGGTATCGAATACCGCTCAACTTGGTCCAAGGTTGATGGTTTGATAGACAATTTACCAGATTCATTCGAGGCTTGACCACCAAACATGTGAAGCAGTTGGAGGCTGAGTTGTGCATGACGGGAAGAGACAGCCTCTCCTTCAAGTTGAAGATTGACTTCACAAGGGAGCCCGGGCGCTGCTAAAATCCATGAGGACATCGGTTGACTTGAACGGCTGATATCGAGTTCGATGCCACTAGCAAGGCGTCCCGCATCCATCGGCCCGTCGATGAGGGCTGGGAGGCGTTCTTCGCCCATACCAACTGATACCTCAGCGCCACCTTGTTCGATGGTGCCCCAAAGTTCTGCAGATGATCGCTTTCGAAGTGAACCGTCACCATCGAGCATGACAGGCCCACCAATCATGGCAGCGTGCGTTCCAAGCAGCCGAAGGGTTGTGCCAGAGTTGCCGGCATTGAGAACCGTTGCTGGACGCTTGAAACCAGACGGTCCCGCCCCGTGAACCACCCACTTCACAGCATCCGGATGGTGTTCAAAATGAACAGGATTCACTTGTGTAAGGCGTTGCCCCTCGATGTCGTAGTCGTCAATCGAGATACCAAGTTGTTGGAGGCATCGGCGCATGGCCCGTGCGTCCTCACCTGCGTATTGGACATTGAGAAGTTCCACAGGTTGGGAAGATTGCGCCGACAAAAGAAGAGCACGAATAAGGTGGCTTTTCGATGGAGGAAGCACCCAGTGAATAGGGTCCAATGTAGCACTTGGCGTCACGCGAAGGGCATGGACATCGTTGCGGCGATGGCCTTTGCCACTTGAGGTCCAGCGCTTCGACCAACGCTTACCCATGGTTTGTCCAGCCACCCTTTGCCCATCAACCCTTGCAACACAGCATAAAGACCGAGAAGCAACAGCACAGGCCATGGCCCTCCTTGACGCGCTGCACCGTCCTTTGCTGGACCTGCGCATCTCGGTGACCGATCGGTGCAATTTTCGTTGTCGATATTGCATGCCAAGGGAGCACTTTGGAGCAGATCACACCTACCTAAGCAAAACCGACATTTTGACTTACGAGGAAATCACCAGTATTGCCTCCTCGATACGCCCGCTTGGCCTCCGTAAAGTACGAATCACCGGTGGTGAACCGCTCATTCGAAAGGATATTGCCACTTTAATTGAAATGTTGAGGGCGCTCGATCCACAGCTGGATTTAGCCCTCACCACCAATGGTATTCTTCTCGCAAAGCACGCAAAGACACTCAAAGAAGCGGGCCTCAACCGAGTGACGGTGAGCCTTGATGCATTGGATGAGGGCGTGTTCAAGGCCATGGGTGACACAGAACACTCGCCTGAAGAGGTGGTTGAAGGAATTGATGCAGCCCTTAGAGTCGGCCTTGGTGTCAAAGTGAACATGGTCGTTCAGCGAAACGTCAACGAAAACCAAGTCGGTGCAATTGCAAAAATGGCTCATGAACGAAATCTAGTCCCACGCTACATTGAATTCATGGATGTAGGAACCACAAACCAATGGAACATGGATTCTGTCGTATCTGGTGAAGAAATACGCCAAATGTTGTCCAAGACGATCGGTCCATTGAAGCAGGTTGACCCTTCTCACCCTTCTGATGTAGCCAAACGCTGGCAAACAGAAAACGGGCAACAGGTCGGAATGATTCAATCAGTGACTGCACCATTTTGCGGCGATTGTTCGAGGGCTAGAATTTCGGCGAACGGCTCACTTTACACGTGTTTATTTGCTACAAATGGCAATGACCTGCGTTCATTAATACGCCTAGGAGCAGAACAAAATGATCTCACTGAAGCCATCAAAGCAATCTGGACGCAGCGCAATGACCGTTATTCTGAGCAACGCGGCGAACATGACCAGCCAGTCTCAAAAATTGAGATGTCGTTCATTGGTGGATGACTAAACATCCATCGGTGGTAACATCACATTGACCAAAACGCTTTGCGAGTTAGTATCAACTAACTTAAACCGCCATGTACCTGAATCCGAACCAATCGTTGTTGAATCAATTACAAAATAATCACCCTGGCTGACAGAGTATCCAGCATCACGATCGTGGAACGAGACATTTGCGCCAATCAGACCATAGACGTCTGCATCAGCTACTTTGCCTCCAAGAGGATTGCCGTCTGCGGAAGAATCTGGGGCGAGGTTCCATTGCAATTTCGCAGGGTCGATTGTTTGGTCGAGACTTGTCAGACGAACCACATGGAATCCGTTCGACAGCCCGCGAACGCTTACCGTAGCCTGAGGTGCACTTTTTTCAGTGGTTGTAAGAGCGCCTTGCATCAAAACGAAGACCATGCTCGAAAGCATCACGGTGATTGCTAGCAGCAGAACGGTGGCAATGACGGGGCTCACGGCCTCGTTATTTTCCGCCCGTCGCATGCTGCGCATGGTAGACCTGTATCAACGATGGGACTTGAACCAACCGATGGCATCATTGGGATTTGAGCAGTTTTCTTTGAGCGTCAGAACAGCCAAACCGGTTTGTCGCATTCCATCGCCCGTTTGATGCCCCCAATTGGCCCCAGAATTCGAAGGATTCCTTCTGTGATGAGGTCGCCTTTGAAGAAAGCATAACCGAAATTCTTGGTCCTCAACGAGTTTTTTAGGGCCCGTCCAAGCGAGGCACGGAGTCTGTCTTCGTAGGCAGTCAGCGGTGCACCGGTGCTCAAGTGATCGAGGATGGCCTCGGCAGCGAAGCACCCCGATATGATTGCTTGAGAAATGCCGCCACCATTGCTTGGCATGACCAAGCCTGCTGCATCCCCAATCGCAAGGGTTGTACCATCAACCATTGTCTTGACTGGACCCCCCATTGGGATCCAACCGCCACCCCATGAGAGAACTTCGAAGCCCAATTCATCACAGAATGATTGCAAATGCTCCTTGAGGTTACCTTTCAGATAACCTGCTCGAACGCCCAAGCCTACGTTCGCCGTGTTCGGGCCCTTAGGAATGATCCATGCATAGCCTGATGGGGCAACTGAACCGAGGAACACATCGAATGTTTCTGGGACATTTCCTTGAACTTGGGCGTACATTGTTGGGACTTGGTCTTTAGGTCTATAGCGCTCGTCATCGCCGTGTCGAAGACGCCCCACATGAGCGAGTGAGCCACTGGCATCAATGAGGAAATCAAACGTATAGCGACCCTTTGTGGTCACAAGCACATCCCTGTTGGATTTGCTTTGATGTTGTATCCTTGTCATTGCCTCATCCATCTGAACTTCAGCGCCCGCATGAATGGCTTTGTCACACAAGTATCCATCAAAATGCAAACGGTGACCAGCAAAAGCATCAAGGTCAAAATGGAAGGCTTTTCCAGATGGAAGAAAGACCCTCATGTTATCCAAGTTGTGTAACTTGAGTCGTTCTGGAAATTGAAAGTAATCATACAACCATGTGTGATCATCTAGGTTTGAAAATGTGCCGACCACTTCACCCCAGTTAGGGATGCATTCACCGCACTGCGCCGGATTTCCAACAATGGAGCGGCGTTCAATCATCAGCACATCAATACCATCTTCGGCTAAACGCTGAGCACACGCAGCACCCGCAGGCCCTGCTCCAATGATGATGACCTGCCTGTGTTTGATTTCCTTTCGAGCCATAAGAGGACCTCACGTATGTCGCTTCATCACATAGCCCGTGATGTGGAGCATCAAGCTCTTGGCTTGGCTTTCTGGGAAGGCATCCAATTCCAAAACGGCCCGCTCAAGGTGTGTTTTGACAAGGATCTCGGCGTAACTCAAACTGTCTGAGCGGTCTAAAAGATGCATCAATTCATCGAAGTGTTCATCATTAAACGACTCGATCAAAGTCGCCAATCGTTGCCTTTCTTTTCCGTGTGAAAGGGTCAATGCATGAATCAGTGGAAGGGTCATCTTCCCCTCGAGAACATCAGCGCCCCGTGGCTTACCCATTCGTTCATCTCCTCTCAAATCGAGGAGATCGTCAACGAGTTGGAAAGCAATACCGAGTTCCATGCCAAATCGACCGAGACCTGCTGCTTGTTCAGCGGTCAATCCAGCCACAAGCCCAGCTGCATGACAACCTGCTGCAAAGGGGCCAGCCGTCTTCCCTCGAACGATTGCGAGGTAATCCTCTGGGGAGGTCGCCAAGTTGAGAACGTGATCGAGTTGGTGGAATTCAGCCACCGCAATGTCTGCACAACATTTCGCCATGAGACGAACGATGTGCTCTTCGTACCTACCACCAAGACCGAAACCCTGGACGAACAACCAATCTCCTGCAATGACGGCTTTCGCAAGACCAGCCCTTGTGTGGATGGTCTCAACCCCTCGACGCAACCCCGCCTCGTCGTTGATATCATCGTGGACGAGCGTGGCTGTGTGGATCATTTCGAAGGCCAAGGCCAATGGCATGACTTCCTCGACATCTTGACCACCTGCGATTTCATGGGCCAGCATGATAAGCAGAGGGCGGAGGCGTTTTCCACCTGCCAAAAGCATCGATGCACACAGTTCAGCCACCTGGCCTGCACCTTGTTCAATCTCGTCTTCAACAAGTGCTTCAAGGGCTGCGTCAACGTGGAGACGCATCACCTCGAGTTGGTCACTCGCTTCCAAACCAATGTTCGCCACGAGAACCCCTACAACGGTGCCCTTCTTAACCGGTAGTCTACGCCCTTGTAATGTGAGGAGCAATCCTCGCCGAGGTGAGATGATGACAGAAAAGGTACGCCTTGAGGTCCTCACCACACCGTCAAACAGGGACGGAGTGCGTCGACAGATTGAGAAAACAATCGAAACAAACCGCAACAAATTCGACTTCATTATGAAGCAAGTACCTCACATGGAAAGTGCCATTGAAGCCCTCAACGACGGCCATGGTGATTTCCTCGCCATGAGCGCTCATCAATGGAAGAACTTGGACCATGAAGGTTTGAGCATTATTGGCGTCCTTCCTCGAAGAGAACCAACTTGGGTCATTGTCTCTGAAGACAAACCCGAATACCTCCAATCCAAAGCCATCGTAGTATGCGATCACATGTTGCTACGCCGTCAAATGAGGCGGCTGCGTGCAGATTTGAAACTCATGACCTCCCAAGCCTTCGCAGATTCCATTGGCAAAGGAGATATTTTTGCAAATCTGGATGAAGAAAACCGTGTACCTTGGCTGGAAGAACTTCGCCAAGACGGGGCACTGGATGGCTACATCGTGGACCGCGGCGAACATGGAGCATTGAGATACAAGGCCCGAAGGCACACACTTGGCCTCCAACGAGACAATCCCGAACGAACCCATTTTGTCCCACCTCCATTGCATGGATTTACCCTCCTTGTTGCACGAAACGGATTCCCGAGCGCTTCGGTTCAACCGATGTGTGATAATGGCGCTTACATTGCCCATCGGATGGAAGTGGCCTTCCTCGCTTCGATTCCAGAAGAACTTCACCCAATCACAGGAATCTTTGTCGAACAACGTAAGATTGCAGCCATCCTTCGAGAAGCAAACCGCTCCAAGGACGAACACACTCTTGAGAGTGTGCTTGGTGTAGACAATCGGATCAAGGTTGCTGGACAAAGGCTGGAAATGAGGATTGAAACACTCAATCATCAAGGTACGGTAACGGCTGGCGCCGAACGTGTCTGCCCCGTTGAGGAAAGTCACATGGGGATGGTATCGGTGCTCAGAGAATTCCAAATCCTCCTCGAACTCATGCAAAGTGAACACGAAGAGATTCCAAGATTACACATTGGACTCCCAGAAGACTTCACCGATGCAAGGCCTGCCCTGCTTGACCTGAGCGAACATCACTCAGATTCATCAGAAGAAGAGTGAATGTCTTCGAGTAAAACGCTGTATCCTTGGTTAGCAATGTATGCTTCAAGTTCAACCATCTCTGCTGGCTGATTGTCTTGACACAGTTCCATAATTGCATCATCGATTTCTCGACCATGTCGCTCCCAGGTACCTGCAGAGCGTTGCAAATCAGAAGCAAACCGTTCCACGACTTCGACTGCAGAGAGGGTTGGGTTTAGGACGGTGCCGAGCGAAGCAACAACCTTGCTATTTGTTGAACGTAACTTACCAAGTTTAGCTGAAAGGGAGATGAGGGTCAATCGTAATTCTTCAACATCGTTGGATTTTGAAAACTTGCGCTGTGCTCGATCCAAGTCCTTCCGCATGACCCCTACACCGGCGATAATGGCCACTTTGGCTTTGGCTGATTCAAGGATGACATCTTCTGCCATGTCAAGTCTGGAGGAAAGCGCTTCCTCAAAACCGGACCGTTGCTTTCGGAGATCGGCTTGAATCATTTCCTTCAACGACGCAACCATCTCATGGGCGTCCCTCAAGCCTGCTTTCGTTGCTCTGACAGTCTTGCCCATGGACACCCTTTTGGTCGACGGGTATTGAAACCATTGCCTATCATTAAATCCGTGCTCAGTTTTGTTGTTGAAGATGAATCATCCATCGAGGAAACAGCAATTTGGCCATCGCTTCACGGCGAAGGCACATATACCCCTTTGAGCCGAAACACAAAGGAAGGTGCTGTGATGGTCGACAAGGGGGAACTCCTATCCGAACTCTATCAAGCCCGGTTTGACGGTTTGAAGGAGGTTGCAGTTGCCTACAACCTTCCAAAAACAGGTTCAGTGGAGACCCTTCGAGCAAGACTCATCCAACACCTCATTCTTGATGAATGGGATCTTTCGCCTGAAGGCATTCGTAACCTCATGAACAACGAACTCGGGGAACTCCTCGGCGTCTTTGGAATTAAGAAATCAGGTTCACTCCGAGCACGAAGGCAACGGCTCTATCTTCACCTGAACCACGATGCAAAACGCCTCTTGCCCGAATCACTTGATTCAATGACCCGGGATGAGTTGCATGCGATGTGCAAAATATTGGAATTGCCGCTTTCTGGTGCGAAGCAAGCACTCTTGGTCCGTGTAGCCGGTGTCCTTGCATCGCAAGATGGTGGATGGGGCAAGGTCAAGAAAAGCCTTCGCCGCCCAAGATCAAACGCCAACGCATTGCCATCGCCTGCAGCACCTGTTCCAAAGCCAGTAGCGTCTGCGGAACCATCGAATGATGCTCATGAAGCAGTGATTGAAGCTGCTGAAACCTTCGTTTCTGAACACCCAGAAGGTTGGACGTTCGAAGAAGAAACAGAACTTCGCACCGAATTGGCGCAAGAAGGCATTCAAGTTTCAAAGGCCCCAATTGCCTCTACCCTCGATGAAGCCCTCCGCAGGGGTGGAAACGATGGCGGGGAAAGCGAACCTGCACCCTCGATGGTCCAAGTCGCTGAACCAGGTGCTGAAGAACACACACTCGAGGTGGAATCATCCTTGCTCGACCTCAAGGCACGCCTTCCTGAAATTGAGGCAGCTGGTCGAGATTTCTTGGCAGTGAGCAGCACAAGCGAACCTGATGACCTCAACGCTTTCATTCAAAGTCTCAAAGCACATGGTTTTGCGACAGAAATTGCTGCGGTTCAAGATACAATTCGGACCACCATCATGGACCTTGAGTACCGATCTCAAACCGAGAGGGAAGCCATGCATGCGATGCCAAACTCGTGGCGAGAACGAGAAGCGCTGCGTGTCTTTGAAAATTCAAGAGAGGGACTAAGAGGTCAACTCGATGACACGCTTGCCTCTCATAGCGGTGACCTTGTCAAAGCACGGATGGCCTTCGAAGATGTCGGGCGTTCCATGGGCCTTGACCTTTCAATCCCAAGCGTCTCTGGGCGCTTGCATGCATTGTTTGACTTGCATGTCGACATTAACCAAGCCCAAGCACTCCAAGATCCTGCCATCGCACGAAGAAATCGTATCTTACGCATCCTTCAGCATGGCGCCGTCCACCTCACGACCTCGGAACGCAGCACACTTGATCGATTGGAGCGAAACATTGCTGCATTCGAAGAACTTGTCGAAACCATTCTCGAAAGCAGTGAGGGCACCTTCAGTGAAGCACAACAAGCGCTCGTCATTCGGTTCCTAGAATCACGAGGGTACGAAGTCAACACCGCCGACCTCCGACCACGAATCTTAGCATGCGCAGGAATCATTGGGGCTGAACTTGGTTTCATATCACCTGCTGAAATTCCTCGAATTGCCCCTGGAATCATGATTTCGGACACCCAAGTGGACGCCATTGTGACTGAACTGAAGGCGCTGGCTGAAGCATTCAAGCCAGTTGACCATGATGAAGAAGTCGAACCTGAGATGGAAGTGGCAGCATCGGTCGCAGATGCAGCAGATCGTGTCAAATCTGCTCGAAGTAAAATCGACCACATCGATGACTTACTCGCACGTTTGCGAGGGTAATCAGCGACTTGCGTAGAAACTCTGGATGAGTTTTGTCACTCGTTGAATGTCGTTTATGTCGCGTGCAATCATGTCACGGAGAATTTCTTCGCGCTGGGATACATGCTGTTCAAAGACATCTGGTGAAATTCCGGCAGCCTTGCAGATTGTCTCTCTGAGTTTGGATGGAATGCCTGTTTCTTCGATTTGGTCTGTTGCTGCATTGTACTTCCAAATAATGTTGAGACGGGGTTTATCGCCTTCCATTCCTGCAACCTCAGCCACTTCAGTGATCTTACGAGCGGTCTTTCCATTGACGTGAAGACGGGCTTGGATGATAATGAGATCCAATCCACTCAGCATGATTGGTGGGACACTCATTGGAGGGTTGATCATTCGAGTGACCGTCTCTTGAGCGGTGTTTGCGTGCAGCGAACCAAAGGAACCATCGTGACCTGTGTTCATTGCCGTAAGCAGGGTTGCGGCCTCTGGGCCTCGCACTTCACCAACGATGATTCGATCTGGTCTCATTCGGAGACTGGACTTCAAACAGTCGTTCATGTCGATCTCTGATGTACCGTCAGGTCGCTCCCTTCGAGTTTCCATTCGAAGCCAATGGTCGTGGTAAACTTGCAATTCGGCAGTGTCTTCAACGGTGAGAAGGCGACGGTCCCATGGAATGTACATACCGAGGCAATTGAGGGTCGTGGTCTTACCAGAACCTGTACCGCCTGCAATGACAAAGTTAGCAGGACGGCTGTCTAGCCCTTCAATCCAAACCCACATCATAGCGGCCAGTCGGGTGTTCACAGTTCCAAATTTAATGAGATCAATCATAGTGAGTGGGTCTTCCTTAAACTTACGAATGGTCAATGTTGGACCATCTGGAGAGACTGGAGGGATTGTGCCGTTGACACGGGAACCATCATGCAACCGTCCATCAAAAATTGGCACCATACCAGGCCCGTCACCGAGTGGGACGTTTGTGTATGAGGCAATGTTCTTGGCAATCTGAAGGCCTGATTCGTTATCGATGGTTAGGTTGGTCCGGCACATACCAAATTTACGGTGAGCGACCTTGACTTCCTGTTGGCCGCCATTGTACATCACTTCTTCGAGATTATCGTCATCGAGAAGGAGCTGAAGGTCTCCATGCGGATTTGGATCTGCAACACCATCAACATGGTAAATTGGAGAGGGATGATTCCCTTCGGTGTAAATCGTCACTCGGCCATACTGTTCTAAAATCGTTTGAGACATTGCTTAACCTCCAATCATGACAACTGCGCCGAGGTACAAGCCCATCGAAAGCGCAATCCACAATGGCATCCACCATAGTGCATCCCTGAATCGCCCAAGCATGCGTCCTGAGACGCCGAGGGCCACCGCAGAAGCGGCTCCAAAGAAGAGGGAAAAGGTGCGGTTGAAACTGTCAATTTGGAAGCCGCTCGAGGCTGGTGCGAACAGGCCGACGATGAACGCAATGAGAACTGGAAGACCAATTGAGACGAACATCACAATCAGCAGTCCACGACCAAGCAGTTCTTCTTCGCGAGTGTTCATCAAGTCGTTCAATCGTTCGTAATCCATGGCCAAGTCAGAAAGAATCTGTTGGAGCGGTGCGTCTTGTTCAATCGCAGTTTCAATCAAGACCATCACTCGTTGAACTTGAGACGAGCGCGTCTTCGCAGCAAAGGCTGAGAGAGCAGCCTCAAACGAAGACGAATGGCTCTCCTCAAGCGTTTCAAGAAGTAACTTTCCAAGTGGGCCCTGAACATTCCGTGATTGTTCCATCATGGCTTCTTGAATACCTCGTCCAGCACCTACGGTATCTGACAAACCTTCGAGCAATCCCGGCAGTGCATTCTCTATAGAACGGCGCCTCTTACGCTCCAGCATGGGGGGAATGCCACCTGCGGCACAAGCCATTCCGATGACAGCGAGATAGAGAAGAAGTGGGTTGCCATTGAAGGTTTCAAGCAGTCCAAAGATCATCAAATCACAACCCCGGGTCCTTCGTGTGAGCCTTCATGCCAATGAGCATCATACCGATGAGTGTAAACACCAATCCACCGTTCACAACTGAATTGATCATACCCTGGTCGATTGCGCCAACAATAGCTTCTGCTCCATCGCCGAGCAACTGTGGAACGAGGCCGACAATTGCCAAGATAATTGGGCCAATCATACCGATTGAAAGAAGCGTTTCAGGAACTGCACCGAGCTCTTCGATGTATTTCTTCACCGCCTCTGTCCGCTCATTCTCCATTCGTACACCCTGCTTTCGCAGCGTTTCGACAATGTCGGTGTTTTGGGTGACATTGGAATACATCGTATTCAAGAGTCTGCGGTACCCTTCGGATTCTGCTTTCTTTAGCAAACCTTTGAGTTCACGGTCGAGACCACCCGCCGTTCCCTTTCGCAACCGCTTCATCATCGAAGAGAAGTCTTCTGAAATAACGCCGTAGCCGCCACTTCCAATCGTGTGAATGGCTGCTTCGAGACCTACGCCAGATGACATCAGGACGTCAAGCGTGCGGATGACGTAGAGAATTTCTCTCTGCTCATCCAACTTTCGCATATCAACACCTCAAACAATGTCTTCGATCAACTCGAACATGAAGGCCTCACTGGTGCCTTCATATTCCATCACGGCAAATAAAACTTTGACGTCTCTTTCTTCGAATGGGTCGTGAATGTAAGGCTGGCCACTTCGGAACATGCTGAGAATGCGCTTGTAGTTCTCCAAATTCACTTCGCCCTTTACGGTGTAAACAGTTGACTCTGAGCCCTCATCATGGAGGTTGTCACCCTCTTCGCCACGGATGATTGTACGGGTCAATCGACGCGTCAATCGCACATGTATGTCGCAATTTGGAATTCGTACCCAATCTGAGCTTGATGTCCCAGTTGCGGGACGAATAAAGAAATCTAATCCAGCCATGCAGTTGACCCCTGTGCTTTGCACGCACTGAGAAGGTCTTCAATGTTGGGGGAGAAACAAATCACGATACGATTCTAAACCATCCAAAGCGAGGTTCGTGAAGCGTGCCTTCATTCGACAGTTCATCCAACTTAGCCTCTGCCAGTTGACGATCGATACCCCTTGCGTCTGCATTGGTCAAAACAGTCTCGAAATCAACGCCGTCGCCTTGGTCGAGTTGACCAATGATTGCTACGAGTGTCTCTTTCACAGCATCGTCATCGGAGGCCCCTGCAGCAGCAGGAGCATCATCCAATGTCGATTGTGGCGGTGGAGCCGGCTGGCTGGCTGCTTCCATTCGCCCCTCGGCAATGTCAAGCGCCTGCATGACGTTGAGGGTGTAGGTTTCTGTATCGAACTCACCATAGTGATTCCTTGAGAGAAGGAGTCCATCGACCATGTTGTCCGGAACGCCTGCTGCTTTCAAGCCTTCAGCAGTCGGTTCTGCAGAGAGCGAATCATTGCGTGTCTTCATGCGTTGAAGCGTCCCCTCACAGGCTCTGGTCAGCCAAAGAGCGTATGTTTTTGCATCGATTTCACACGCCTCTTCTGGACGCAGTGAAGTGTACACTGCACCCTCGTCGGTTTGGTACCAACGTGATTTAGCAGTCATCAAAAGAAGCACAGGCTCCCCGATTTCTGTCTTTTCAACAAGAGAGAGCGTCAGTTCGCGCATTGATTCGGAGGCGTAGTCACCAACGGAGAAGTAATGCAATCCCGATGGATCCCTCATTTGACCTTGATAGAGCGTTGAACCATTGGAGGTCTCTCGCACTTCAAGTCGTTCAAGGAGACCTGCAACAATCACACGGTTGACTTTCGCCCCGAGCTTGGTGATGACAAAGGATGGATCATATTCACCAGATCCTTTCTCATTCAATGTCGCTTCACTGAATTCTGAAGCAAGCATGTGCCATGCAGGTTGTCGGCGAACTCGTCCACTTGACTGCATCATGACACCCCCCAGTGAGCACGCAATTCAGTCGCAAGCATTCCTGCATCCTCTTCGACCACAGCAGCACCATCTGCCAGCATCATTGCACCTTGCTCATCGACAATCGTCCGGCCTGTGGCTTTGACGGTGCGTCCAAGAAGGGTGCCTCGAAGGGTTTGGACAAATGCCATCTGACCATCTTCATCAACAGCCGCCTTCATCTGAGCTTCATCCATTCCAAGCAATGCCAATGTGGCTGCTTTATTGGTCAAAAGGGAGACGCTCGAGCGCCCATCGTCCATGACCAAACGAAGGCGAACATCGCTGTTGCCGTCATTCGGACCGTGTTCTGCGCACGCACCATCGCGAAGGACCCTGCGACATTCTGTACAGCGTTGGATGAATCCGGAATCCTCTCGCACGCTGACAATGATTGCAGATGTGGAAACGCCAACTCTGCTGGCGCCTGTTGCCAAGTCATGAAGATCGACCTCGGCAGTGTGGTTGGTTAAATCAAGCGATTCATCCCATGGGGTTGCATCGAGAATCTCGACTTGGTCCACGTTGTCGACTGTAATATCTGGAATTCCCTGCCAGGCACGAACACGCACGCCCTTGAGTCGAACCGTCATTGGCAGTTGATCTTCCGAGAATGGTAATTCGCTCCATGCACTCATTCGGCATCGGCCTGTTGGGTCGGCAATTTGCCCCGACCACAAGAAGCGCTCTTCACCATCTCGCGTGAACGAACGCTTGGCCCATTCTGTAATTTGAACAACGGCGTCAACATCTCGAGCACCATCCCTTAGTTCAGAGATCGTGAGAACGGTTTGTTGCGAAAGGGAGTCCGCATCAGCGAAGTTCTTGTCATGGTAGATTTCAACCTTGGTGGTACGGCCGAAATTGAGTTCAGGGGTATCCCTGAAGGTTCGGACTTGAGCGCCATCGATCTTGAGAAGGCTTCCCACTGCATGGTCGAAAGGTTCCCACGAAAGGAAGCCAATCGTTCCGCTTTCATCCGCAATGCGGCCTCGAACGATGTCGAGTGAACCTGAACCATCCTTCTTGTGGATTTGATCCGGGCGAGAGGCGAGCACACGGCCAACCACACAGACATAACCATCACTGGGAAGGCTGTTGATGTCTTGCGGCTCCCCCGGCGCGACGACGGGACGAGTCCCTTCACGCACGACCACAATTCGAGTGGATTGGTTGATGTTGAGGGACATGCGGCCTTGGTATTCGTTCACCGATGCGCCTTCAATTCGGACGATTGAACCTGGTGCCAAGTTCGCACTTGGACCCCAGTCCTTGTATTCCCAACGGGTTTTGTCGCCCTTTTCTTCCCAAGGGTTGTCTTCAAGAAGACCAAAGGCAATTTGTTTCTGCTCACCACGAATGGTTTGCTCTCGCATGTTGTGAGAAATGATTTCGACTTCGATTTCGACTTCCTTATCGTTCCCGTTCAATTCACTCAGCCGACTGACTTTCTTCGTATTTCTCGGGGCGGATGAGCCGCCTTGAGAAGGGCTGCGGGTTGTTGGGACTGACTGCTCACCCTTGAAGCGACGCAGGATTGACCGCATCGCATCTTGTGGGGGGATGTAAAATTCAGTTTCGTACTTTGCAAACGCTTCTGCAATATCTTTCGGATCTGCATCCGGGCATTCTGCCAAAATTGCGTTGACGTGAGTCTCATACTTTTCAGACATGAGCAAGTCCTCCGTCAGACGTGTTCGTTTGATGCCTGTACGGAGAACAGGCTGCGGGCTTTCGTGCGGATTGGTTGAGTCTATACACTCCCTTGACCTCCATGGTAATGAACAAAGATGACGACGGGACTTAAACAATACCGTGTGAATCTCTGTGAAGTCGCCTTCACTTGACAAAGCAGTGATCAACTTCAAGCGGGGTTCACGCGCAATCCTTGCAACATCAAGACGTCTGGAAGATGCATGCTTCCAGAAGAATACGAGCCTTGGACACGAACATCGTCACCGAGCCGAACGCCCTCCGAGAGGGCTTTTGCAAGGTTCCCAGAGAGCCCAGCTTGCTTCACTGGACCAAGAATTTGACCGCCCTCGACCCGCAGAATGGTGCTCGTGGTCACTGAGAAATCCCCGCTTGTGGGATTCGCAGTGTGCGCACCCATCACGCTGTGAACGATGTATCCATCACCCATTTCTTGCAGGAGCGCATCTTGGGAGTGGCCTCCATTTTTGGAAGTCATGGTAAAGTCACTGCAGCCAATGCCGGGCGGTGATTGATGGCCGCCTCGGACAGCATTGCCGGTTGTTTCAGCATGCTCGATTCGCCCTTCAGCAACTTGTTGTGCTGCATCCCTTGTGCCCCACATTGAGCCGACAAGCCGGCCGTTTTCGACGAGTGTTTGACGACGGCTAGGTACACCTTCACCGTCGCGGGAACTTGCAGATTTACCGCCATCCATACGACCATCATCGATCAGTGAAAGGTCTGAGGCAAGCACTTGAGTGCCTTCTTTTCCGGACCAAAACGATTCGTTACGAACCAATCGGTCACCACGTAAAGCGGTCGGAACGACCATCGAAAACAAGGGTGAGAAACCCTCACTCGTCATGAGCACTGGAGTGTCTTGTGGCTGACTATCGACTTCAATCGGGCCACGTGTGACTTGAGCCCAGTGCACTGCATTAGCAATGCAAGAAGGTACATCTGCCAACAACTGCCGACCGGAGTCCCCTTCGTAGGAACTGGTAAGTTCATCATCAGCATCGATGGAAACCTGGACGCCAAGGCCATGAGAAGTGGTGATGCCAGAGGATTCAATGCCTTCGCTGGAAAGAATGGCTGATGCTGTGGCACCAACGCCAAGGCCCCCGCCAGTCACAACAGCCCGCTTGTCGAGTGAGGCCACTTCGCTCAACACTGCATCCGCTTGTTCGAGTAAGTCTTCTGGACCAATGTCAAGAATGCGACGGTCGCACAAGCCATCGACGGGTGCTGCCTCTTGAGCACTTGGGAGAACAAAACCTTCGATGGCAGGTGAGGCACGTGCTACATCGAGTGCTTGTTGGATAGCAGGGGTTGCAGAACTGGCGTCGACGAGGTAGGCGTAGCCGAATCGACCTTCTTCCAACACGCGGATTCCATATCCGCCCTCGCCACCGCCAGCAGCAAGCGAAATCTTCCCTGCTTCAATGTCGAGTTGGTGACCATAGGATTGGAACGCCACAACTTCCCATTGCGAAATTCCTTCTTGCTTGCAAAGGTCGCCAATGCGCTTGCACCCTTCTCCGATTCTTTCAACTGCGTCGTTTGGTAGCATCTTCATCCCACCAATGCGTTTGAGATTCTCATGATCGGGCCACCGTCCCCGACAGGGACAGTTTGTCCCTTTCCACAGAAACCAGGTGCTGCGAGACGAGCATCTTGGGTAAGTCCGTCGACATCCTTGAGAATTTGAAGGGTCAATCCGCTCACACTGACATCTTTGAGTGGCTTCGTTAGTTCACCGTTTTCGATGAGCCACGCTTCTTGTGCAGCAAATTGGAACGAGCCTCGACCCGTGTCCACTTGCCCCCCTCTGGAACCGCAAGCATAAACACCGTAACTGATGTCCTCAATCAGTTCATCCAAATCGTTGTGAGTGCCGCCTTGAATCATGGTGTTCGACATACGAACGAGTGGGTGGTGGAGGCCGTCTTGGGCACGAGCACCTGCGTTCGGTGCGATGCCAAAGTGGTGGGCTGTCTCCCGATGATTGAGGTATTCTGTGAGCACGCCGTTCTTGATGAGGCATTTTTCACGGGTGTCAAGACCTTCATCATCAATTGGATGAGCTCCGTATCCACCACGGATGGTTGGATCATCAACCACGGTGACAATGCTGTTGCCAATCGTTTGTCCCAACTTTCCATCGAGGCAAGAATCGCCAGCTGCGACCAAATCGGCTTCACATGGGTGACCAAGTGCTTCGTGGATGTACACACCCGTGAGGTCACGGTCAGCCACAAGCGGGAGTTTTCCGGAGGGGGCACGTTCTGCTTTCAGAAGTCGAAGTGTGGCGATTTGAGCTGTGCGGCCAAGTTCACCAAGATCGCATGCCTCGATCACTTCGAGACCGCCTTCTCCTCCGTGCCGCGTTCTATAGGATACAACATCCCCACCATCACGACCAGTGACGGTCGCGTTGATGAGCGATCGTTGGAAAGACCATGTTCGATTCATCCCTTCCGAAGTCATCAACTCAGTGTGAAGGTGTTCATCATGCCAGCCGCATGTCACAGATACGATTCGCTCGTCTTCTGCAGCGCTGTCATGAAGGGTCATGAGGTGGTGGAGTTTGGTATCCAAATCTGTGTTACGCACATCTTTCTTCGGCTTCCAGTGGACTTCATTCTGCAAGATTGGAACCTCTGCGAGCGCCACAGGTCGATCTTTGGATGCCCTGCGAGCGGCCACTGCCTTGGCCAGTTTCACCGTTGACTCAACTTGGCCTGGGAGCGAAAGAACATCCGTTGTTGAATGCACACCCCATGCGCCATCGGCCAGAATTCGCATGGTGACGCCAATGTCCTGACCTGGAATGGCTCGCTCGAGTTTCCCATCCCGAATGGCCACTGATGAGTCAGTAATCGCCATCAAACGGACTTCTGCATAGGAAGCACCGAGGTCCTGAGCATGGTCAAGCGCAGCCTGTATTTTGGATTGTTGAAGGTATCGACCGGTCCCTGAAGTACGGTCATCGTTTGGGCTGGCACTCATCACCATGGAACTCGGAGAAGCCAGTAGTGCTTGAACCCTGCTCCGATGCGTGTTCAAGAATGGAACTCCGAAGAGAGCACATGTCCAATCAAGAGGTCGCACGATAAGCCGACCTTTTCATCAAATTGAACACCCAAACGAAGGGCCCCTTCTGTGTTGCATTCAAGGCGAGGAGCCTCGAGGCTGAGTCCCATTCCGTTCGCTAATACCTCAGACTGTTGAGCCCACTCTTTGTTCAAATCCGATTGGGCTGAAGACTGTGATTCTGTTTCGGCATCAGTCGAGGGGAGCACGAGGAAGAAGCCTGTTTGATCTCCGTCTCGCACGCCTGCGCGCTTGAACGCTTCCGAAACATGATGCGTACCCGATAGGTAACGCAAAAACTCCGCATCAAACGAGCGAGCGAGTGAGGTCCCTCTTCGCTGACGACGTGCGGCACTGTTCCAAGCAGTCCACAGTTGCATGTGACATTGTGCGATGCCGTCGCCTACCAGAACCCAGTGGTCATTGGGACGGTGTTCAAGGAAGGCTTTCGTGAGGTCACCACCTTTCACAGGCGAAGAGGCTCGCCAAGTGAAGCAAGGAAAATCGCCTCCATCCATGCCCATGCGAAGGAGGGGGGAATTTTCAATCATCCGATTGACGTTCACCTGAAAGTGGTACATCATCTTCGTGGACACGAGGTGCTGAAGTGCGATTTGCTGCCTTGTTTTCCTTTTCTACAACCTTCTCGACTTCTGTGAGAATGTTTTGCAATAACACCGGCCCCCAACCACGCAGTGCCAGCAAATCACTTCGCTGCTTTCGTGACATCGCAAGAACATCTCGAGGTGTTCTCAATTCAATTTTCGACATTTCACGGGCGCGGGCACGGCCAACATGCTTGATGTTGACAAGATTGAGCAGGTCAGGTTTGCAGCCATGCCGAATCCGCTGACGCAGGACGTCGATCATCGATGACAACTGATCAATTTCAGCAAGATGATCTTCAGAAAAGACATCATCTGTGAGCAGAACTTGACGAGCTGCTGCAAGCAACCAACCCATGAGGTCAACTCGGTGATTCACATCCCCTGGGCTCACATCTAAGTCGGTCTCAATTTCACGAAGGGTCTCTTCTTCGATCCATTTTTCCAGCATCCAGGCTGATTTCACATAGCCGAGAAGACGCTCTTCAAGCGTGATGTCCGTCAAGAGTTCCTCTTCGATGGTATTGGTCTTTAGCCAGAGCAATGAATTGACTTCCATGTCACTGTTTTTGGCCCATAGGGAGTTGAAATCAGGCGTGGTTGTCGCCAATTGCAACAAACTGAATTCGGTCACTGGCCTGTTTTGTCGAACAAGCCTTCGGACAGCTCGGCGGAGCCCTGTGCGTAATTGAGAGGCTGAAAGTGGATCAAGGTACATCTGCGTGATTCGCTCTCCCATCATTGTCGCTTCGTACACCATGCCGTGATGGTCAACCCCTGTTGGTTGGTCCCAACCACCTACATGGGCGAGGTCAGTGGCTTGGGTAAAGCCGAGAGAAGCCTTTGTGAATGCTGATTCGGTTCGAGGCAGCCGTTGGGCGGTGTGGCTTTGTGGTGGTTGGAAATCGACACCACCTGTGCTTTTCGCAATGCTTGCCCAAATTGGCAACTCATCGTCCCAATCTTCTTCCGAACTTGATGCGGCAGAAGAGTCTGCTTTTCGAGCCACATAGTCATCGTCAACGCCGACCCTTCGGATGAACCGCTCGGCTACGAGCCAATCGAGCATTCGATCGAGTTGTTCCTTGAGATAGGTTGGTGAAACTGAGGCACCCAAGAACGTCGCTTGGAAAAACTCACCGAGTTCACCTCGATGTCTGAAACCGCCTGCTGCAATGGCTGCAAGCAAATGTGTTCTGAGCGCTGGCTCGCTGGACAACTTCGAAGAGATTGATTCAACCGGGCCAAAGAAATACCTTCGACTGACATCATCAGCAATGGCCCAGCCATCGGTTCCTTTGCACAGCACCCATGCTTCACCAAAAGCGTCGTATTTTGGACGCCCAGCACGACCGAGCATTTGACGAACTTCCATGACCGGAAGAGGACGGCTCATTCCGTCGTCCCATCGCTTGAGGTCCCTTACCAACACCCTCCTCGCAGGCAAGTTAACCCCTGCCGCAAGGGTTGGCGTGGCCGCAAGACCAACCAGTAATCCATCTTTGAACGCACCCTCGATGGCTTTTCTTTGCCCATGCGTCAATCCTGCGTGGTGAAACGCAAAACCGCCACGTATCGCTGTAGCAAGCCGTTCAGCCATCGCAGTCTGTTGACCGCCCTCCAGACGATCTGCAAACACCGCAAGCCGCTTGACCCGGTCAGGATCTTCTTTTGTCAGACGCTTCAACACTCGCTTGGAGAGTTTGAGTGCTTCGGATTGGGCGCTCCGCCTTGTGCCAACAAAGACCAAAACTTGGCCTTCTTGATCGATGGTGTCGTTGACAACAACCCATGTAGGGTGTGATTTCGGTCCTTCAAGGTCACGTGGAGGTTGAAGTGCATCGCCATCTGAACTCATGGCTGATGATTGAACAAGGCGTGGTTCGAGGTGCATATCATGGAAGGTACTGTACTCCAAAGCAACGGGCCGCCAATCCGACAGAACAAGCGTCGCATCAAGCCATGTTGCAAGATCTTGGCAATTGCCAACAGTCGCTGAAAGAGCGATGATTTGGGCCTTTGGACGAAGGTGACGAAGCCGCGTCAAGTTGATTTCAAGGGTTGGGCCACGTGTTGCGTCGTTCATGAGGTGGAATTCATCCGCCACAACAATCGATACATTGGCCATCAATTCTGAACGATTCCTCATGAGCGAATCTAACTTTTCAGAAGTGCAAACAAGCACATCGCATTCCTCTATTTTCTTGGCTTCTGCAGAAGCGTCACCGATTCCGAGGCCTACGCTCAAGCCAACCGCTCCACAAAGTTCGGAGAGGTCATCGAACTTCTCACTTGCAAGTGCTTTCAATGGAACAATGTAGACTGCTTTCGACCCGGGGTCATCAACGAGGATTCGCTTGAGAATCCCAATGTAAGCAACTAACGACTTGCCACTTGCCGTTGGAATTGCGAGCAATGTATTGGAACCACCAAGGACACTTGGCATTGCTTCAAATTGAGGTGGATGGAGGTTGACAATGCCCCATGAAGATGTCAAGAAATCTGTAACCTTACGAGGCAAATCCAGCTTCGAAACCGCTCGCTCTGCCCCCTCCATGATTGCCCTTCTGCGCCAACAGTCCAAAAGGACAACGCTCAATCTTGTTCAATGCGACAGCCCTAAGACCCGCCTCTGTGTGTCAAGGTGCATGAGCGATGATGTGGAAACGATGGTTGACGAGCGCCTTTCGGTGTTTGATGACGAACCTGATCTCAACGACTGGGTCGAAGTCATGTGTGGTGCAGCGATGGTTGTCCTCGGCATGTTCCACCTTATTCAGCCCGGTGAACTCGTGAATCCAGATGTCATGCGATGGTTTTCTGCAGCCGTTGTTGCTGCCGGTGGAGTTTGGGCTGGCCACGGTCTGAAGGACATGGCCGTCAAGGAAATCCGACGATCAATTGCCATCCTCGAAATGTCAGAGTCTGAAGAAGGGCCCGACCACGGACTCATCCGGGATGTGCTTCTCAACCCTACTGCATACAGCGAATTCCTCTTGGAGTCATATGCTGCTGCATGGGAAGACGGAATTATCACCGAAGAAGAACTGAAAGAACTTCGCTCTTTCCAGGAAATCCTTGGAATCACTGACGAAGATGCTGCAAAGATGAACCTCGAAGCAGCCATCTCCTCCGCTGCAAAGGACGGAAAAATCACTGCTGAAGAAGAAGAGCAAATCAAGAAGGCTGCAATGGAAGCAAAGGAAGATGCTGATGCGGTCGTTGAAGATGTCAAGAAGAAGACAAAGAAGGGCAACTGAGGCCAACTCAAGCCCACTTTGCCGAAGACCCGAACATCGTTTCTGCGAGCGTTCTCGCCTTCTTCCGCCTCACGTACTCAATCCTCGATGATAGCGAGAGGAGCACGAGACCAAGCATGGCGATTGGTGCATTTGCCTTGATGAAGCCAGATGCATTCCGTAACCCAAGGTCCTTGGGCACATCGCTCGAATCAAAACCAGTTGAAGCAATGAAACGAACATCGAGCAAATCCAAATCACAGTCACAGAGCGTCACAGAGATCTGTTCCGGGAATAACGAAGACTGCAGCAACACCCAATCATTGTTGGAGATTGTCGAGGGGCGGGTCCCCCAAGCTGGAACGCTGACTGAACCTGTCGCTGGAGCGGATACCATGTCCACGTCAAGGCGGAACACGCTTGAAGTGGGCTTATCATCAACGACAAGCAACCCTTCAAGCATGAGCAAGTCAAGAAGCAGCGACCGTCCTGCCAAGAGGATGAAGCGAACCGTTTGATCTTCGAGAAGACCTTCATCCGTGGTTTGGGCACCACCTTTTGCAACCTGTCCAAAAATGGCTTGGTCAAGCCGGAGTGATTCAAGTTCAGGTACGACAAGTTGCCAGCGACCATCGTCCATTGGTCTCGCTTCTTCAACTTCCAATCGGAGTTGCAAACGTTCACCATCAAGCATGCCCCATGTTGCTCCAGTTTGCTTCACTAAGACTTGTTCAGGCACACCTGGATAAGAGACATCCCAGAGTTGTTGCAATCGATATTCCACTAATTCCTCGAGCGAGAATTCCTCTTCCAATTGCACTTCATCCGCACCAGCCCACAACGGGTGAAAAATACCGCCAACAAGCATCAGCACAACACCCGGCGTAAACAAGCCAAATCGAATGGCAGAAGAGGTTGAGTGACGCAGGCCATCAAAGCCGAACAAAGCAAGAATGAACAGACAGGCGATCAAGAAACCGTAGGTCACTGGTTCAAGTTGAATTGCCTCATCTTCATCACCCAAAGAAGCAGCACCTACTGGATAGTATGATGTCCCTGAAAAGCCACTTGGATCAAGCGGCCCCAGTCCTTCAAACGCCAACTGACCAGTCCACCTATAGGGTTGGAATTTCTCTGCAACCCCTCCAATGCACATCGTATAATCTCCAAGCGGAAGCGCACGCCAACGATAGGTAATCCTCGTTTCAGAACCGTCGTCAGAGACAATCACCTCTGGCGCAGGAGCCTCCCTGCCGTTTGGCATGTAGAGGTTAGGAAGTCGATGTGGTTGTTCAATTTCAATTGGGACTGCCTCCCATATGACAAAAACGCTCAATACTTCATGTTGCTCTATTTCAAACACCCAACAGTCGTTGTCATTTTCGACAAGCGCCCCTTCATGTGAAGTTTCAAACTCTGTGCTTCTGGGATTGAGTGAACTGGATGGTTCATCGGTGTTTCTTGCATCAATATCTTCAGACCACTCGATTTCGAGTTCAAGGAAGGAATTCCCACGCATGTGCAGTTCCCATGTACCCGGGCGATCAAGTGAGAAGGTCAGCCGAAGTCGAACAACATCATCTGGCCATAGCACCCGGTTTCCATTCAAGTTCAATGGTTCATCAACCAGAACATACGGTTCGTTCAACGCTTGACCGGGAATTGGTTGAGCTTCAAATTCCCAGTCCGTCACCGATTGGCCAAGAATGAGGGAGGCGTCCAATTGGGGTCGTGCTGCCCCTGTTGCATCACCAGTGAACCGAAAATCAACTTCAAATTTGGCAAGTGATGAAGGCAAGAGAGCCAATTGATCTTGCCCCGGGTCTAAATCGAATTCAAAGGTCAAAAGTTCCGGTTGGGCTGGGGAAGCAAAGACACTGTCCGAGACGATTTCTTCCCCGATTGGAGTTGGCGTGAGGAGGCACACCTCATCTTCTGTGCATGAAAGAAACAGATCGTCTTGCTCAGTCGTCAGTGACGCAGAGGCGAAACCAATTGGGTGCAAGACCAAAATGGCCAATATAACCACGAGAACCGTAGCGGGAACACGTGACCCCCTGTGTGGCACAATCCCCATGAAGTTCGGAGAAACTCCCCCTGCATGAAGACAATGGTGCTTTCGTTCAAATCTTGTCAGGATTAACTTGGTCGGTCAACACTGTTGAACACGATCGACATCGGTACCTTCCACCGGATTTTTTTTGGCGCGGGTAACTGTTCTTACAGGTGGCACAAACCCAAAGCCAATCGGCCCTGCTTCGACGGAGCATTTCTGTGAATTCCTTCGCATGTTTCGAAGCACTGCGGCCCGGCCAAGCTGCTTCGAGAGCTCTAAAAGTGGAGTCATGGCCTCTGAAGCCAAGGGCATGAATGTATTCGTGGTGGAGAACAAAAGCCCCGTATGGCCTCCATTTTGTTTCGAGAAGCCTCGGATGTAAGTCGATAACTTCCACATCTTCAATGTTCATTGCATCGAGGTTAACCCCTCGCTTCCACCGAGTGACACCGTGGCGTTGCGTCGCATTTTTCCGAAGGACTCCAAGAGGAATGGTACGCAGATCAACTACCGGTGCCTCGGACCATATGGGCATGTCACGCATGATTTCGATGACATCATCTCTGAGTTGCTCAAGCGCTTGCTTTGCCTCAGCCTTTGGACGAACCAACAAACTCAGCTCCATCGATGGTAAGCAGGATGCCCTTCTTTGACGGCGACAAAAAGGCCTTTTCCAGTGGCACAAACTTTGCCATTTGCTTCAAGAAGCAGCTCGATATTAACCTTGTTTCCATCGATTGAAGTCACTTGACTCGTGATATGGAGAGGGGTGTTTTGAGGCGTTGGTCTTCGGAGCTGTACCGAATAAGAAGCCGTGACTGTGCACGGTGGTTCACTGACCCCATCGCGGTCCATCAAGGCCACTGCGGCCGTCCAGTTCCCATGACAATCGAGCAATGTCCCAATAATGCCACCGTTGATCATTCCAGGGAAAGCTTGGTGGTGATCTTCTGGCGTATACTCCATTCGAAGTCCGTTTTCAATTCGATGGCTGTCAATTTGTAGCCCTTTTTCATTTGCTGGACCACAACCGAAGCAGATGGATGAAGGGGCGTATTGACGTTGCACTCCGAGTTCGCTCATACCCCTTCGGTCATCAGCAAAGCACTTCTTTTCTTTGCTGTTTTGTCCTCAAACAAACGCAGTGTTCATGTGGGGTGCGGCGTTGAGCAGGGCATGGGAGCAAAGAAATCACGTCGTAAGACAAAGGTTCGTGTTGCCCATGAACTTCCAAAGCGAAGACGAATCGCCATTCAAGAAGCGATGAACGCACACAAATTGGAGGACCGCCCGGATTGGGATCGCAGTGCTGAATGGGGCAATGTCAAATTCTATAGAAAGACAATCAAGCCGGGCACGATGCGCACGATATCGATGCCCTTGCTGGAAACCGACCTTGGCGATCCTTGGCCGATACCGGTCACAATTCTCCACGGTGTCCGACCGGGTCCAACAATCACTCTTCTTGGTGGCGTTCATGGTGACGAACTCACAGGCCCATCAGCATGCACGCACCTTCTCTCAAATGCCTTCACCGACCTTGGCAAACCGCTCGACCCAACTCAAATGGCAGGGACTGTGCGCATTGTACCGATTATCAACCTCCCAGGCTATCGATCGAAATCCCGATATTTCCCCGATGGCCGGGACCTCAACAGGCAATTTCCCGGGGACTTCAAAGGGTCAACAACCCGAAGGGTAGCGGCTCAGTTGTGGAAGTACCTCTTGGATGATGTTGACGCAATCGTTGACCTTCACAGTGCAGGAAAGGGGCGCTCAAACATGCCCCAAGTCAGAGCGGACCTTGCCCATCCGGGGTCGAACATTCTCGCCAAAACTTTTGGAATCGAAATCATTCTTGATTCAAAGCCACCATCAGGCTCGTTGAGGAAGGTCGCAGTTTCCAATGACATACCTTCCATCACATACGAGGGAGGCGGCGCTAACTTGCTTGACCATGAATCGGTTAACGTTGCCATTCAAGGCGTCATCAACGTACTCAAGTCGCTCCGCATGATTCCAGGAAACCCGACCCGTCCGAGGTTCAGAATGTTAGCCAGTGGTTCTCATTGGCTTCGCTCTGGAGAAGGAGGGTTGCTCGACATGTTCGTCAGTTCCGGCTCAGTCATGCGGGAGGGCGAGGTGATTGCAACGGTTTCCGACCCAGCCAACCCCGGCCTAACAGTTGACATTGTCGCCCCTGAAGATGGCTTGCTCATCGGTGCTGCAACCAATCCATTCACTGCTGCAGGGATGCCAGTTGGCCACTTCCTTCCTATTTCAAAGCACATCAAATTGCTTGAAGACCAAATCGACCAACATGGACGCTTCTTGGTCTGTGGCTCGGAAAATGATGCCGTGTGGCGAGAGGAAACTGAGATCGATGAAGTTGCGCTCGATGGTGAATGGAGCGGCGGAGGTGTCGATTCGGAATGGGTCGGATCAAAGCCAACCCTTCACCAAGCATCAGAAGATGTCTTCGCTGAGCAAGAAGAAGAGAACGAATCCTAATCAGGATTGGAAGTCCGCTACTGCGGCATGAACTTCTTCATCAGTCATGTTTCGACGTTGACTCTTTGCCACTTCAAACAAGTGTGCTACGAGGTCATCGCTTGCTTCATGACCGTTTTGCTCTAACCACCAAATGATGTTTGAACGACCTGCCATGTGCCCGATACGAATCACTTGCTTCAGTCCGAAGTCACCAGCAGGAACACCTGAATACACTCGGTCTGCGAGCCAATCATCACCCTTGCGCATGGCTTTGATGACGGCTGAGGCGTGAACGCCTGTTCCAGTTTCGAACGCATCGACTCCAAACACTGGGTAGTTGCGAGGAAGTGGAACTTCGATGTATTCGTGTGCCTTCTTGACATATGCATCGAGTTTCGTAAGATCGTTATCGATTGCACCCATCAACTTGAGATTGACGAGCGTTTGGTCAAGAGGCGCATTTCCTGCACGCTCACCAACGCCCAAAGCAGTGCCGTGAATGACATCGGCCCCGGCTTCGACCGCTGCGATGTTGTTGGCAACGCCAAGACCACGGTCTTGATGGCCGTGCCAGTTCACTTCAATTTCGCTCCGCTTGTATCCGCCGTCTTTGATGACTTCTTCATCGATGAAGCTCAACAACTGCTTGACGCCGTTTGGTGTCACGTGACCACATGTGTCACAGACGCAAAGTCGGCGAGCACCGAGTTCCATTGCTCGAAGGTAAATTTGCTTCACATCTTCTGGTTTTGAACGGGTTGTGTCTTCAGTAACGAACATCACTGGGACATCGTTTTCAACAGCGTAAGAGACCGCTTTTTCCATCGTCGTGAGGAGTTTTTCCATGGTCCATCCTTCTGTGTATTGCCTAATTGGGCTTGTTCCCAAAAAGGCGCTTGCTTGGATTGGAACGCCGTACTTTTGTTGAAGTTCAACGAGTGGTTCGATGTCACTCATCAAGGTACGAACAGCGGCACCCGGGCGGATTTTGAAATCATGATCGATGATGTGAGCAACCATGGCTTCGATGTGTTCCATGTGGAATGGTCCTGCGCCAGGTAGACCAAGGTCGACCTTCTGCATGCCGAGGTCTTCCATGAAGGTCAGAAGTTCGATCTTCTGCTCGATGGTTGGGTTCCGTGCACTTGGGCTCTGGAGACCATCTCGAAGCGTCTCATCGTCGAACCAAACACCGTGAGGGTGATTTGCAGGGTTTCGAGCAAAATCGTACTCGACTGTGTTCCAATCATAAATCAGTGAACGCTCATCCATAGAAAATCACCACGCTGGCCAAATCAGGGTCGGCGCATTCCGCCACAGACCGAGGTCATGTTTGAAGGCGTCGCTGTACCATCGTCACTCTTCTTCGCTCAAATCGATTGATTCAGCCGCTTTCGCAGCTTCAAATTCTTCACGTGTCACAACACCATCGTTGTCGGTGTCCATGGCCTCAAATTCGTCCTCGACCAAAATCGATGGGAGCCGCGCTGAAAAGATGATTTCATCGATGAAACCACCTTTGTCCTTGTTTCGAAGTTCCATCACGCGTGTGCCCTTCGTGGCTTTACCCGAAGTGGCCTTGGTCTGATTGGCTCGAACTCGAATCATCATTCCTTTCGAAGTCAACAAGAACAGTTGATCGTCTTCATCAGGAATGGTGTGGACTCGAACGATTTCATCGCCGTGCTCCTCATCCAATTTCATGGTCAAAACGCCACCAGCACCACGGCTGGTCTCGCGGTAACCATCACGGTATTGCTTGACCTTCTCCGTCTTCTTGTCGATGACGGGCTCGCCGTTTTCATCAAGAACATCGTGCATGCTGCCGTCCCCAAGTCGACTTCGCTTGGCCATTCCGTACTTCGAGAGGGTCAAAACTGATGTCTCTTCATTCGAGGTTGCAATCATTCCGACAACACGGTCGCCAGGTTTCAATGACATACCTCGGACACCCGCAGTTACGCGACCTTGGACCTTGACTGTGATGCTCACAGTGCCGTCTGAACTGGTCTTGGTATGGCTGGGTTGGAATCGACAAGCTCGTCCATTCTTGGAGACAAGCACCACGTGGTCTTCATCGGTGGCTTCCCTCACTGCAACAAGCGTATCTGTTTCGGATTTGAAATTCAGAGCATACTTACCATTGCGGTTGATTCGGGTATATTCGGCAAGCTTGGACCGCTTGACGATGCCTTCATGCGTTGCGAAGATGAGGTAGTGTCCCTCTGGGTTTTCTTGTAATTCTTTGGAAATCGGCAAGATTGTGACCACCCGCTCGTCATCACGGATTCGTTCAATGACGTTACGAATGTGTGTTCCACGGCTCAAACGACTGCCCATTGGAGTCTCCCAAGCCTTCAATCCGTACACGCGTCCTTGATCAGTGAAAATCAACAAGCGGTCCTTACTGAAACACGTGAGAATTGATTTCGGGAAATCCTCGTCTTTTGTAGTGACGCCTTTGAGTCCCTTTCCGCCTCGGTTTTGAACTCGGAAGGATTCAACTGGCATATGACGAATGTAATTGTCCTCAGACAACGAGATCACAATCGCTCGCTCCTCAATCAAGTCTTCCCGGTCCATTGAGAGTGGCATAGGGTCGATGTAGGATCGGCGTTCATCGCCGTGCCGTTCAACCATGTCGTCCAATTCGCTGAGTAAAATACTGAGCCTTCTTGGTCGAGAAGCAATGATGTCTTGCAAATCGCTGATCTTGATTTGAAGGTCTGAATACTCGCTCTGAACCTTCTCTACGTCAAGTCTGCTCAATTGGTAGAGGCGGCGCTCTGCAATAGCCTTGGCTTGTGCCTCGGTGAAGGTGAACGGATCGATTCCGGACATTGTTTCTGCTCCTTTGAGGACAGCTTCGAATTGTTCACGGCTCGAACTGGCCTTACCAACAGCAATGACATCGTCAATTCGGTCTTGTGCTTTGACAAGTCCTTCCAGAATGTGAGCGCGAGCTTGTGCCTTTTGCAAATCAAATTGCGCACGGCGTTCAACGATGCCCTCACGGTGATGCACATAGGTGTCGATCATGACTGGCAGCGTCAGCAGCACTGGGCGTCCGTCAAGGATTCCCATCATGTTCGCAGAATATGACTCTTGAAGACGGCTGGATTTGAACAATTGATTGAGCACAGCATGCGGATCTGCGTTGTTCTTGACTTCGATTACAACACGGATTCCTTCCTTCGAGGATTCATCACGAATGTCACGAATACCGATGACTGTACCCTTATTGACAAGGTCTGCGATGTGGACAAGCATGTCCGCTTTCTTGACCTGATACGGGATTTCAGTGATAATGATGGCTTTCCCTTTGCTGTCATCAAGCACTTCACAGCGTGAACGGACGTGGAAACGCCCTTTGCCGTGGGTGTACATATCGATAATGCCGTCAATGCCGTGGATGGTTGCACCGGTTGGGAAATCTGGACCCTTGATGTGCTCCATGTATTCCTGAATCGAAATTTGAGGCATGGAGAGATCTCCATCACCTTGTGCAAGGATTCGAGACACATGCAGGTGAATCGCACCAGCAACTTCGGTGAGGTTGTGAGGGGGAATTCGTGTTGCCATACCAACCGCAATACCGTCGCTTCCGTTGAGCAGAAGGTTTGGCAAACGGGCCGGTAGAACCGTCGGTTCCTGTTCCGAGTCATCGAAATTCGGTTGGAAATCAACCGTTTTCTTTTCGATGTCTTCGAGCATGTGCTTTGCGATCCGATCGAGCCGAGATTCGGTGTATCGCATTGCTGCAGGTGGGTCGCCGTCAATCGAACCGAAGTTCCCTTGTCCATCGACGAGTGGATAGCGCAATGAGAACTCTTGAGCCATACGAACCATGGTGTCGTAGATGGATTGATCACCGTGCGGGTGGTACTTACCCATGACTTCACCAACTGAACGAGCTGATTTGCTGAATTTCTTGTCAGAAGTATGCCCACCTTCGAACATACCGTAGAGCACACGGCGATGGACTGGTTTGAGGCCATCTCGTGCATCAGGAAGAGCCCGTCCAATGATCACAGACATGGCGTAATTGATGTACGAAGTCTTCATTTCGTGGTTGAGTGAATGGTTGAGCAGGTTGCCGGCTGGAGCCATTGCTTCTTCGTCTTGAGTTGGTTCATTGTCTTCAGATGTCAAGGTTGGTCACCTCCTTTGCGTGACGCTCGATAAACGCCCTGCGGTCAGGAACATCCTCGCCCATAAGAATCTCAAACATGCGATCGGTTTCTTCGGCGTCCTTCACCGTCACCTTGAGCATGGTACGAGTTTCGGGGTCCATAGTGGTCGACCAGAGTTGCTCTGGATTCATTTCACCCAGACCCTTGTACCGTTGGACGCCGATCTTGGCGTTTGGATTATCCCCTCGTAGTTCATCCACGATGGCATCACGCTCTTCATCGGTGAACGCATACTTGTTGACCCGCCCTTTGCTGAGTTGGTAAAGCGGCGGTTGGGCAATGTAAACGTGCCCTTCAGTAATGGCACGTCGCATGAAACGCCATAGGAAGGTCAACATGAGTGTGCGAATGTGTGCGCCGTCAATATCTGCGTCCGTCATGAGGATGATTTTCGAATAGCGCAACTTTTCAGGGTTGAAGGCTCCTTCATCATCAGGGTTGTTTCCAACACCAGCGCCAAAGGCACGAATCATGGTTTGGATCTCATTGTTTTGGAAGACCTTTGCAATGTTGTGCTTTTGCCGTTCGACGTTGAGAATTTTACCACGAAGCGGGAGGATGGCCTGAATCCGTCGGTCGCGACCGGTCTTGGCTGAACCGCCTGCAGAATCACCTTCCACGAGGTAGACTTCGCATTCGCTTGGATCTCGAGATTGACAATCAGCCAATTTACCTGGTAGGCCGCCACCTTCGAGCACACCCTTGCGTCGAGTGAGGTCACGGGCCTTTCGTGCTGCTTCTCGTGCCTTGGAGGCGAGGAGAGCTTTGTCGACAATTTGCTTCGCTACGTTGGGGTTTTCTTCAAAGAATTCACCCAATTTCTCATAGACAATTGTCTGAACAATCCCCGTGACTTCGCTGCTGACCAACTTGTCCTTGGTCTGAGATGAAAACGATGGATCGGGGTGCTTGACGCTGACCACTGCCGCAAGGCCTTCTCTCACGTCTTCGCCGCTCAGCCCTTCGCCCTTGAGCAGGTTTCGCTTCTTTGCATAACCGTTCACACAACTTGTGAGTGCTGTTCGCAACCCAGACATGTGGGTGCCACCGTCCTTGTTGCGGATGATGTTCGTGTAACACATAATGGATTCACTAAAAGCATCTGACCATTGAAGGGCGAGTTCGACTTCGACGGGTCCCTTTTCGATGTCTTTGGAGCCAGTGATGGTGATCACATTCTCGTGCATGATCTCCCTTCGCTCGTTGAGTTGGCTGACGAATTCACTCAGGCCGCCCTCATAGTGGTGTTCCACTTTGTGACCTTCTTCGTTGCGATCATCGGCGATGACAATCATGAGTCCTGCATTCAGGAATGCCGTTTCCCTCACGCGGGTGTTGATTTGTTCGAATTCAAATTCTGTGACTTCTGTAAAAATGGTGAGGTCTGGTTTGAACGAGATTGTGGTCCCCGTATCATCGCACGTCCCAATCTCTGCCAAAGGCGCCACCGGAACGCCAGCTTCATAGCGCTGGAAGTAAATGGTGCCATTCCGGTGGATGGTGACATCCATCCATTCAGAAACAGCGTTGACAGCTGACACTCCGACGCCGTGAAGGCCGCCAGATACCTTGTAGGAACTGTTGTCGAATTTCCCACCTGCGTGGAGTTTCGTCATGATCACTTCGGCCGCTGAGATGCCATATTCTTCGTGGATGCCGACAGGAATACCTCGGCCATAGTCTCGCACGCTCACCGAATGATCGGGGTTGAGGATGATATCGATTTGAGCTGTATGGCCTGCAAGATGTTCGTCGACAGAGTTGTCGACAACTTCCCAAATGCAGTGGTGGAGCGCTGTTCCATCGTGTGGATCGCCGAGATACATACCGGGGCGTTTTCTGACCGCCTCTAATCCTTCCAAAACTTGAATGCTTGATGCACCATAATCGTCGCTCATTTTTTATTCCTCAAGATGGGTTGGATGCGTGTGGTTTTTGACGGCTTTTTCGACAACAAATATTGATGAGATTTTCATCATAATTTGTGGCGCAGTACCCGATTTTCTATACCTCGCACTCCCCTACATTTGTACCCTGCGACGAGGGGGTATAAAGATAGTGCATTAATCCCCTCTAGAGGGCCCTTCTAAACTCCAAAATACCCCCTTCAAAACGACCCAAATTCACGCTGTAAAGGAGGCGAAATAATGGCACAAATTCTGCACAATAAACCTCCGGTTTCATCAGCCATTTACCGAACTCTCCATGCGAGAGCGTTAAGAAGCGGGCCTAAGTCGGAAAGTCATGGCTGACCCGTTGGTTTGTGTGTCCCTTGAAGGTACGACTGTGAAAGAAATGCTCGATGAAGCAGCGCGCGCTGGTATCGCCGGTGCAGACATGATCGAAGTTCGATTTGACCGATTGTACCTAAGTCGACCTGAGCCAACTGTCACCGAAAACGAGGAAGGCGAAATCACAAAGACCATGCCGCCCGCAAACGAATGGCCCGTTCGCGACTACGCCGACATCGACGTGGGAGCATCCATCACCGCACTCAAAGAAGGCATTGCCCTCCCAGTAATCTTCGCCGTCCGACCCGTTCGTGAAGGCGGCCATTTTTCTGGCGATGAAGGACAACGCCTTGATGTTCTTCAACAGGGCATCGACTCAGCATCGACATGGATTGACCTCGAAATCTCCATTGATGCAGACAAGCGTGGCAAGCTCATGGAAGCAGCAAAGAAAGCATCTTGCAAAATCATTGCATCCATCCATGACACCGACAGCACCCCCAGTGCAGAAGAAATTCAAAACCTCATCACTTCGAACGCTGAGATGGGTGACATCGTCAAATTCTGCGGAACTGTCAACGATCACCAGGACGCCCTGCAAATCGTCGAAGCAACCCATGCTATGGCCACTGAGAAGGTCGACTTCGCTGCAATGGCACTGGGCAACGGTGGCGACTGGGCACGCTTGCACGCACCAGTCCTGAACCAAGCACTTGTCTACGCAACCATGCGCAACGAGTTCCGACTTTCAGATAAGGGACTTGTGAACGTTCGTGACCTCAAAGAGGCATGGAACCTCCTCGAGTACTGATTCGTTCACACTTCAAACGGATCGTCGTACGACTTTTCCGTAGGCTCAGCCACCGTAACAACTGTTGGCGCTTGCTTGTTCTGTTCTAGAGAAGGAGTTGCTGTAGAACCTGCGGGCGGCAGAACTTGCGGAGGCATCGAGAGTTGTTGTGGCGGAGGAACTTGCACTGGCATCGAGAGGTGTTGTGGCGGAGGAATTTGGCCCGGCGTAGGAAGTGGGGCAAGTGATGGATGAACCGGCATTGGTGGCATTGGCATCTGGCCTCCGAATTGGGGAAGATCTGCTGGTCGCTCAAGAGAAGGAACCAGCCCTTCAGTTGCGTCCTTTGGAGCAAGGCCAGCCCGCATGTACTTCGCATTCAAGATGAAAGGAGCCACTAAGCCTGCCAAAATAATCACCATGAAGGTGAGGGCGACAGTGAAAGGTGGCAACACCAAGGAACGCGTGGTTGTAATGATGGTTACATCTGCAGCAACAGTGACGCCTGGTGCACCTGCATCAGCGTCGTGAATGTTGTCCCATGCATCAATCACGAGGTAAAAATCCTGCCAATCTGCACCACCCCAAAGTGGAGTGTAGACTTCGGCCTTGTCGAGATTGAGTGCGAAATTAACCGAACTTACTTGCTCGTATTCATGGGCATCACGGTATGATTTCCAACCCAACGGGTTCCAGCTGCGCCATTCTGGTGGTATATCACTCAACGATTCTTCCAAATCACCCTCATAGCACCACCACGACATCTCTTGCCCACATTCGTAAGAATCCCTGTAGGAATTATATTCTGCCGTGGTAAGCAAGTAGACGTCTCCTTTGACAGGATTGGAATCTGCATCTTGTAACGTTACACAGATAGTTGTTCGTTGGGTTGCGGAGAGGTTCAACCGAAGTGCCCCCACGCTGTTATTACCAATCAACATCGTCGTGTAATGGCTGGTCTCAAGTGGGTCAAGAGTCGGAAGATTCCATGAATTTTGTTGATACATCCAAGGTTCCTCTGGACCAAGGGAGCGGAGGTCTTCATTTGTCGAGCTGGGCGGTCCTTCACCATCTTCGTAATACCCGTCGTCGTAATAATCGTAGTAATATGGATCGTAGTTATTTGCATAGTAAGGGACCATGGCCATACGTTGCATTGTTTGGTTCCATTCGATGGCTTGTGTGTCACCTTGGCAAGCATCTGCGGCTTGAGCAGGCGCAATGAGCGGAGAAGACAATGCTCCCGATAACAGTGGCATCATCATGATGAAAACCAAAGAAAAGACGACTGAATTACGCATGCACATCGCCTCCTTCGCCTGATGCTGGACTTGAAGGTTCAAGGAAGTAACGGTCAACCTCGCCTTCGGAGTGGTCGAACATACCCACTATCGTCGCTTCTCCGCTCATCCTTGGAAAGGATGCCAGGAGCGGGTGGTGGCGTGTGATGATCCATACCGAGCAAGCCACCTTGGCTTTCAACGACTTCAACATCAGTGTAGGATTCTGCGGCTTGCTTCGCTTCATCCTCGAGATCTGATGGTTCTCGCATCACGAGGTAACCGAGAATGAGGGCCACGGCAATCAAAGCAACAAACGTTGCAAGGTCAGAACCGGCCTCTGTGAGCCAACTCTTCCAATCATCAACGCTGAAATCAGAAAGCGAAGGTGCAGCCGTTGGTGGCGTGCTGACTTCAATGTCCTGAACCATTTCGGCGCACATGCCCAATCCATCGCAGACCTGCAACTTGAGGGTGTAAGCACCCGGGCTTTCGTACGTTGCCGAAACACGGGTTGCGGAGCCTGAGAGCGGATCGACCCAATCATCGGTTGGATCCCCGTTTCCATTTTCGTCCACTTCGATGTCCAAGTCCCACCGTACAACGAGGTCTGGATTCAATGATTCATCCCGGTCTGAAATGGAGCCGTCATCCACATTTGTGTCACGGTACAGCGCAATACCAAGATCCACTTCCAAATCTGATACATTTGCTCCAAAGGAGTTTGAGTCACCGGAGAACAACTCATCAGGAATCAGAAGGTTGTGGATGACTGGTGGATGGTCGACGAGGACAGTGAATGTTTCTCGGCTGACATCCCCCGTTCCAAATGCGTCCCGAACGGTGAGTGTCACTGTGTATTCACCAGGAATGGTGTATGCATGCCATGGAGAAGGGTCGGAATTGATTGGCGTTCCATCGCCAAAGTCCCATGTGTACTGCACCAATCCGTTCCATTCAGGCGACGCTGCTTCGAGTGGGATGTATTTCCCTTCGAACATACGGTCACCGTCACGGGTGCCATCGGAATCAAAGTAGAGCAGTGTGTGGGGAGCGGCGTATGAATCGCCCGCTTCGTTGAATGTTCTTGACCACATGTCGGGCATTGTGCCCTCTTCGAAGGCCGTTGTGTCTGTCACAAGAACTCCGTCAATCCAAGCGTCAAGGATACGAACGGAAATGATTGGCAATGGGTTGGCCATTTCAATGGTCATGATGCGAGGACTGCTGGCTTCTCCTGCTTCATCAAACACGATGAGGGTGGCGCTGTGCATTCCCGGCTCCGTAAATGTGTGCGTCACCTGTGGGCGATCTCCGAATGTGCCGTCTGAGAACGACCAGTTGAAGGTAAGATCTGATGAGTCACCGATTGTACCATCTGGGTCGAAAGATTCTCGACCATCAAACGTGTATGGCGTGTCGACTTGTCCATCTTCGACTCGGAAATCAATGGTTGAGGACCCTGTTGTTGCAGTCGTTCGAACGATGAAATCACTCACAGGCAATTGGTTGTGAACCATGACGCTCAACGTGGTTGAAACTTGACTGCCATCATCGTCCGTCACCAAGAGACCAACGGATTTGAGACCTGGTGCATCCCATGCAGGCATTGGATTGGCACTGTTCGAAGTGGTTGATGTGAAATCATCCGTTCGGTCACTGACCCCACCCTCGAGGTTGACGCCTTCTGGGAAGGACCACTCGTAAGCGACAATGGTTCCGTCGTCGTCAGCGAAAACATCCGGCATGACAATCGCCGTGTAGGTGTATGTCGAGAGGTTATCAGAGAAGATTTGGAAAGGTATCCTGTTGTTCACATTGACAGTAATTTCTTTGATACCGGTGTTGATTCCATCCGATACTGTCAGCGTGAGGTTGTAACTGACTTGCGTGCCAGAAATATCGCCCCATTCGTGAGCATATTCGTAAACACCAACGCCCGAATCAATGGATCCATCGCCCCAATCCCATGAATAGTCCAATTGGGCAGTTGGCACATTGTCAACGGTTCGGGCCGCTGAGAAAAGGATGAGTTGATTGGTAAGAATGTTGATTTCGTTTTCGATCACGACATTGTTGACCGTAATGATCGGCAACGGAGGCGTAGCGTCGCTCACATTAATCTGCAACACTGATGTCTCAGACCACGTGTTTCCTCGATCCATAACCCGGAGTGTCACGTTGTAGAGGCCAGTGTCCTCGTACGCCCTGAGTGGGGACTTGAGACCGGATGTGGTGTTGTCGCCGAAATCCCAAGCATAGGCGATTGGGGCATCGAGGTATGGCAGAGAGTTGTTATCGAGCGATAAGCCCCAAGCATCGAATCCATCGCCCGAGAATTGAACATTCTCCCATGTTTGAGTGGCGTTGGGATCCAGTGTGCCATTTGCGGTTGGTTTCATGTTGTTGAGGACCTGTGGCGCCGTCGTAATGCTATCCACGGTGGTACCAATCATGTCAACCATTTGCATCTTGAATGTGTATTGTCCGTTGAGTGGAGCAGTGAACCAGAAGGATTCCTCTGTGGCTACGCCGCCACCTGCAGCCACACGCTTTGTGAGGCGATCCACTTCGACACCTGAGGCATCAAGCACTTGCATGGTCACATCAAGGTCTTCAAAGAAGGCATTTGAGAAGACTTCGTAATCGATTTGGGCGGTGTCAGGTGAACCATCGCCATCACGGTCGATTTGTGCATCGGTTGCGGTGAGGGTCAAGCTTGCGGGCGAAGTGATTCGTGCCGCTTCGATGTCGACGGTCCCTTGGGGATAGGATGAACCACACGAAGTGTAATCACAATCTGCCACAGTGCTTGCGTACCATGTGATCGCCCAAACCTCGTTTGTAAGGTTGCCAAAGCCAGGAACAAGCGCTGTTGCGACATTGTTCTGGAAATTCAAATCTGTCACTGACCATAGTCCATCAGCAGTGGATTGGCTCACGACAACCCCGTCAAATTGACTCACATCAGCTGTCAAGCGCATGGTGAGCGGTGCGGGAGAAGCACTGCCAGGAGTGAACTTGAACGCTCGAATGCCCCATCCTTCGACCGTGTGACCGGTCGAGGACCAAGGGCCTGCCCAATCGCTGTTGGTATCAGCAGGCTGGACACGACAGAATGAACCACTTGAACAGGTGGGAGTCAGGTCAAGATTGGAAAAACCATAGATTCCTTGTGAAGAGTCAAGCACGGCAGCGATTGAGAAGTTCGCAAAGATTTCACCCATCGTTCGTCCGAGCATACCGCTTTGGCCGCTCACTGGTGAAAGGGCGAGGTTTTCGACACCCAGCCCACCTGTTGCAGAGTCTTGGACGAGTTGACGGACTGCTGGCCCACCGCCGAGATGGTCAGCAAGGTACATTGTGAACATGAAGCCAGCACCGTAATCTGCAAATCGTTGGTTCCACCATCGAACAGAGAGTTCGGAAGAGGCAGTCCACTGGTTGAGGTGAGATACAAGGGTGGAATCTGCGCCGAAGCAGAGGTAAATTGCAACGTCAGCATTTCCTTCATCAATCCAGAGATTTTCGTAAGGATCCTGTGCATTGTGGAGCAAATGTTCCATTTCGTGGGCAAGAATCGATTTGCCCCACGAAAGGGTGATGTCTGCGTAATCCACATACAGAGCCTCACGGGCAGTCGCCAACGAAGGTGCGAAATAACCACCAATGTTGTAGGCACCGTCTATGTCGTAAATGACGATTTGAACCTGACAATTGTTGTCAACATCGGGTGGAGCAAGCCCTCGACCGTCCGAGTAGTCTTTGCCGTAGTAGGTGGTCATTGTCGGATAGATGGTGCTGTCCCATGAGGAGGCGAGGTTGTTCAGAGCGGTGGAAGAAAGCGTTCGTCCACTTTGCACCAAGAAGGCAACGGTGTTGGTGGTTTTTGCCACATAGACATCGATCGAGCCACCGGAGGTTGGGACAGTCAGTTGGTCGTTGATAACATGTGGATTGCATGCACGGCCGGCAGCCCTAGCTGAGGTTTGAGGAGCGATGACCATCTCTTCAACACCTGGCCGGCCTTCTTCGATCCAAGCATTCTTCAGGAACGAAAAGGCGGAGACTACTGGCATTTCTTCTTCGATCATGATGTATTCTCGACCCTCAGATGGGTCGAAATCAGCAAGATCTCCGATGACCGTGCCACCTGCGCTGTACGCCTCAACCTCTTCGGATTCGGCTGACGCAGAGGCTGCTGGTGCCAAGATTGGCACAAACGCCGCAGCGAATAAAATGGTCACGAGGAAGAAGGCGGATGTAGAGCGCGGTTCCGACATTGATGACACCTCAGGTATTCGCATTACTGCTTAACAACTGCACGACTTGAAATGAGGTATTTAAGACTGGGTCTATGAGGCTTCACATATGCTCACGCGGGACCGGGCGGTTTCACCCCCCCAGAAAAAGGCCACAGCAGCGATTATTCTCGCTGCTTTCCTCATGCTTTCCTGTGCCAGCCTCGCTCAAGCCGAAACAATTTCCGCCCCCTACAGCGCCATCGCACCTTGTGATTTCGTTGAATCATTGGAATTTAACGGAACGAACGCCAATGCCTCTGTCACTGAACAGGTTGAACTTGGCCCTCGAACGACTGGCTCAAGCGGAAGCGCCGCCCTTCGCGCCCTCATCCACACCCAACTGCCTCTTTGGGATGTAGCCAACAACACCTACACTGAAGACAACATCACATTTACCAATGTTGTCGCTAAATTAGCGCCCGAAACAATGGATGAGTCCACACCCCGAGTCGTGATTGTCGCCCATTATGACTCAAGGGATGTCGCTGAGCGCGACCCCGATATCAATCGAACAATGGATCCAATCCCCGGAGCGAACGATGCTGCGAGTGGCGTGGCTGTTCTTCTTGAACTCGGCCGAATTATTCCGTTCATGAACCTTAGTTATGAAGTGGAATTGTTATTCACTGATGCTGAAGATCAAAATTTCTCATCCGGCTCACTCTACGGGTCAAAGGCATGGGCTAATGCCCAATCCGACGCACAAGTCAATCGAACCACTGCCTTTATTGTCGTTGATATGGTTGGAGATGAATTTTTACAACTCACCCACGTCTACCCGGGTGACGTTGCCCTCTGGACAACAATTGCCCCCTTGGCCTCCGCAATCGGACTCATGGACACAAACGAAGACTGCAATGGCAACCTTGGACGGGACATCGTGAACCTATCCATCAGCACTGGCGTCATCGATGATCATGTGCCTGCCTTGAACAGAGGCATCCATGCCATTGACCTCATCGACATCCGGTTTGGCGAAGGGGCTGAACCATTCGGAGGATATTGGCACACGCACGAGGACACACCCGACAAGGTCCGAGCAGAATCGCTCCGAGACGTTGGTTTGTTGGTTGAACTCGGCCTGCGTTCTGAGGCTTGGATTTACGACTTCCAAGCGCTCGAAGAACCGGAAGATGATTCGACCCCACCTGAGGACGATGCACAGAACTTGGATGAAGAAAAAATGGAAGTTGAGCGACACATAGGACTCGGCATTACAGCGCTTATTGGCGTCCTTGGAGCAATGGTTTTGATGATCGTGCTTTCGCTTTCTGTGAATCTGAAACGTGAACAATGAGGCGCGGACAGGAAGGGAAAGGCGTATTATCCGCGCACACACCGAGTTCAATACAGCGGGGGTGTGACGATGGCCGAAGATTCTGAATTCGACGAACGCCGGGAAGCCTTGAAAGCTCGCGTTCAAGCGCAAATTGAGGCTTCGAAAATTGCCAAGTTGGAACGCCAACAAAGCGCTGCTGAAGAACTCGTGGTCGATGAATCCGACCTCAATGCAGCCATTCAGGAAGCCAATGATGATTTCAACGAACAAATGGCTTCGATGGAAAGAGCAAATGCTTCTCAACTCCGGACCCTCGCAGCCTCGTTAATCCTCGTGGGTAGCATTCTGGGAATGGCATCCGGCGGATTGATTCTTCAAGGAAACCCTGCAGACCTCATCAATGCTTTCAGTGTGCTTGGCAGCGATGAGGCAGTCGATGTTTCAGGCATTGCCCTTGAACCAGATGGCACCGCAGTCTCAGGCGTCGGAGTCGAGTTGATGAGTAAAGATACGGGTGAAGTCATCGGCGCTACCACCACCGATGCGAACGGGTATTTTTGGTTCAAATCAATCGATATTGGCGAGTTACAACTCACGTACACCCTCGACGGCTACACCACTGTCGAGCGAATTTTCATCCCCGACGGAGCCCAGGTCAATCCCGCCACAATGCGCGAAGGGACTGGAACTGTGGTCGAAAACGAAATTGTCGAAAGAGATGGTTGGAATGCTGAAAGTGCAGTGGCCTTGTCAACCACAGTAGGTGTCTTGACGGTGCTCACGGGGCTGGTTGGGGTTCAAGCGGCAGTAGAGGCACGAAGGGCAAAACGCTACAGACGTACACAATACCTTGCTGGACTTGCATTATTCAGTCGAGGATTGATTCTTTTTGGACCGGCACTTATTCTCGCAGGCATGATCCTCCTGATGAAATCACGTGACCAATTTTCAGATGTTGGCGGTGAGTGAATGTACCTCATCAGCGTCGAAGGGGGCGACGGTTCAGGCAAGGGAGAAGCTGCACGGCTGCTTCTTGAATTAGCGGCCGAATTCCCGTTTCCTGAAATCCACGCCACGCATGAACCAAGGCGTCACAGTGAACTTGGTAAGTTGGCTCTTACTTCTGTGAAGCTCGGTGACAAAACCCCTTTGGAGGAAGCCGGCCTCTTTGCTGCAGATCGCCTTGATCACTCCCACACGTGGATTCGTCCATTGCTCCAACAAGGCCACATTGTGATTTCCGATCGAAACATACACTCGTCCCTGATTTACCAAGGGGTTGTTGGAAAACTTGGCGTAGGTCAGGTCGCCAAAATGAACGCCGCCGCCATGATTCCCGACCTCGTTCTTTGGATCGATTGTGACCCCGACAAAGCCATTAAAAGAATTCGAACAGGTACCTTGCGGATGACAAGTCAGAAGCAAGAATACTTTGAAACACCAGAGATTCAAACTACAATTCGCCAAGGCTTCAACGACCTCTTGTCTGGAAAAATTAGCGTCCCAGCACCCTTTGACCGGTGCTGCGTCGTCGGTCCGATCCTCAATGAAGGCGGTCTTGATGATTTGAAGAAAAAGTTGAGAACTGAACTTCGAGCGTTCTTCAATCGAAAACCAACGCCGCTCAATGTCGACCCTGATGAAGTCGATCGTCATCTCCTCGACACGTTGGTCAGGGATGTCAAAAAGCAAACAAGGCTCCCGGGGGCGCCTCAAGAGCGAACGGCCATTCACATTGGTTGGCTCTCTGGCCGCTCCCCTGCGCAATGGATGCAAGAAGCCGAGGACAAGTGGCCCGTGGAAAGCGCTCGAGCATACGACGTCCCAGCGACTCCACACGCCCAATCATGTTGGTCCGTGCTTGGCACACTCTCACTCATCGTTGGTTCAAGCGAAGTCCCACGCTTGCATCGCGCCTTCGGACCTCACCGAATGGTCACACAACGCCATACGCAACGTTTGGTCAAATGGCTCGAAGAAGAGCGATGGATCCACAAACAACAATCACACGTTCCGTTTGCGGAGGCTCAGGTGTTCAAGTTGCGAGATGAGCGACTTGGCTATGGCCGACTTGCCCTTGCCATGTGGCCACTGAGGGCCCAACTTGCCTCATGGCGGCGGGCTAACCCGGATGCAGAATGGAGCGATGCCCTCCCCGCTGTCGCCCTTCCAGAAGATGGACGAACACCTCCGCCTGCTGTTCGAAAGGGTCTTGAAGACATTACGAAGAGGCTGCACATGCTTTCAAGCGGCCATAAAAACTGCCCAGTACCAACATCAGTCGAAGAACTCGTTGCATGGTGGCAATTGCCACCACCCTGATCACTCCTCTTCAGATTTCAACTGGAACCTTGCTTGTCCAGGCAAAACAACGTCACCTGCTGAATCGAATTTCTCGGCACGTGCCCCAAGGGATGCACCAATCAAAATAGCCAATCCGAGACCGAAAGGACCACCCGTCAACGGCCGAGTGAAATTGTTTGATTCATACCCTGTGAGAAGTTGGGTGAAACCGTCGATGAGAAGAGGCACGCAAAGCAGGACGCCACAGGCAAGCCAAGCGATTGTTCGTTGGTTCTTGACGTACACATCGACCAGCCATTCATCAGGGAGCATGGACAGGCAGGTATCCCTTACTGTCCACCTGTTGTGAGCACGCCTCGAAAAGAGGACACCACCCATCATCAATCCAAAGAAAATACCTACATCACGAGTGCAGACCGGCATTTGATTGCCACCGATGTCCCAAGAACGTTCATGGTTTTGATGGCAATTCAAATCCGCAAAGGCGTAAATCAAACCGGTGTAAGGATCCAATTCAGTCCACGTGAACGTGTCATGTTGGTGCATTGTGCCATCAGCATGCTGATGGAGAGAACCTTGAGGTGAATTCCCATACGCTCTCGAACCGTCGTTCGAGGCGAAATCAAAGGTGTTTGCTCGTCCGTTGATGTCCACCACCGTTCCGGCAGGAAGGATCAAAGGTGCCAGAAAGAATGAAAAAAAGAAGAAACCGGACACGCCTGCAATCCATAAACCGATTTTGCGTTCCCTCAAGCGATGCTCGAGTCCGTTTTTCTCCACGAACAAACCAATCGAATTGAATTGATAGACTTTGGTATCAAATGATGGGAGCCTTGATGAGCAACACCTCCAGACAGGTACCATGAACCTCGAGGAGGGTGAGCCGGTCGGGTTGGTCACAGGACTCCAGGCAGGCGCTTTTCTCGGTCTTTACCTTGGTTTCAGTCTCGCAGTCATTTCTGTTTTAACCGACCCATCCCAGCTTCAACGGCTCGCCGGATTGATGTGCACGCCACCACTGGTTGGAGCGGTTTTGTTGGGTCCCTTCCTTGCTCGAAGAAAAAAACCTGTTGATATCGGAAAGCGACCGCTTGCCCATGCGCGCGAAACACTTGCACCGTTGAATGAAGGTCAAGGACGATGGCGCGTCCTAAGCCATGTGAAGAGCGACGGAATGTCGATACGAATCGATATGCATGATTTGACAAATTTGGAAGGCGTCGTCGACGCATCGCTCCCACTTGCCAACCTTTGCTCGGTAAAATTCGTTGTCGGTCGAGGCGTTCAATCCTCACGCCAGCCTGAATTGCGCCAAAACGTTCTCGCCCTCGTCGAGGAGCGAGTGATTCTCACACGACGGCGACGCACTGCTAAATCGATTGAAATATCACCCGTTCCAACGGTGAAATATGTTGACCAACAGCGAAAAATAAATCGAGCGTTGCTGATCCTGCTTCCCATCTTCTCCTTTTTTGCATGGTTAGAAATGCGTTAGCCCGCCCACCGCAGGAGCACTTAAGGCCCGTCAGTGCCTAAGAGAATCATGCGCGAAGTAACCTTTTTTTGGAAGCGGGCAAATGTGGGCCACTTTGTGTCGGGCCCATTGACCGATGTGTTTCAGAGCGTTCACTTCATCTCGTACGCCCGTCGTGTCCCGAAAGACATTCGATGTATTTTCAAGGGCCATTTCCAACCAGGCATGGGCCCAGAAGACATCAATAGGATTGGTTTTATGGAATTGCTTGAGGTCCTGATGGAGCCTGAGCATGAGGGTGATGGCACAATTATGTTGGCGCGAATTAACCACCCTGCGGCCAATGTGAGTGCTCGAACAAACGGTACATCGGCAGTTCCGGGCGCCTGCTACCTCGATGGCGAAGGAATCACTTACACCATCCAAGGCCCACCTCTCAGCCTACGTTTATTGAGCGGTTTCTTACGCATGATTGCCAAACCAGACCGCACAAGTGCGCGCAGCGTGAAGTACACCTTCAATGAAGAGAATGGAGCACTCTCCAAAAAGCAAGTCAAGTTGGCTAAGTTTGCCTATGACCGGGGCTACTTCGACACCCCAAAGCGGATTAGAATCGCCGAACTTGCTCAAGAATTAGGCCTAGCAAGAGCAACGATCTCCGAGCACATGGCTCGGATCGAATCTGCAATCATGGATGATATGTTTTCATCGTTCTCCGATGTGTACATCCCTCCAGAAACGCTTCGAGAATTACTTGAAGTGGTCACGGATGACCTCGATGAAACCAAATCCAAGAACCTCGATGCATTCCATTCTGTGATGAAACAGGTTCGGGCCTCGCTTCAGGACGAAATGGACCTAATGGCTGAAGAAGAAATTGACATGGATGAATACATGGAAGAATCAATGCGGGCCCACAAAGAAAACATCAGCTTTATCGACGATCAAATTGGGTCCAAGAACAGTGGAATCAACCAACTTTGAGCCGATGCTTTACATGGGCCGGCGAATGTCGTAGTCTCATGGCCGATATCGCCGGATTGCTCCGCCGTCTGGAAAAGGGAGGCATCCCCATGACGCCTTCAATTCGTGAGGCCATGCTCGACGTCGATATCGAAGACTTCACAGACTACGAAACTGAACCATTCTATGTCGATCGACCCGTCCCTTTCATGGAAACAGATGCTGGTGCAATGAAGACAATCTCCGCGCCCCACATGGTAGCCACCTTGCTTCACCACATGGAGCTGAAGTCGGGAGAAGATGTCACGATTCTCGGCGCAAAGGGTGGTTACATCACCGCACTGGTTGCAAAGATTGTTGGGGAAGATGGATGCGTAAGGGTCCTTGACCCAAGCATCGACGCTGTCGCTCATGTACGCCAACGCCTCACGCACTGGCCGACCGTCGAAGTCCGGGAGTTGGAATCAATCGATGTTGCCCCGGTGGCCTTTCCAGGCGAACTCCACCGCGTGCTCGTTACCGGCCAAGTGAATTCACTTCCCGATTGGATGGTCGAGCGCATGGTTGAGGGCGGGTTTGTGCTTGCACCAATGGGCCCGAAAACGAGCCAACAACTGATGAAAATGGAACTTCAAGAAGGCGAACTCATGCCAACGGATCTTGGACCCGTGTCCTTTGGCCCTGTTGATGTTCGGCAAGGGGAACCGGGGCCAATGAACGCTGATGAACTGGCAGATATGATTGAATTAACCATCCAAACATGCGAAGATTTGGGACTCATCGAAGACGAGGAGCGCCATGCTATGCAGGATTTAATTGTCAATTTGAGAAACTTACCAGACGATTTACCACCTCCCGGCGAAGGTGCAATTCCGATGGAAGAGCACCCCATGATTCAACTCATGTGGGAGGCGGCCCCCTCCTTTTTCAGACTCTGGCCAATGTTGCAAACCATGATTCACCCGAACCTTGCGCAACCAGGGGCGGAAGATTGGGATGATTCCGAAGAAAACGATGGTTCTGATTTCGAACTCTAATGGGAAAACCTCGAGACCACAGGCCTATGAAGAGGGGCTCCTTGGCAAATATATGGCTGGCGGATTGGACGGGGAGATTTCCAAACTCCGTCACAAGGACGTTCGGCAACGAAGACGTGCTGTTCGGGTTTTGTTTGACACTGATCTTCCCCGGGCATTGGACGGATTCGTCCCCCTGCTTGACGATCGAGACCCGTGGTTCCGCTCAAAGGCACTCGATGCCCATCGGCGGTGGGCGCCCTCCTTAGGTCCATCCGCCCTGAAGACGCTAGCCAATCATCGCTCTATAGAGGCCAAACGATGCGCAGCAAACCTTCTTTCTGAATTCAAAGAAGATGTAACCGAAGTCGCCCTCTTGCTTGTGGATGACGAAGACCTGACATGCCGGAGAAAAAGTGCTGCTGCCCTGCTAAACGGGCCATCGGCTAAAACCTATGTCGAGCGGTTCTTCGCCTCCGAGGACGCCTACCTCCGTCGGCTTGCAGCATTGAGTTCTGGAGCCGATGCGGCGCTTCGTCGCAAAGGAATTGAAGACACAAACGCCTCCGTGTGTGAAGCGGCCCTGCAAGCCATGGAAGAACGTGGAGAACCATTGGATGAAGCAGCGTTAGTTCTGCTCATGGAGCGTGGAATCAACGGTTCTGCTCTCATCCAATCCGCGATTGACAACCACGGGGATGCGCTTGTTACCTTTGCTCGGTCTGTTAAGGGACCAACGCTGAAAAAATTAGTCGGAGCTTTGAGAGAACAGTGCACATCAGTGGATGATGCGCCGATTGAAACCCTCCTTGCGGCAAAGGAGTACATCGTAATTGGACGATGGCTCCAAGGCATGCGGAATACGGAACTTGACCAACTGCGGTGGAAACTCATCCGGGACCCAACGATCGATCAAATTGAGCGAAGCAGATGGATTGAACGCCTCCTAGGGCGGTGTGACGAGTTACCTTTGGTAGAAGAAGCAAGGCTGTTCATATCCGAAGAGCATCCTGAATTGCTAATTGAAGCGGCACAGAACCTTTCTACTGCCTACGACAAACTCGGGTTATGAGACCCCCACTGTCCGGCATCCGCTTCCAAATTGATGCAACTGAAGGCTCGACTCGACGCCTTCATGTTGGCTTGGAAATCGACGGCCCTTTCACTTCCAAGACGCTGACCTTGCATTTCCCACGATGGGTCCCTGGTTCCTACTTCTTGAGGGAGCCAATTCAGCACATGACCGAATTTGAAGCAACCTCCGAAGATGGAACCCCCCTTACATTCAATCGTCATCATGTCGATGCCATGCGAGTGAAGGTACCTGAAGGTACATCGAAACTCACGATTCGATACAAACTTCTTGCCGATGATCTCTCGGTTCGCTCCAACCACCTCGATGATGGCCACCTTCACATGATGCCCCCCTTCACTTGGTTTTTGCCAACGCAAGGGATCGATTCCGAGCGGATTGATCGGGCCCACACAGTTGAGATTCACGCTCCTGCGTCATGGTCGGCAGCAACTCAGTATGAACTTGTGAAATCGTCAACTGGAAAGGGAAGCCTCACTTCGAATGACGGCACGACCCATCTTTTCACGGTTCCAAACAGGGATGAGTTGCTCGACGGAATTGTAGAGATCAACCCGTACCCAATTCAGACGTGGGTGGTCGATGGCCGAACGCATCATCTCAAGTTGTGGGACAGTGGAAACCACCCGATTGACGAAGCCATGCTTGCACGATTCAAGCACGACATGGACCGAATCGTCAAGGAGCACCATGCGTTGTTCGGCGTACCTTCATGGGACAACTACGTGACCGTCATCCAACTGACCGAACAGTCACGTGGCGGCCTTGAACATCTCAATTCCCAGACATCGATGCTGCCAAGACAATGCCTCATGCCGGGTCACGATGATGCATACCGAGACCTTGTGAGCCTCTTCAGCCACGAATACCTTCACCAATGGAATGTCAAACGCCTCCGGCCTCGGAATTTCTTGGATTACGATTTGCAGCGAGAAGGGCACTCCGACCTCTTGTGGTGGTTCGAGGGTGGCACTTCTTGGCTTGGAGACATGCTTTGCGTTCGATCAGGGGCATGGACAGAAGAGGATTGGAGGAAAGATTTCCTCCGCAAGATGAAGCGACACACTGGAAGAAATGGAATGGCCTTTGAATCGCTGACAGAATCGAGCCACGACGCTTGGATTCACCTCTATCGGGGTCATGCCTTTTCTCGAGAGACTCAAATTTCCTATTATCTTGAGGGGGAATTGACAATGATGGAACTCGATATGGAACTTCGAAAGCGTTCCAAGGGAGCCCATGGCGTGTGCGACCTCATGGCTTTGTTGTGTGATCGTCATGCACTGGAATGTGAGCCAACGATGCGATTAGGCGTCACCCATGCTGACATTCGTAAAGCACTCACATCGATGAAAGGCGGAGGGCGTCTTGGCGCCATGCTCGACCGGATGGTCACCCGAAAGCAAGCGCCTGACATGGAACGGACGATGGCATATTTTGGCCTGAAGCTGGAGCCTGAACATCCAATAAAAGAAGGCGAAGTACAACCTGCATGGCTTGGACTTAACCTTTCAATGAAGGCTGGCAAAGTAACTGTAAGCACCCATATGTCGGCAAGCCCACTGAGAATGATACTCATGCCAGGTGACGAAATCATCGCCATTGATGGCAGACGAACATCGAACACGAAATCCCTCGAATCAGCCCTCAAAGGAAAAATCGGTCAAGAAGTGAAGATGACATATGCCCATGAAGGAATGCTTCGTACATGCTCAATCGAACTCCCTGCAGCACCACGGCACAATGTGAAACTATCAGGTAAAGGAAACCAAAAGTGGCGCGATTACATCGCCACAAGGCAAGAGAAGTAAGGTGAGCACCGAGTCCCGCCGAAGCGGAAAGGGTGCGGCCCCAATTCGAAAGAATTGGTATGATTTACCATTGCGATTGCAACGGTTGTTTCATCGAACCAGTGTCCGATGTACGTTGAGAACCTCTTGGTCTCAATTCAGCAGCCTTCGCTATGCTCAAGCGTCTGGGTTTTCTTTCTTGAATTCTGCCAATTTCGCTTCGTATTCTTCTTTGCTTAGACCGTGCCATCCTTGGCACATTCCAGTTGGTGATCGTCCGCATCCACATTTACTCATGATATCTTTCCTCCTTGCTCCATCCAATCGACCTCCGTATTAAACACAAAAAGTAACGCTGACAAGACTTCAGTACCACAGTCGATACTAGAAGGTTGATAACCGTCTGATAGTTGGTCTATCTATGCAACCAGTCAACGAAAAACCAGCATGCCTCAAGAGTTCCAACCAAAGAATGATCGATCTTCTTGGGAAATCTCATGTCTTAGAACTCCACTATTTCTTGTTCAAAAGTGGGGGTCCTGTTCGATTCAATGAACTGAGACGGGAACTCTCAATTACGGCTACGACGTTGAGCAGAAGACTCGAGGAATTCGCTGTAATGGGGCTGGTGGAGCGAAAAGTGTTCGCAGAGGTGCCCGCTCGTGTCGAATACTCCCTCTCGAAGAAGGGATTGTCCCTCGGACCGGTGTTGCGTCACTTATTCACTTGGATTCAAGAGAATGAAGGGATTTGAATTATTCTGCTTCGCCATGAGGTGAGATTGGAGCCTTCCTGGCTAAAACCTCCAGCGGCACATGGATTGGAGGCAAGTGGTCTGCAATACGATGACGGCTCGTTTTTGGCGGGAAAACATCACCGGAAAGGCTCATCGCAATGACCTCCTCTTTGGTAAGCGAATCAATCTTGGCAGCGGGCCAAACATCAACTTCAATGGTGTCATCATTCAGATAATCCACAGCAATCACTGGAATCCGTGCGAGCTTCAGTTCACCTGCAATGGAATATCGATGATGTCCATCAAGGATAGCACCCGTCATCTTGTCGACAATGAGTGGTTTTGTGTAACCACCCCATCGTTTGGTCATATCGAGCAACTTATCTCGATTCCGGGGTTTGATTTCTTCATGCGGTTTTAGCCACTCAACCGGTACAAGTTGCACATCTTCCTCTTCCCACATTACCACATGCGAACGGCTTGTGTGCGATAATGCTATTCATCAAGCGTCCATCGTTCCATTCGGAAGGAACCCCATGTCATCGAACCAAGAGGCGCATCCCCTTCCTTCCTTGGGTGACGCCCACAACGCTCCGCTCCCAGAGCAATTGGTGGAGTGGGTCAACAGATTACCAAAAGACATCAATTCCATTCTCACAAAAATTGCCGAAGCAGATGGTGGCGTTTGGATCGTGGGCGGCGCCGTCCGAGATGCACTTCTTGGCCTCGAAGACAAAGATATCGACCTCGCAGTGAGCCTCCATCCAGAAAAAATGCTGGAGATATTCCCTGACGCGCTCCCTACAGGAATTGCTTACGGGACGCTCACGCTGAGAGGAGAAGAGGGCCGTTTTTACGAAGCCACCACGCTGCGAACCGAATCCGAATACAACGACGGTCGAAGGCCCGAGGTTGTCAATTTTGGAACATCACTCCTCGGGGATTTGGAACGACGGGATTTCACATTCAATGCAATGGCCATTGATGCAAGGAGGCATCTTCTTCACGACCCTTTCAACGGACAGGGCGATCTTGAGAAACAACGAGTCAGAGCTGTTGGACAAGCGTACCAACGCCTCTCAGAGGATGGCTTGCGGATCCTTCGAGCCTACAGGTTCCTCGATCGAGGCGAGGCAGGCGTTTGGCGATTCGACCCCGAACTTTCAGAGGCACTCCTTCAACATCGAAGCATGCTATCTGGGGTGACGAATGAACGTATTTGGATGGAATGGCAGAAGATTCTCGCAGGACAAAACGCCCCTGATGTCATCGAACGAATGGGCAGAGACGGCGTTTTAGATCGGTTCCTACCAGGAAAATGGAGTGGTCAGGCACACAGAATGTTCGCACAGCGGCATTCACTTTGCTCGACCCTCAGTCCGCTCGAGCGTTTTGCACTTCTCCTTGCAGAAAATGACTCTATAGAGGTACAGCGCACGCTCAAGCACCTCAAATTATCAAAGAAAGACCGAAAAGAGGTTGAAACAATACACCAACGATTTGGGCGCGTCCCAAAGAACACCCTTGCCGACCTTCGTGTGTATCGAAGCGTTTTGCAGAAGCGTTCCAAAAACCATCTCGAAATGGAGAAAGTAATTCGAGAATCTGGACTCAAGATTCCTAAAATGGATTCTGTCAATTCAGAGGAAATCGACGTACTTCTCCACCGGTTGGAAGAGCTTGAACCATTGCGAGCAGGTGACCAGTCAATCGTTGATGGCCACTGGATCATGCAACGTACAGGTCTTGGAAAGGGCATTGTCCTGGGTCGTCTGAAGATGTGGCTTCATCGCATCCAAATTGAAAGGGACTTAACGGACAGCGATGCCGTTGAAACTGCGCTGTGCAGTTTGAACTGGGAACATGCCAACCATGCACATTGGCCGAAAATCGAATTCTAGGGCGCGACGGCATTATCTTGATGTGAGAGAACGATTTGTTTCGGGTTAAGGGGACCACCATGTCAGAATTCATGATGCAACAAATCGAACAACGAATGGCACAAAAGGGAATCGATCTCAATCTACTCTCGGATGAGGAACTATCGGCTGTAGCAGTGCGTTTCCTTGGCGATGCACCGCCTGGCCATTTGCCTCGCGAGACAATCATCTCCACCCTCCAAGATCAAAAGCCGATTCAAGAATGGGCCATGGGCATCAAGTCACGTGTTGCCGCCCAAGCTGCGGAGCGAATGACGGACGCAACGCGCAGCGCTGTTGACACGGCTCGTGAGACCTACCAGAAGAAGAGAGATGAAGATCCTCGGCTCGCTGCAATCGCCAACAAGTTTGGCGAATGGTTGAGCGAATCCAATTACAACGCTGCTCAACTCACCGCTATGGCCGATTCAAACCAAGATGGCATCATCAGCAATGAAGAAATCTTGAACCTCATCCGAACAATGTCCAACGCCGACCCACCTGAATGGGTCGTTGAATTGGTTGTCAAGCACATCGACAGCGACGGGAACGGCGCCGTTACGCTTGCTGAATGGTGGGCATTCCTCGAATCAATTGGCTTTGAAAACGTGACACCAATGATGCCGGAAGAACCAATGCCAGAGCCAACACCTGCCCCAACACCAGTCTCAGAACCAACACCTGCCCCAGCACCTGCCCCAACACCTGCAGAAGTCGCACCAGTTGCGGCAGTGGCAAGCGTGGCTGCGGTTGCGGCAACAACTGTGGCAGTCGCCCCTGCTGAGCCACAACCTGTGGCCCCGGCACCTGCGGTTGTAACGAGCGCACCCGTAATCGAAGCTGCACCCGAACCAAAAGCATCGACCGGGGGTTTGAACCACCTGAGCATCATCGAAGCTCTTTCTGGCGCTCGCTTGCTTTCTGAATTCAACGAAATCGTTGGCCGTTCGGAAATACAAACATCAACCATCAAAGTTGAGAAAACCGAACGCTCACTCATGGCATCAGGCGAGTATCGAGGGGGGCAAACCATCACTGGAACCCTTGACGGTGGCGAACATGTTGTCACCATGCGATTCCCTGTGAGTGAAACTGAATTCATTGAAGGTCTCAAAGTGGGGCAAGTCGTCACTTCTGAAGGGAAAATCTACCGATGGTCTGGCGCTTTGAAGCAAGCGAACCTTGAGTGCACTGATGCACGAATCGCTTGATCACTTGAGTGCTCGGGCGATCACAATACGTTGCACTTCTTGGGTGCCTTCGTAGATTTGAGTAATCTTCGCGTCTCTGAAGAACCGCTCAACAGGGAACTCCTTGGTGTACCCGTAGCCACCCAACACTTGGATGGCTCGCTCAGTCACCCACATTGCTGTGTCTCCTGCAAACAGTTTGGCCATGCTGGCTTCCTTGGAGTGCCGTGGTCCACCGTGTTCGTAATGCTGTTGCTTAACCCATGATGCTTGGTAGATCAAGAGGCGTGATGCCTCAATCCGTGTGGCCATGTCAGCAAGGTAAGCCATGATCATTTGGTGATGCGCGATTGGCTTTCCGAACGCTTCTCGCTCGTGAGCGTACTTGAGGGCTGCTTCGAAAGCGCCTTGCGCAATGCCGAGCGCTTGGGCAGCGATTCCAATTCTGCTGTTGTCGAGGGCGTTCATAGCAATTGGGAAGCCATTCCCGACGCCCTTCAGGATGTTCTTGACGGGTACCTTGCAGTTTTCGAGGATGAGGGTGCATGTGTCTGAGGAACGGATGCCGAGTTTGTCTTCCTTTTTCCCGACCGAGAAACCTTCGTAACTCGAGTCGACGATGAAAGCGGTTGAGCCACCGTGCTTCTTCACGCCGTAATCTGGATGATCGACATCCTTAGCGAACAAAACCAGAATTTTTGCTTGCGCCCCGTTGGTGACCCACATCTTCTCGCCGTTGAGGATGTAATGTTGTCCATCGTCGGAGAGCTTTGCTTTACAGGTCATTGCCGCAGCGTCTGTGCCTGCACCTGCTTCGGAAAGTGAGTATGCGCCTACTTCGCCTGCTGCAAGCCTTGGGAGGAACTCTTTCTTTTGTTCTTCGTTTCCATGGAGGGCAATGGTTTTCGAGCACAACCCGACGTGAACACAGTACATGACTGCGAAGGATGGGTCGACTCTTGCGAGTTCCTCGACGATGATCGATTCTGAAACATCGTCCACTGGAGAGCCACCGTATGCTTCTGGAATTGTAACTCCTTGTAGACCGTAATCGAGGAATTCTTCCCACTCTTTACTTGGCGGGATTTGTTGTTGGTCACGGTGTTCAACAGTGAGGGATAATACGCTCTCTGCAAAGTCTCGGACCATCTCTCGAATCATTTGCTGTTCTTCGGTTTCGCCGTAGTTCATGTTCGTCCCCGTGGTGCGGACACCGCCGACTCACTTAACCCGTTTGACGGTTTTTCCAACGGCTTCGTTTTGCCTCAAATTGATATACAATGGCGATGGGGGCGATTTGGGGGAGTGCCCTTATGGATGAAGAAGTTGTAGAATTCAGCGTTGCACACAACAGGAAATATTCTCGAGACCACCTATGGTATCAAGAAAAAGACGACCGGCTCATGATTGGTGTGAGCGAATACCTCGCCGTAGAAATTGGTGAAGTTCTTCGAGTCATCCTACCACAAGCCGAAAACGAAATCGATGAAGGTAGAGATATGTTCTCAATTTGGACTGCTGATGAGAAGGTTGCCTTCCCCTCAATGTATTCCGGTCTCATCGCTGAAGTCAACGGCGAAGTGGAAATCAACCCTGATTTGGTCAACGACTCAGCCTACGACCACGGATGGATCATCATCATCGAACCTCATGAATTGGACCTTGAGAACCTCTTGGAACCTGATGAGTACGTCGAGTTCCTCGCTGAACTTTGAGCAAAGGTCATACCCCGCCGCACCAGCGGTTTTGGCATGGGCAACGCACTGCAGCGTCTACGAACCAGCCTCGCCAACGCACCAGTGATTTGGAAAGGCGATTATCCTTACTTCATCCACCCCATTACCGATGGCGTACCTCGGCTTGATCCCGAAGTGCTGAAAGCTGTCACAGATTTATCAGAAGCCGCCATCGATTGGAGCGGTATCGACCTCATCCTTGGCATCGAAGCGATGGGGTTGCCCCTCACTGCGCCACTCAGTGTTCGAACGGGGGTTCCACTTGTGATTGGTCGAAAACGTTCCTATGGGCTTGACGGAGAAGTGGTGATCGACCAAGCAACTGGCTATTCCAAGCAACCCATGTACCTCAACGACATTGCACCCGGCGAACGGTTGGCAATCGTTGACGATGTCCTCTCAACCGGCGGCACATTGCGGGCCGTGATCGAGGGCGTACGCACCACTGGTGCAACGGTGGCTCACATTCTTGTCGTCGTCGAGAAGGGCCCTGGTTTGAAACAACTCCAAGCCGATTACCCGGAAATCAAAATTGATTCTCTAGTCCGTCTCGAGATGGATGGCGGCGATGTCGTTCTCCTGGATGATTGATACCTTTCCTAGAGGGTGCATTGATGAGGGGTGGCCGAGCCCCTCGGAGTGGGACGACTATGGATTTAGACCGCCACGATTTCCAACTTGACAAACTCATGGAACGCATTCAAGCAAACGATAACCGTTTGATTGCGCTCCAAATCCCAGAGGGTTTGAAGATGCAAGCGCTCGAGATGATGGACACCATTGAGACCGAAACAAGCGCCAAAGTGGTGCTTGCAGCAGATCCATGTTACGGAGCCTGTGATTTGGTCCATGATAAGATGAAATTGATGGGCGTTGAATTGGTTGCTCACATGGGCCACTCACAGATGAACATCGAATCTGGTATGCCGACGCAATTCATCGATGTCACTTACGATGGAGACCCTGAATTGACCCCCGTCATCCCATTCCTCGACGCCCACAAAGCCATTGCACAAACACGAATGGCCAACCAAGGCCAGGCAGAAGGAATGTCTGAAGAAGAGGCGCAAGAGCGATTTCTTGACGCCGTGGGGCGCATGGCACCACTCACTGACACCAAACTCGGCCTCGTCGGATCCATTCAACACCTGCATCTGCTTCCAGAATTTCATGACCGACTGGAGAAAGCGGGGTACGATGTAACGATTCCAATTGGTGGCGCTCGACTTTCGTTCCCTGGCCAAGTGTTAGGATGCAACTACTCTGGCGATGATGACTCCATCGGACACTACCTGTTCCTCGGCTCTGGTGATTTCCACCCAATCGGGCTTGTGCTCCACACAGGAAAACCACTTGCAATGCTCGACCCATACACCGGTGATGCAGAAGAAATGTCGCTTGAACGAATCGAGCGAATTCTCCGCCAGAGATCTGGCCTGATCATGGCCAGTGGAGACGCTCAACGCTTTGGCATCCTCATTGGGGAAAAGCCTGGCCAGATGCGCCGGACCCTCGCTCTTCGAATGAAGCGCATGTTGGAGAAACACGGTAAGAAAGGCTACTTGCTCGCATTGGAGCATATCGGGCCTGATCTCATTGACTTCTATCCGGTTGACGCCTTCGTCAACACGGCTTGCCCACGCATCGCCATCGATGATGCGGTCCGGTACCGGAAGCCCCTGATTACCCCGTTTGAGCTTGAAGTGGCTCTTGGGGAAAAGAAATGGGAAACTGGGTACCAGTTTGACGAAATCCCCTGAACAACAACGCCAAGCATGGTAAAACGCTCCCCGTGTGGTGCTTTGCAAACCGTATGTTCAAGAACGGTTGGCGGGAGCATCCTTTGGTATGGTAGACTATCTTGACCGAATTGGGGCAGGCGCAGTGCTTGCTAATCCAGAAGTCATGGACTTCGACTGGATGCCTCCAGAACTCGTGGGCAGGGAGAGTGTGCAGCGTGAACTCGCTTCGAAATTCTCCGCATTAGCGCACCCTGAAGGAGCGGGGCGAGCCGTCATCACCGGCCCCGTAGGCAGTGGAAAAACCGTACTGGCCGATACCTTTTGCCGGGACATACAACGTCACCTTTCTGGCAAGCGCAACGTCCGTTCTGTCAAAGTCAATTGCAGAAATGCATCAACGAGCATGAGGGTCGTGCAGCGAATACTCCACCTGCTTGACCCAGGCCATCCTGATCGAGGCCTCTCCATGGGTGAACTTCTGCTGAGTCTACGCAGGTTGCTTCGCAGGGAAGCATCTCACTTGATCGTCGTGCTCGATGAAGTCGACCATATGCTCAGAAGGAGCGGGGACGACTTGCTGTACCAATTGCTTCGAATCGATGAAGATCAAGAAGGAAAGGGAACGATGTCTTTGATACTGATTAGCCAGGAGCAGGTGCTGGATGTGCTTGAGACTGCAGTCATCTCGCGGATGGGCGCCTCAAACCATCTCCGGGTCAGTGGATACACTGCTGATGGCTTGGAGGCAATCGCAGCTCAACGCGCCCAATTAGGCCTCGTCCTAGGTACGTATACGCCTGAAATCATTCGTTTGATTGCGGAAAAAGCCGCACACACCGGTGATGCAAGAAAAGTGATTGAATTACTCAACGCTGCAGTTGAGCGATGCGAAAGACGCCAGGATGGTCACAACGCAACTCATCTGATCATCGAAGATGTTCATGAACCTTCGAACACCTCGTTCACCGCTCAAGGAAGCAATCTTGAATTGATCGACGATCTCAATGCTCATCCGATGCTGGTCCTACTCGCGGTGTGCAGACGACTTACAAACCAGGAAACTATGACGACCGGCGACGTCGAACAACTCTACGCCGTGGTCTGCGAAGAGTACGAAGTGAAAATGAAGAGTCACACCACTGTGTGGAAGTACCTGAAGGAGTTTGAGACCCGTCAACTCATCGCCTCTCGCGTGGCCACAATCGGGGGAGGGCGAGGCCGAACTACCCATTTGAGCATGCCTCATTTTCTTCCAAAAGACATTGCGAGTCGGCTCGAAATGCTCTTGAAAAAGAAGATTCGATGAACAAACACTCGTCCGACTTCATACGGTGGGGCTAAATACGGGTCGATGTTCGGAAGGTCGTTCTAGAGGGGTAAATATGGCTGTTGGACAACAAGGAGAATTCGTCGCCGTCGTCAATGATACGGACCCTACCAGCGGTGGTAAGTCCTATTCACTCAAAATTAGTGGTAACAACCACGCTCAACTTTTGGGTAAAAAAATCGGCGATACTGTCGATGGAATCTTCGTCGGCGAAGGTGAACAAACACTATCAGGCTACAAATTACAAATCACTGGCGGTTCAGACAAGACCGGAACGCCTCTACGACGTGACCTTGATGGTGGATCCCGCCAAGCAGTCCTCGTCACTCAATCCGTTGGTTTCAAGGGCCACAACCTCGTCTTCAAAACCAAAGGTGGCGAAAAGAAGCGATTCCGCTACAAGCCAGACGGTCTGCGCAAGCGCCGATACTTCCGTGGCAACACCATCAACCAAGACACACGTCAAATCAACCTCAAGGTCATCGAATCAGGCAACAAGTCCCTCGCTGACATCCTCGCTGCAGGTAGCGAAGAAGCATCGGAGTGAAACCCGAGAGGGTAATCGGAAGAATGGAGTGATGGAAGCATGGCACGAGCGCTTCCAGCACAACCCCAAGTCAACATCGGCCTCGTCGGTCACGTTGACCACGGTAAAACCACACTCACCCAAGCTCTTTCTGGGGTTTGGACTGATACACACTCCGAAGAACGAAAGCGTGGTATCTCGATTAAACTCGGCTACGCAGACACGGCTTTCTACAAAACCAAGGACGGTCAATTCTATCCAACTGGGCGAAGACCTGACGGATCTGAGGACGTTGAAGATGAACTGCAACGTGTCGTTTCATTTGTTGACGCACCGGGTCACGAGACACTGATGGCCATCATGATCACTGGCGCTTCGATTATGGACGGTGCCATGTTGATGGTCGCAGCCAACGAGACATGCCCTCAACCACAAACCAGAGAGCACCTCATGGCCCTCGAAATTGCTGGCATCAAGAACATCGTCATCGTTCAGAACAAGATTGACTTGGTCACACGAGAGCGAGCCCTCGAATCGCATCAAGAGATTTCGTCATTCCTCAAAGGAACCATCGCTGAAAACGCACCGATCATCCCAGTCTCTGCCCACCATGATGTCAACCTCGACATTCTCATTGACGCCATCGAACAAACCATTCCAACACCGGACCGCTCAACCGACAAGCGCTCTATCATGCATGTTGCCCGTTCCTTTGACATCAATCGACCCGGTACCCGCCCAACGAAACTTCGTGGCGGTGTGATCGGTGGAAGCATCGTTGAAGGAACATTTGACCTCGGGGATGAGATCATCATTGGGCCCGGCCGGAAAATCGAACAAGGAAATAAAACCCATTGGGAGCCAATTGAAGCGACCGTGAGCAGCATGCAAGGCGGCGGAATCAACCTCGATACAATGCATGCTGGCGGCCTCTGTGGCATGGCAACAATGCTTGACCCTTCCATCACGACATCGGACAACCTCTCTGGTCAAGTTGTCGCCAGAAAAGGAGACCTTCCAGAGGTCCGAACCTCGGTCGACATCTCCATCAAGCTCATGGAAACCATGGTCGCTGGCGAAGGTGAAGCACCAGAGCGAATCCATCCTCTTCGAAACAATGAGATGCTTATGATCAACGTTGCAACAGCAACATCGGTTGGCGTCACAAGGAACTCAGAGAAAGGCCGAGCAACACTTGAACTCAGACTCCCCATTTGCGCTGACCCTGGTCAGCGTGTCTCGCTCTCAAGGCGAGTCGGCACACGATGGCGATTGATTGGCTACGGAACGATTGAGTGACAACGTCACGCCTCACCATGAAGAGGAGGGCATCAACATGCAAAAAGTCCTCATCGACGCTTGCGGTTGGGCTGCTGTGATTGATTCAGGCATGAATTTTGATGCCGAACTTTTGAAGATTTTAGGCCGTCCAGAATTATTGCTTCTCCCAAAAGTCATGGAGGAATTGGAGCTGCTTGATGCAAAGCGACCAAGAGCGAAGCGACTGCTTCTGAGCATGCTGATCGCAAAATCCTCAACAATCGAGGCACCGCTTGAGGTCGGCGAGCACACCGATGATCAATTGCTCCACCTTGCACAAACCAACTCGATGGTGGTGCTCACGGTGGATGTCGAACTCAAACGACGTTTGTTTGAGCGAGCCGTTCCTGTCCTCGAAGTTTCGAAAAAGAAGCGACTCAACCTCATTGAAGGTCTATAGAAAAGAGACCATTAGCGTGACTCTCCTGAGACACGCTCTTTATTCAGCTGTGAGGATTAAACCCTCAGATTCATCATTTTTGTATCATGCCGGTAGGAACTTCATATAGGATTAAATTCGCCTTCCCCATATGTCAGAAATGCAGACCGTTAAGGCTGGCTCAATAGGCCATCATTTTGCCATCAAAAATCCACACGGTGCTGCCCTTGCTGAAGCTTTGATTGATCTCGGCATGTCACCAAGCATCGTCAAAGTGATGCTATGCCTACACACGCATGGCGCCACAACCAGTAAAATCTTGCAAACCCGTTGTGGACTCCGACAGCCAGAAATCAGTACGGCGATCAAAACCCTCAATGAGCGGAATATGGTCGGAATTCAGAGCAAAGGAGCAAACGGCCGAGGAAGACCTTCTCATATCTATGAATTGACTGAAAGCCTCCCAACATGCATCGACCAGTTCACAATGGAAATCGAAGAGCGTATTGTGGCCATGCAAAAAGGCATCAGCACCGTTCAGCGATTGACTCAAAAAATGTGACTAAGGCAACGTGAACAACACGTCGTCTCCATGCCCGTCGAGCAGTCCGAGTTTCACACCTGCATCAATCCAAGCATGGGCATAATTGATGGCTCCAAAGGCCCGAACACGATCCCCAATCTTGAGAAAGTGCTGTGCGTCAGAGGCATAATCATCAGCCATTCGCATCATTACAGCGAGTTGTCTTGCTTCAGGTGACCCCTCTGCATGAATTGGTGTCGCCTTTGCACGCGCTCTGTGAGTGATGTCGAGGTACTTTTCAACACGCTCAATCGATACCTCAGTTTGTGACTCGCTCATTCGCCACCCTCCTTTTGCCGTTTGAGCAGGCGCCTGACATCTTCGGTGCGACCAAGAGCACCATACAACTCAACCGCTCTTGAGAGTCGCCCCTCATCTTCTGCCGTTTGGGCACGGGCAAACAAAGAGCGCCTCTCCTCCCAATTCTTAGCAAGCGCCGCTTCTGCAGCCGCTTGGTACCGGCCCTGTCGTTCGGATTGCGCCAAGTGAGGTGCTGTCCATCGTCGCACAAGCCCGTTTCGTGTTGCTGTTGCCATCGCATCGGAGGTGAGACCAATGAGAAGGTCGCCGAGGTTCATTCCCTGGCCGAGCAACTCACCGTCACCTCCTTCTCCGCTCGATAGATGGTGAAGGTGGCCTTCAATGCCAAGAATCCACCAACCGTCTGCGCTTCGAACGCCTTCCATTGGCTCGAGTGAATCATACTCAATGCGTTCAAGTGAATCCCAACCGAATGGATGAGGAACACCTTCCCAGAGGCCCCCATCACTGGATTGCATCAAGAGACGACCGTGCATGAGTGGCGTAACCCAACTCCAAACTCGATCTTCGAGGCATCGCTTCTGGTCAGACTGTGCCAATCGTGCGCACCATAAGCGACCATCTGCGGCCTGCCACATCATGTGCTCACGGTCAAGCCATCCGAGCAAACGACGTACTTTTCCACTATCCAATCGTCGAATCCCCCTGCCTTCATGTGAAAACAAGTGGAGATGTCCTTTTCTTCCAGAGAGAATCCAACCTCCGCCGGGCCGTGCCGCTACATCGGTGAATCCACCAGGTGTTGAACGTCCCTCGCTAAGCATCGAACCATCGCTTGTTGAGATGACATAGAATCCATGCGCTGCAAGCACAGCCACCACGCCATTCTGAACACACAGCGCGTGAGCTTTGAATGGCAACTCAATTTGCCATCGCACTGTGGAATCAACCTCGAGCATGAACAAATCAAGACCACTGCTGATCACCATGCCGCCTTCTGCTGCAGCCATTGCGGCAATACGACCGGGAGCCTGCCATGACCACGTGATGGTCCACATCAGGCTTCACCCCCTTGGACGCCCCACGCTGCAAGTTGGGCTCTTGCTGTGGATGTCATGGTGTAGAAGCGTTGCCTTCCAGATGTGCGAGCGTTGAGCACACCACCTTTGAGCAAGCGACTGCAAATCTGGGAGAGACGTGACCGCTTGACACCAAGGTCGGCCAACAAGGCTCGATCGGATGGAGAAAATTTACGGTGCTCTGCCACGGCTAAGACGGCCATCTCGTTCGCATTAAGGTTCGAAAGAAGGAGCCTGTCGAGGAGATATTCTTCATGCTCCTTTGTCGGTTTGTGTTGGAGCTTGGCTAAGGCATCGATGAAGGCGCGTTGGGAGCCAGTTCCCTGCGAGGCGCTCGCAGGACCAGACATAGCCCTCACAATGGCCTCTAAGGCCGCTGCCAAGGCATCCGATTCACCGGGCACAGGCATCGGCGGAGCATCCTCAACAACTGCTAACGTATCGATGAAATCTGACTCGAGCAACTGATCATCAGACTCATCGACCTCTGGGACGAACATGCCGACCTCATCATAAATCAGTTCCGCAGAATCAGCGGGTTCAACTTCAATTGGTTCAGGGGCAAGTTCAGGGAGGGCGCCATTGCCCTCCGTGAGCCAGAGTTCAGTCCCTGCTTGCTCCTCTGAACCTGGCGATGCTTTTGTATCCCGCAAGCGGCCTACTAGGCCTGAAAAAGGGCCATTGACGATGGTTGGCGGGGTTGCCTCAGCAGCAGCGGCAAACTCTGGAGTTTGTGGAAGCGCTTTGTAGGGGAGTTCAGGAAGTTCTGCGTCGCTTGACTTTTCTTCATCAAGTTGTTCTAAATTCAGTTCAAAACCGAGCACATTCTCGATTATTTTCACATCGTCTTCCTGATTTCGCAGTGTTTGACGTTCTGTCCAAGGCGTTGATGCATCGATGTATTCGCTTTCTTCTGGCACCTCTGGAGAGTGTTCAGAGGCTAAATGATCTCCTGTAGGTAGCGATGCCCATCCCTGCGAATCTTGCGGCTCGTGTTGCTCGTTCTGCTCGTTCGATTCCACTTCCTCAAGCGATGACTGGAGGGGTCTCTTTTCCACTGGCGTTGAAGTGTCCATATGGCCGCTTAATGGAGGTGTTGGCAGGCTGAGGATTTGATCAATTCCTGCTAATGAGCCTGGGTTTCTTGAAGCATCAACAGCGTTTCGTAAGACTCGTATCAACGCCCCTGGATTCCCGTGTGACTTCTCTCGAAGGTATCGAGCATCCTCGAAGGAAAGTGTGAATGGCTCGCTCGACACGGTCTTAATGCGACTCTCTACAAGGGCTTGAACTTCATTGATTGTCAAAGGTTCAAGGTAGAAATCGCTGTCAAAGATATGCAAAAGTGGCTCTGGAAAGTATGCTTTCTGCATGGTTTCGATGACCACCACCAACACGCAACGCACCCGGTTAAGAGTCGCACTGGCCGAACGTAGTGCCTGTGAAAGCAAGTCCATTTCGACATGCTGCGCATCAATCACAATCAAAGGCAATGAATGGTGGTGGGCATTTGATGCTTCAACAAGCTTTTCTGCCACATGAGACCAACCCGCGGGTGCTTCAGTTCCAGTTAACTGCCCGTAAATCTCCCGAAGAAGCCCCAGAGCGGAATCTTGTTGCGAGATGTGATCGATATGGACAGATTTCGGAGCATAATTCGACAAACAGCGGAGCAATGAGGAGCGCCCAGACCCCATTTCTCCTGAAAGCAGTATCCTGCGAGGTGATTTGAATTGGATGTATTGAGTCATTGCATCCTTTACGTGAACCCGCCCCACCAGAAGGTGATCTTGATTCGCTTCAAGTGGAAGCGTCGAAAAGGGATTGGATGTTAAGGTGGGCAACTCGATCTCTTTGCCTTGGACTTCCATACGACGGGCAACTGCAGAGGGGTATTTCATCTTTGAGGGGTTTCAAGGCCATGAGCGACCCGTTAGAAGCCGTTACTCGCACGACCGCTCGCATCAAATCCACCCAGTTAACGCTTTTTTAACGCCATTCTAACGCGTTAGTAAAACCGTTAAACCCGTTAATCCAAGGGAAGAAGAGCCATCGATTCTGCTTTGGCCCGAAGAGATCAAACAACTGACTGAGGCGATTGCTTGATGGGCCCAACCAGCCTGCAAAGAACAAGGCGAGCCTTATGCCAGTTGAAAACAGTCGATTAGGAGGTTTTTTCCGCCATTCTGTGGCTGAACGACGGGAGATGGTATCCAAAATGGCTGGACTCACGCCCGAGCAAACCGAAGCACTGCGAGCCTGTGGTGAATTAGACGAAACCGCAGCCGATCGAATGATCGAAAACGTCATCGGCACCATGTCCCTTCCAGTGGGAGTCGCTACGAACTTTGTCATTGACGAAAAGCACTACCTGATTCCATTTTGTCTCGAGGAATCGAGTGTTGTTGCGGCTGCATCCAACATGGCCAAGCGTTGCCTTGCAAACGGTGGATTCAGGTCCAATAATGACGCACCAATGATGATTGCTCAACTTCAAGTCCTTGAATGCAGCAACCCAGAAGAAGCTGCGAACGCCCTCCATGATGCCAGTGAGGAATTGATGGCGCTCTGTAACAGCCTTCCTTCGACGATGATTCGTCTTGGAGGGGGGTGCAAGCGCATCGAAACACGCACCATCCAAAGCCTCAGTGGCCCGATGGTGATCCTCCACATTGTCGTTGATTGCCGAGATGCAATGGGAGCAAACGCCGTCAACACGATGGCAGAACTGATCGCACCACGCGTTGAGGAATTGACCAACGGCAGGGTTCATTTGAAAATACTTTCAAACCTAGCAGTCCATCGTTTGGCCCGAATTGAAGCAACCTTCACACCAGAGGAATTGGCAGATGATGGAACAAAGGCCAATGGTGAGGCTGTGATCGAGGGAATCCTCGAAGCGCACCATTTTGCCGTAGCAGACCCATTCAGAGCTGCTACGCACAACAAGGGCGTGATGAACGCCATCAGCAGCGTTGGCCTGGCATGTGGACAAGACTGGCGAGCGATTGAGGCTGGTTGTCACGCATATGCAGCATATGGCAAAGAGCACTATGGTTCTATGACACATTGGTACAAAGACGATGCGGGGAACCTCATTGGGCAAATCGAGACTCCAATGGCGGTCGGAATTGTTGGCGGGGCATCGAAAGTCCACCCAGCAGCCCAAGCAAACCTTGCAATCCTTGGCGTTGAATCTGCACAAGAACTCGCTGGCGTGATTGCAGCATCTGGACTTGCCCAAAACCTCGGCGCCCTGCGCGCACTCGCCACTCGAGGCATTCAAGCAGGCCACATGAAGTTGCATTCAAGAAACATGGCCGTGAGTGCAGGTGCCATTGGCGAAGAGATTGAGACCATTGCAAAACGTCTCCAAGCTGTCGATGGACCAAAGACACAAACCGTTGTGGAAGAACTCCTGAAAGCACTCCGAACGGAGTAAAATCACTCTTCTTCCGAAATCGGAAGTGTGGATTGAATCGAGCCATCAACTTCTGATTCCTCTTTGAGAACCGAAGCATCTGCCATACCATCAAGCATACCAGTCCCCTTCACTTGCTCTCGGAACCATTGTTTGACCTTCTTCCGGTCGGTGTACGGACAACCAAAGGCTTCGGAGAAGCGCCTCGTGGTGATCAGACGGCGTGTGTTCCCATCCTTCCTACGGTCAATCATACCCAGTTGTGCCAGTTCACGGACATAATCGTAGGCTTTCTGACCGAGTAATTCCACCAAACGTGACTGAGCCATCGGTTGGTGATACGCTATCAAAGCAGCAGCCTTGAGTAATTTTTGGGGAATTTCTGTCTTGGTCTCCTTGGGTAGGAACCCGGCAATATCTGGTTTGACTTCGATTGCCCAACGGTCTCCGACTTCGGCGACCTGTAGCGCTCCACCCCTACGACGTTTCAGTGTCGCACGCAATGAATAGAGGGAATCCAACATTTCATCCTCGTCGTAGCCGAGAGCAATCGACAATTCTGCAACCGTCATCGAACGACCGGCACCGAACAGTGTTGCCTCCAAGAGGGTATCAACAGGAACTTCTGACATTCTAATTCTCACTCCACTAACCATTCATGCGCTTCGAAGGGTTCTTCCAACGTCGCAGCCTCTTCACTGGTTTCTGCTTCAACAGTTTTTGAAGGTCCCAACGCTGCAACCACTTCGCCCTCTACGGGTTCGACTTCCTGAGCGGCCTTCTGTGCTTTGCGCGCAGCTGTTTCTTCTGCCTTCTGGGCCTTTTCCGCTCGGATTTGAGCGTGTTGGACCGAACCAAGGTCTTGCGATTGAATTCGATTGGATTCTTCGGCTTGTTGATCATCAACAAGGGCCTTCACCTGTTCAAAGGTTTCAATTTGAGGCCATGCATCCTCGATGCAAATCACACCTTCAGGCACCTCATCTTGAGTGATGGAAGCAAAGCCCCTGTGAGTGAGGAAGAGGCCGGCGATGAAAGAAGCAACCTTTGCCTCATCATCATAGCCTTCCGGAATGGCACCAAAGGTCGATTCAAGAACTCCAGAAAGTGCAACCATCACATCTGCGACTGGAACTTTGTTCGAAGCTTGTGCAAGGCATGTTTGGCGCATGGCTGTCCAGCAGCGTTGAATGTCCCCCTCGAGATCTTCATTGTGCATTCGACCACCCACATCTGAAAGGTATTCTTGCAGTTCCAACTCATGAGCAATTCGGTTTTCTTCACGCAATCGCAATGCTTCTGCATCATCTGCAGCATCTTTGAATGCCGACAACAATTCGCCCAGGGTGACGGGGCGGCCTTCTTCTCTGCGCACCCTTTCATCAAACAAGCCAGGTAAGACATGATCAGCCTCACCTTGGAGAATCGTGTTCGTAAAGTGGAACGCCTCATCATCATAATCGGCTTCCCAACCAAAATCAAATCCTTCATCCCAATCTTCTTCTTCTTCGATGGCCTGAACACGGTCAAACAGAACAACGGCTTGTTGGTGCAACACCTCCCACGAGAGGCGTATGAGTCGGCCGCAAGCAGGTAAGTCAAGCGCAGAAGCCTCATTCTTGACTCGAAGGGTGAACACCTTCAGGAAACTCGAAAGGTCGACGTTCCAAGGATCGAGTTCTTCCTCTCGAACCAAAGAAAGCACCAAAGCCACCGAGCGGTCGAATGGATCGACAAGCGTTTGGTGTTCTGCCTCCTCTGTTTCTGCGATGGCAAGGATTCGATCAGCAAATTGCGTTGCATCGACGGATGCCTCTCCAGAGGCAAGAAGTTGGTCCATCACATCTTGGCGAAGGAACCACTTGTCGAGTGCTGCTTGTTGACCGGACACACTACCACCTCAAACGAGTTCTTCCTCGTCTTCTATCTCCGATTCTATAGCATCTTGTTGATCGACTTCACGGACTGCTTGTGCAACCTCTTGGTATGCTTCAATATCCTCTGTCATTTCTGCAGTTCGCTCAGAAAGGGCAGCAAGTGAAGGTTCGCTTTCACCCTGATCAGTCATGTGTGGAAGCAGGCCGCCAAGGCTCTGTGGAGCAGGCATGGCTTCAGGCACTTCCGGCATTTCATGCTCAGCTGCTCGTGCTTCCTCAATACGAGAATGATTCTTTTCGTTATCTTTCTCGGCTTCTGCAAGCGCACGCTCACCAAGAGCAATCGCTCGTTCCCGATCGAAGTCGACAATGCGTCGGCTGCAACCATCGCCACCGTGCGTAATACCGATGTGGTGGTCAGCAAGTCGAAGGGAAACCTTTCGCAATGTGACCATGATGAATTGCGCTCGCTTGCTGCGCTCTCTGCACATCATTGCGATGCGTTCTGCGTTGTATCCGTCGAGGTTTTGATCAACTTCATCGAAGTAGTAGAATGGGCTTGGATCGTAGTCTTGGATTGCGAAAATCAAGGCGAGTGCAGCCATGGATTGTTCGCCACCCGACAGTTGATGGCGCGTCACCTTTGCAGACTTGCCTCTCGGTTGAGCCCACAATTCAAGGCCGCCCTTGAATGGCTCATCCTTGTTCTCAAGGAACAGTTCCCCTCGACCACCATCGCTGAGCGACTTGTAAGCAACCTTGAAATTCTCGTTGACCTTTTCAAGAACATTCAGCAAGCGTTCCTTTCGTTGAGCTTCAAGCTTCTCTGTGACATCAAGCAAGTGCTTCCGTCGGCTCTGGAGCGTTTTGAAGTCATCCTTCATGGCGTCCAAGCGAGCCTCACATGCATCATACTGTTCAATCGCCAGCATGTTGACAGGGCCATGATCATCAAGCCTACGCTGCAAGTTTCTTTCCTTGCGTTCTGCATCGCCAACGCTTGGAAGTGTAACGCCGTCCTCAGCAGGTGAGTAGCCCTGTTCAATCATGTCTTGGAGCGTTTGCGCAATTGTCATCTCTTTCTGGGCTAATGCTCGCCCAATTTCGATGCTCATTGACTTTCTCGATTGGGATTCCTGCACCTTGTGCTGGAGGGCCGCCTTGAGAGCACTGCGCTCCTCGATGAGTTCCACACGTTCATCTTCAAGCCCTTGATTTTCTTCCAAGAACTCACGTCGCTCAGTTTCTTTCTCCAAAAGCGCTACACGATCGGTTGCGACCTGTGATTGCATATCATCAAGTTTCTCACTGCGAGTGATGGCGGCCGTTTTGATTCCTTCAATGCGCTTCTTGTAATCTTGAATCGTTGAATCAAGCAAGGCGCGGTGACCTGTGTCACTGGAAAGCGATGCTTCTGCCCGGCCCTTGAGACCCTCTGCTTCGACTCGCTTTACCTCGGTGGCGTGGAGGCGGTCTTTCAGATGAACTGGGCTGGCGTCTTCAAGGGCCGTTTGCGCATCCTTACGAGCCTGATTGGCTTGAGCAAGAGACTCTTGTGCACGGTCAAGCGCTCGAAGGTGATTGGAACCTTCTGTTTCCAATTCTGACAATCGCTTCTCAGCAGCGCCAACGGCACCTAAGGCCGTCGTGTGATTGGACTTTGCTTGCTTGTGGGTTGCTTTCCATTCAGAGAGATGGACTGAATGGTCATTATTGGAGAGATCATTGATGGTCGAGCGAATCTCGGCTTGTTGCCTTCGAGCCTCGACAAGTGCACCGTTGACGGTTTCTGCCATCATGCGGTAGCGTTCAACATCACTTGTGAGAGTTTGGACTTCATTAGCCCCTTGGATGTTGCCACCAAAGGAAGTGGTCATCTTGCGCTTCGCACCTCCAACCATCGCACCACCAGCCTCGGTAACGTCGCCTCGGAGCGTCACCAAGCGCACACCGCCCATGTTGGCCCGCGCTGTTGTAAGGCTGTCCACGATGAGTGTGTTCCGGAGAACAAAGCGAATGGCGATGTCGATGCGTGGGTCGTAGTCAAGCAATTCATTCGCAAAACCGATGACGCCAGGCTTTCGAGAGATGATGGTTGCCCGGCCTGCTGGACGAGTGTTGTTGAGTTTGTTGAGTGGGAGGAAGGTTGCTCGGCCAGCCCTGTTTTGTGACAACCACTGAATGGCCTTTGCTGCCACTTCATCGTTGTCCACGACCACAGAGGTCATGCCGCCGCCAATCGCCGTCGCAAGTGCATCGGTGTGTGAAGCGTCGCGTGGCTCACACAATTCAGCCACAGTCCCGATGATGCCAGTAAGTTCGCCTCGATCACGAGCAGCAAGAACGGCCGCTGCGCCACCTGCCATGCCCCGAGCACCCGCACGGTTTTCCATCTCGGCCTTCGCCGATGACAATTTACGTTCCGTCTCACGAAGGCGGGTTTCAACCGCTTGAGATTCTTCGACAAGGCGTGTTTCCGCTCGTTGAGCTTGGTGGAGTTTTTCAGCCAATTTGCTTCGATCTTGGTCTGGAGCGTTGGCCTTGAGTTCTTCCCCTTCATGTTCCGATTCAGCAAGGGCGAGGCGAGCCGATTCTGCAGCCTCTTGCACGTCACTCAATTGCTCACCAAGCATCTCTGCTTGGGTGGCGACTCGGTTGACCTCAGTTTGCGCGGCAACAAGGTTCTCCTGAGCCTTTTCAGCAGCGTCCGTAGCCAAAGCGAGTCCACGGGAAAGTTCTGCGCTTGCAGTACCCGATGTTTCGAGTGCCTGACGTACATCTTCCTCTTCTTTCTTAGCTTCTTCAAGCGCTGCAAGGGCCGTTGCAAGGTCGGCATTAGCTGACTTCAAACCTTCTACAAACGCCTCTAAGTCCGCCTCTGAAGCAGTCAAGGCATCTCCGAGTAATTCTAACTCGACCGCGTCTTCAGCATCCTTTTCATCGGATTCATCAATTCGGTCTTGATTGGTTGCAATTCTAATTTGAAGTTCGTTGATGGCACTCATTAAGCCGTTGTTGTCCCCGCCGAGGAGGTCTTCGATTTGCTTTTGCAGGGTGCCGATTTGATCGTCAAGGGAAAGCAGACCTTTGTCGCCTTCTTTGACTTCCTCAATCAGTTGAGCAGCCTCCGCTTCAATACGAACTCGCTCGTTAATTTGGTACTGGCGCTCTGCCTGTTGGCTTGCATATTTGGCCTGGGCAGAGAGAAGTCGAGCGACCTTCAATGCTTCAACCAAATCGGTGACTTTGAGCGCCAAATCCTTTTCTTTAGTCAAGTCTTTGAGGCGTGCTTTTTGTTCGTCTTCGAGCAAACCAATGCGTTCAATGTAGCCTTCAACCATTGTTCGTTGCTTCTCTGCCTTTCGGATTTCATCGTCGTAGGAGGTTACACCAGCAACGCCATCGAGCACCTTCCGGCGCTCTTTAGCAGTCATCTTAGCAAGTCGAGTTACGTCGCCTTGCAGCACAATATTGTAGCCGTCGGGACGGGCATTCGCCGCACTTAGCAATCGATGGAAGGTTTTCTGACTGGAGTCTTCTCCGTCGAGGAGATAGTCTGTGACGGTATTGTTGCTCTTAGTGAGCCGAACTGCACGGGTCATGCGAACTTCTTCTTGATCGATTGGCAATCGGCGACGTCCACTGGCGAGCAAGGGATTGGCGAAAACCAAGGTGACTTCACAAGCCCTTGCAGGCTTGTTGTTTTTGCCACCATTGAAGATTAAATCCTTCACATTCTGAGCCCGTATCACCTTGTTTGAACGGGGGCCCAGAACGAACTGGATGGCATCACCGCAGTTCGACTTCCCTGAGCCATTTGGCCCGGTAATCGCGGTAAACCCACGGTCCATAGGGATGGTGAGTTCACCCTTGAATGACTTGAAATTCGAAACTTCTAACGCTTTGAGATACATCCCATTCCCTCCTAATCGAGAATTAAATCCCCGACCTTATCTGCAACACCCGTTCGCGAAGGGTCTTAAAGAATGCGAGAGATGTGTCCCCAGTGTGACGGTTTTGTGGACTGCTTTTCAAAAGCCAAACCCATTAGATTTACAGATAAAATCACATTCATCAAAGGGTTCCTTTATGATTGCATTTTCCACAACCACCGCCGGAGCAAAAAGGACACGTCGCGTAGACTTTGACGCCTTTTGATGCCCCCCTCCTCATGTGGAGGTGGGAATCCTTCTGGAGAATCCGTGAGCGGTTGATCCGTTGATTCGTACCTGCTCGAGCGTGCAATGGCGTAACAACAGAACCGAATTTCGCCCTAAATTGATGAGCAGCTTCCCTGCGCCTGCCAATGGATTCCCCAGCTTGTGTGATTGCTTCAGCCTCCCAATACTTTGGCCCCATCATCAAGAGGCAACCGACAAGGGCAAACAGAATTTGAACAACCCATGGTGCGACCGCCAATGGAATCAAGGCAGCCAAGCCAGTTGAATTTACCTGTGTTGGAAGAATCCCTAGGCGGTCAAGAACCGCAATAGCGAAGAGAACAACACCTGCTGCGAATGCCGCTTTGTAGAAGCGATCTTTCTTCCCACCAACACGTGCGAATTTGATTCGTCCCGAGAGGAGGATGAACAATGATGGCCCCATCATGAAGAAATCCATTCCAGTCCATTCCCCTGCTGGGACAAGACAGTTGGTTTCACTTCCCTCGGCGATCAGCTCCTCAAGACGATCGAACATCGGCGCACAGTCTGGTTCGCTCATTCGTGACATGTCGTATTTCTCATCGCCAGCGCCTTCAATCATCTTTGGAGCAACAGCGCCAAATTGTGCGTTCGCTGACACCACGACAACGATGGTGAGTGCAATGAGTTGTCCGATGAAGACACGCACGCTCGCCATGGCCTGCGTAGTTGGGCAACGGCCATAGTGATATCGCCTTGCGATGAGGTGAAATGCATCGGCGAATTAGCAGTGAATACCGGAGTGGTCGTTTTGGCGCATGTTGCGATTGTCGGAAGTGGAATTGCTGGTCTTTTTGCGGCGCTCCGCTTAGGAGATGCCGGCCATACAGTCACGGTCATCACAAAGCAGCGACCCACTGATTCCTCGACCAATTGGGCTCAGGGTGGCATTGCTGCCATTTTGGACAAGACTGACGGCATCGGTTTGGAATCTCACATCAAAGATACATTGGAAAGCGGCGACGGCTTGTGTGATGAGCGCATTGTCCGTAGCATTATCGAAGAGGCTTCGGAGCGAATTCAAGATTTGCTCACAATCGGCGTGAAATTTGAAACAGATGAAGATGGCTCATTCAACCTTGTGAAAGAGGGTGGCCACTCAACTCGGAGGATCCTCCACGCCAAGGATGCAACTGGAAAGGAAATTGAACGGGCCCTTTCTGAAGGCGCTGCAAACCACCCAAACATCACCATCAAACCCAACACTCTTGCCATTGATTTAATTCAAACAAACCATGGCCATCCTGCGCAAGGAATCTCGGGCGTATGGTGCCTTGATCAAGTAAGTCAAGAGGTGCTTACATTTGGTGCAGACATCATATTCCTTGCGACTGGAGGCGTTGGCCAATTGTGGGCAACGACAACAAATCCAACGGTTGCCACAGGCGATGGACTTGCCATGGCATACCGTGCGGGAGCAGCCGTCAAAGACATGGCCTTCATCCAATTCCATCCAACTGCCCTTGCGCGTAAGAACGACCGTCCCTTCCTGATTACCGAGGCCGTACGGGGTGAAGGTGGCGTCATCCTCGATCAAGCAGGACTCTCAAAATGGCAGAAAGCATGTCAGAAAGCAGCCAATGAAGGAGCACCAATGCCTTCACCAAGTCCATTCTCATTCACCCTTGAACATTCACCTCTTGGCTCCATGGCAACGAGGGATATCGTGGCCCGAGCAATCGATCAAAACATGAAGCAAACAGGAGCAGAGAACGTCTACTTGGTGACATCACACTTGGACAAAGTACACCTCCTCAACCACTTTCCAACCATCCAAGACAGGCTCGATCGTCACGGCTTGCATCTTGGACGCGATCCACTGCCCGTTGCACCTGCAGCACATTACGTGGTTGGTGGACTCGATGTCGATTCCATTGGGAGGCCACATGCGCGAGAATCTGGAGAATTTATTCGAGGCTTGTACGCTATTGGCGAAGTCGCATGCACTGGAATGCACGGAGCAAACAGACTTGCATCCAACAGTTTGCTTGAGGCAGTTGTGTATGCTGCTCGGGCTGCAGATCATATCATTGAAACCAACCCACCGACCGAACTGAAGGAACTCCCAAGGTGGCGGGCTGACGGGCTAAGCGATTTGGTTGAGCATGCTCCGGTAATCAACGATAGGGCGGCGCTTAGGGCAACCATGTCACAAGAAGTTGGAATTGTCAAGCGATTTGATCGTCTTCATCGAGCCCAACGCCGATTAACCCTGCTTTCCGAAGAGGTGGACATCATATGGAAGCAAGCAGTGCCCTCAAGAGAAATCGTAGAACTGAGGAACATGACCTTAGCAGGTCAACTTGTGATCGAGGATTCTCTAGCCCGAAACGAAAACAAGGGCCTTCATTTCAATGCTGATTTGAAGAAGGTGTAAGCGCTTCAACCATAGCGCTCAACATTTGATTCATTGGAGCACGCACCCCAATTCGCTCACCCCGCTCCACAACGGCTTGATTGAGGTAAGCAATCTCTGTGCCCCGGCCAGCTCGTACGTCCTGTAACATGCTACAATGATTTTCTGAAGTGGCGTGAAGGACCTCTTGCAAACGCCGTTCAAGGGTCAAATCATCTGGTAAGTGCACCCGCTCTTGCCGTGCGATTCGTGCGCCTTCCAGCATTGTTTCAAGCGCCGCACTGAACAAAGGAGGTTGCAAAAGTTCACCGTTCTTCACACCCGAAAGGGCCGCAATTGGATTGATGGCGATGTTTAACAGAACCTTCATCCAAACTTCTGCTGGGCCATGCTCTGACCATTGGCACGCCAAACCAGAGCGGGTGAAGGCATCCAAAAGGGGTTGGACATCCACTTGCGACGGTCCTTCTTGGAGGCGGCCAAGCACAATCGTGCCTCGCCCAGCAAAATGAATGGTCCCCGGTTCAGGCCGCCATGCGCCATAGGTGGTTGTGCCACAGATGACCCGGTGAGGCCCTAATGCACCCACGAGCGTTTCAGCATGACCCAGTCCATTGCTAAGGCACACAGCAATCCCGGTTGGGCGAAGGAGGCGTTGAGCAAGAGAAGACAGCGATGCAATGGATTGCGATTTTCCGGTTAACAAGATTGCATCCATCGTCCCATTGAGTTGTTCTGGAATACCAACTTCTTCGAGGGTGAACAGGGCTTGGTTGGCATCGATGTGAACCGTTGCTTCACCGATAATTTCCAGCCCTTTGGCAACCATCATTGCGCCGTGATCGCCTTTTGCATGAACCATGAGTTCTGTCTGAGAATCTTCTGCTAGGAAACCTGCAAGGAGGGAGCCAAGTGAGCCGGCACCCAAAATCGCAATGTTCACGTCAACACCTCAGATATAACTGCCCAGATGAACGACAATCTGTCCTTCGACATGCTCAAACCACATGGTTGACATTGTGGAATTGCTTGGTGCGAATTCGAAGAAATTGTCACCTGGTTGCAGTTGAGAAGTTGATGAAACATCGTCCCATTGTGCTCCATTTCCTTCATAATTTAATTGAACTGCAACGGTTGTGTTGCTTGGATTATAGAGATTAAAGGTGCCACTTTCAGGATTTAATAATGTACCATTGGTTGCAGCCGTCCAGACGTTCGACCACATTCGGTGAGCAATCTCAGAGCGAATGAGAATCACCTCCGGTCCTTCTTCGACCGTGAAGTTGAGTCGCGGAATAGGAGAGAGAGGATCTGAGCAAACGATGATTTGTGCTTCATTCGGCATTTGCAGCGTCAAATTCTGGGATCCGTTGGTGATTGCAGGTATGCTTGAAATGTCTCGAACTTCTAAATCCCATACATATTCACCAGATGCAGGAGGAAGTGGCGTTGCTAATGTGGCGTTGAGGGGACAAGCTTCGCCTGTCGCACTCATGATGGTTCCAGCGCCTAATTCGAAGCCCCATCCTGTTGTGGCCTCGGGCGTAATCGTCCACCCGTTCTGTGGAAGTACAGCCGTCATCGGCAGGTCTGGTGAACCCGCATGGAATCGAACGCCATCGATGAGCACCATGTCGAGTGTTGAAGCCTGTAGAACCACGGGGTCAAGGCCTCGGATGCACAATCGGTCCGGTCGTTCATCGTACGTCGTGTTCAGGCCGTCTTGGCCCTCAATCCAATGAAGGCGTGCCTCGATGTCGAAAGCATCCACTGCATTTGGTAACGAGGCGTTGAGTGCTGCGTTTCCAATGCCGCCGAGGGTGAGGCATCGCTTCAATTCCCCATCTTCTTCAACAAAAATCCATTTGGAAGCGACAAAGACATCCAAATCGGGCTGGATTGTTATTTCTTCAACGGCGAGGGTGGACAATGATGAGGTCAACAGACCGAAGGATGCAGCGATGGGGGCATCCCCTTGTCCAGACCATGTAAGGTTCAGCACCACGGTGCTTTGCATGTTGGGTGGAAGAATGCTACCACAGCCGCCTTCAGCAATCGAATATGAATCACTACCATCGCAATCCCAAATGGCCGTCCACCCGTTGAGATCGGTATCATAGCGGTCCTCTAGGACGGACCAAGAGCGTTCAAGGGAAGATGGATTTGCAGCAGTGATGGTGACTTCAGCGCTCCATGTTCCGTTATACAATACAGCCTCTCCAAAGGCTTGCACCGTGTAGGAAACTTCGTCCTCCCAATCCTCATCTACAGCAAATGGAATCTGTTGCGGAAGCGCAAGCAACACGATGGCAAGAGCGACCAAGCCCATATTTTTCATCGATGAAAGTTCCAATCCTTTTGGTTCATCCAATACAATCGGAGTGCGCCGGTCTGAACCCATGAACAAAAGCAGCGGAACCACCATTGACAGCACTAAAAGCCAGATGTTGAGACCGTTGAAGGCATCGAACATCCATGCAAAGGCAAGCAGAAGAAGGAAAATGAAGATTTGATTTGAGCCGCTTCGGGCCTCGCCGTGACCTGCTCGTGCGACCATAAGGCGCCCACCAGGGAAGGTTGGTATCGGCAACATTGAGAGGCAGCCAAAGAACGTCAACAAAGCGCCAACATGAACGAATGGATGTGCCCAAACCAACAGTTGTTGGTAGCCATCACCCAGCGTCAACTCGCCCAAGAGTTCAACGGCCAGCGGCGGATAAGCAATGTTTTGTTGAGCGGTCACAGCCACGAAGTCTGGTGTTAACCACAATCCGAGGCCCCAGAAGGCCATGCCGAGCGTGACGAAGGTGATTGGGACGCTGACAGCCGACCAGCCGAGGGCTTTTCGGTTGGGCCAAAGTCGGGCATCCATACGAGGAAGGGTCGGGATCAAAAACAAACCAAAGGGCCATATGAGCATCGATTTTGGCAATGCACCAAGGCTCCAAAGCGCAATTGAGGGCTCTGGAACGGGTACGATGTGCCCGACACGGAGGCCATAGCGACCTGCGATGTGGCGTTGTATGTGCGAAGCGAGGAAGATTGATGCAAGAATTGGGAGCGTGTAGCCAAGCAGAGCGTCAAGTGCAGATGATTCTGTGAACCATCCGCCTTCAGGTGTCGCCCCATCCGTCCAGTATGCACCTGCCAATGTCAGGGTAAACGCGGTGACTGCCCACATGATCCGTTGGAAGGAGCGATGAGGGAACTGTCGTTCGGGGATTGGAAGAATCTGAACAACCCATGGCTCATCGATGAGCAGTTTTCCCATCCATCCTAATTTCTGAAGGTGCTGGTTGAGATGAACAAGCTGCTCGTGTGCATCCTCTTCCCCTTTAGCAGACACCTTCCAAGCTGGTAGAACAGTACCACCAATGGCACCATGAACAGAAAAATAGCGTCGCAAAATGGTCTGCAGGAGATCGTGTTGAGACCAGAGCTGCTTGTGAGCCTCCATCGATTGGAGTTCAACAGGGGGCTGCTCTTCGTTGCTCATTGACTCCCCTCATCCCAACGGGGGCAAGCCTCCCCCATCAATGAATCCCCCATGGTTTTCAAACATGCGGGCGTAGCGTGCCGAGTGATGTGCATCACTTGTTCTTGAATCGCTTGAGACGGAAGGTCTCTTCACGTTCCATTTCTTCGAGTCGAAGTTGAATGAAAACACGTGCTTCCTCGAGTTCAGGGATGACCTTGAATTCCAAAGCATTGACACGTCGCTTGGTTGCTTCAATTTCCTGAAGCAGTCGCTTGAGGGTTGCTTCCATCTCTGACGCCTTGACGATCTTTTCGATCAGGTTGCCGAAGGATTCACCGGCTTCGTCGATGTACGGCGAGGAACCAATGTAACCAACACCTCGTTCTTTGAAGGTGGATTTGAGGTTGGTACCGCTCACGCTTGGCACAACAACACCCATGATGTTTCGGCGTTCAACCTCAACTTCTGGATGACCGGTGTTAGCAATCGCAGCTGCTCGGACGGCAAGACCGCCTTCGATTGCGTTTGCAAGGTCGATACGTTGCTTGGCCAAGCGGTAGGTTGCGGTGAGATCCCGCTTTGCCTCAATCATCGCTGCCAAGAGTTGTCGGAATTCGTGGAACAGACCGTCCCGCTTCATCTTCAACAACTTGTACCCGTTTCTGGTTTGCTTAATGCGCCCCTTGAGTTTGATCAACTCACTTCGGGTTGGTTTGATGTCGAGTGCCATGTGTGTCGCCTCCAAGTTGGTTTAGCAGGTTCAAGCCTTGTTGTCTGGGTGGTACTTGTCAATCCACTTTTGGTCAAGACGGACAAGGTACTTTGTGTCGATTGACGACATCAAGGTCCAGCAAAGGTCGAGGGTTTCCTCAATGGAACGGTCCTCATCCCGGGTTTGGCGAAGGAACTTGTCCTCAAACACACCGGAGAAGTCGAGCAATTGCTTGTCACGCTCGTTGAGCGCATCTTCACCGACAATGGCGACGAGACCACGGAGTTCACGGCCTTGAGCGTATGCAGCGTACATTTGGTCAGACACGGACTTGTGATCTTCACGGGTGGTCTTCTCTCCGATACATGATCCCATCAAACGGGAAAGCGAAGGAAGCACGTTGATCGGCGGATAGATACCCTGTTGGTGCAATTCACGAGAGATAACAATCTGACCTTCTGTGATGTAACCAGACAAGTCAGGAATTGGGTGAGTAATATCGTCACCTGGCATGGTCAAAATTGGGAATTGGGTGATTGAACCCTTCTTCCCCTTGACAATTCCAGCACGCTCGTAGAGCATTGCCAAATCTGTGTACATGTAACCAGGGTAACCACGTCGTCCAGGAACTTCTTCACGAGCAGCACCAATTTGACGCAGAGCATCACAGTAGTTGGTCATGTCAGTGTAGATGACCAGAACGTGGTAATCTTTCTCAAACGCAAGGTATTCTGCAGCGGTCAATGCAAGACGAGGGGTGATGATTCGCTCAACCGCTGGGTCGTCAGCAAGGTTGACAAACAGCACAGCGTTTTCGAGTGCACCGGTTCGCTCCAAGTCGGAACGGAAGAAATTGTATTCTTCAGCAGTGATTCCCATTGCACAGAACACAACGATGAAATCTTCATCGGAGTCCTTGAGTTTTGCTTGACGTGCAATTTGCAGTGCAATGTCGTTGTGCGGGAGACCAGATGCCGAGAAGATTGGCAACTTTTGACCACGCACAAGGCTGGTACAAAGGTCAATTGCAGAGACACCGGTTTGGATGAAATCGTTTGGACTCTGTCGACTGTATGGGTTGATTGCAGCACCAATGATGTCTGCCTTTTCGTCGGCGACAATTTCTGGTCCGCCGTCACGAGGTCGTCCAGCACCGTCGAGGATTCTTCCGACGAGGTCTTCGCTCACTGGGAGCTTGAAGACATCGCCCATGAAGGTGACACCAGCTTGTCGGTCGATTTTTGCTGTTCCTTCGAACACTTGAACGATGACCATGTCATCGGAGGTGTCGAGCACTTGCCCGTTCTTGATGGTACCATTGGAGAGTCGTAGGGTAACGATTTCACCAAAAGCAACAGGTTCAGTCTTGTTCAAAAAGACCAGAGGTCCTTTCACGTCAGTAATGGTTCGGTATTCTTTTCCAGTCATGATATTCCTCTCCTCAGTTGTCCTCCACCGTAGCGGCGATTTCAGCGGTCATTGTTTCGACCATCGATTCGATGACGTCGATGTATCCCTTTTCGAAGCGACCACGCATGAGGTCGGATCGTGATGGGACGTTGACCACATCATTGAGTTGTGCGCCGCTTGCCATTGCAGACTTTGCTGCGTCTTGGAACGACATGATGGCCTTGGCCATTCGGTATTGCAAGTGGATGTCACAGTAAGCGTCGACATCGTGGAAACCATTCTGTTGCAAGAAGAACTCACGAATCATTCGTGCGACTTCAAGGGTCAGTTGTTGGTCTGTTGGCAAAGCATCGGAACCAACGAGTTGGACAATTTCTTGCAACTCGGATTCGATTTGAAGCAAACCGCTGATTTGAGTTCGGACTTCTGGGAAGTCTTGAGAAATGTTGTCTCGGAACCATTGGTCGAGGCTTTGTGGGTACAAGGAGTACGAGTTAAGCCAGTTGATAGCAGGGAAGTGCCGTTGTCGGGCAAGTCCAGCATCAAGACCCCAGAACACCTTGACAATTCGCAAGGTACCTTGAGAAACAGGTTCGGAGATGTCGCCACCAGGTGGAGACACTGCACCGATGACGGTTACAGAGCCGTCATCGCCGTTGAGGGTTTCCACACGGCCAGCTCGTTCGTAGAATTCTGCAATTCGGGACGAGAGGTAAGCAGGGTATCCTTCTTCACCAGGCATTTCTTCAAGACGGGAGGAAATCTCACGCATTGCTTCTGCCCAGCGAGAAGTGGAGTCAGCCATAAGAGCCACGTCGTAGCCCATATCACGGAAGTATTCTGCAATGGTGATTCCTGTGTACACAGATGCTTCACGTGCTGCCACTGGCATGTTGGAAGTGTTTGCAATCATGACCGTTCGCTCCATGAGGGGCTTACCGGTGTTTGGATCAATCAAGTGAGGGAATTCGTCCAAAACTTCTGTCATCTCGTTTCCACGCTCGCCACATCCGATGTAAACCACCAGTTGTGCGTCAGAGTACTTTGCGAGGGATTGTTGTGTGACGGTCTTTCCAGATCCGAACGGACCAGGAATTCCTGCTGCGCCACCCTTTGCAAGTGGGAACAGGAAATCGAGAATGCGCATACCGGTGATGAGGGGGGTGTCTGGTGCGTACTTTTGCTGGAATGGCCGTGGGGTACGGACAGGCCACTTCTGCATCATCTGCATTTCTGTTCCGTCCTCGAGGACGCAGACAGTTTGTGTGACGTTGAAATCGCCTGATTCAATCGATTTCACCTTTCCACCCATGGTTGGAGGTACCATGATCTTGTGAATGATGGTTTCAGTTTCTTGCACGTGTCCAATCACTTGCCCAGCTACCACTTCGTCGCCAGCAGCAACTTGTGGTTCAAAGGTCCAGATCTTTTCGAGGTCGAATGCGTCAGCGTCAACACCACGGGTGATGAAAACACCCATTTCCTTCTCAAGGGTAGGGAGAGGGCGTTGGATACCGTCGTAAATTTGGGTCAGCAGACCAGGTCCGAGTGAAACGGAAAGGGTCTCTTGGGTGTTCAACACGGGTTCGCCGGGTCGAATACCAGAGGTATCTTCGTACACTTGAATAACGGCTTTGTCGCCGTGCAGTTCAATCACTTCGCCCATTAGACCTTCGTGTCCAACACGAACGACGTCATACATTGCAGCGCTCATGCCAGTTGCGGTTACAACAGGCCCGGATATCCGATAAATTAGTCCTTCATTGCTCATTTTTATTTCCTCCATTTGGTTGGAACATTACTTCCAAAGGTCGACTCCAATTGCCTTGCGGATGGTGTCGCGCAGCGTTGTGTCTTCTTCCGTTCCAATGCCAAGCACGGTCGGAGAGACGGATGCCGAGAGTTGGTCACGGAGACGCTCTGGCAGGCCAGCGAGGATTGCGGAGTCGACCACGACAATCCCGACGCTTTTGTTGTTGAGTAGTGATTTGAAGGCGGCGACCATAGCGTCTTCGCCCTCAGGGTTTAGCAGGTGATCGACACCTGCGAGTTGGAAACCAAGAGTGAATTCCGGCGTACCTACAACTGCGATATCCATCTTATTCACCTCAATTTAGTACGTGTGCCTCGAGCACATCGGTTGGCAAACCTGCGAGGCGTCCTCGCACAATAAGCCGCAAATCGTTGACTTCTTGCACCTTGGCTGCAACGTAGTGAATCACAGGAAGGGCGGAGACGGGATGAAGGAAACTCATGCGAGCCATCATCTTCAGTTCTCGTTCTTTTAGGAAGGTCACAACAGCATCCAAACTGTGCTCTTGCTCAGAGCGGGCAAGTGCTTCTTCAAACGTCGTTGCGTCAAAGCGGGATGCAGTTCTGAGAAGGCCGAGCATGGCATCTTTACCACCGGTAGCAATGGTGGAAAAGGCACGCTTTGGCACAACTCGTCCGCCTGGGATGAGCATATCGACGATGAGGTCGTTGGAAAATCCAACTGCTTCTGCTTCTAACACGTTGAGGATGTTTCGATGGTCGATTTCAGCGCTTAGCAAGCCCTTGAGGAACCGGACATCTGCCCGAGTACCTTTCAGTGCCGCTAAAGCGTTGGCGAAGTAGTGACGATCGAGAGCGTCTTCGTAGTCCGAAAGTCGACCGTCTTCTGCGACTGCTCCTAAGGCGGAGCCGAAGTTTTTACGGCGCATTTGAACGACCGCAGAGCGCAAATCGTCAGAGCTTTCGATGATTTTGAGCCACGGGGTGTTAATATCATTCAATTCAGGGAGAATTGAGCGAGTCACTTTCTCCATGTCGACGTTGTTTGCAACTGAGCGCAACACAACCTTTGCGTTATGGTATTCGTAACGGTTCGTGTAAATCTCGACAATGGTTCGGATTTTTCCGCTGCACAAGTTAACCATAGCCTCGAGTTCATGTTCGAGGTTGTGGGCAAGTGCTGCTTCTACCAAATCTCCGCCCGTCAAACGACCTGCATACATGTCCATTTCAGACCGATAGCCGATGTCACCGATGGCGACTGTCAACTGGTCAGGCGATTGACTGATGAGTTGGCGCAGACGGGCACGATCCGCAAGTTTCTGCCGACGAGCCTTTGCCCGGGCAGCAACGTAGGGGGTGTTACCTGTCATAGCCATCTTCATCCCTCACTCAAACAGTATGTTGGTTGTTGCACTCAACTGGTCTTTCCAAGAGGATTCCAGAAGAGTATCGAAGCGCATGTCATACGAAACTGAACCATCGGTCGCTTCGAGGACAAAGCCCCCGAGGCCATCGACTGCGTCACCCATCCCTCGCTTTCCAGCAAGTTCAGTGAGTGCCTTTCGATCCATTTCAACCGGACGGACGTTGAAGTCCTTTCCGATTTTGTCAGCCTTTGCCATCAAGGACTTGAGCAAGCTTGCTCGTCCTTTCATCTTCGGGCTGCTGAGTTCAGCACGTGTAGCCGCCAGGGTTTCGTCAAGCACCTTTCGGCGAGCGACGAGGATTTCTTTCTGGTTGGCTTGGCGAGCACTCGCAACCACTTCACGGGCAATCTGAGTTGCTTCGCGTTCGGTGCGGGTGGCCGCTTCTTCGCGGATTGTTGTTGCCTTTTCAGTCGCTTCTTCAACAATCGCATCAGCCTCTTTTTTGGCCTCTGCGATCATTGCTTCGGCTTCCGCCTTAGCTGATTTCGAGATGTCTTTTGCAAGTGTTTCAAGCGTCATAGTGATTTCTCCTGTGGTTTGATTTCAATTGGCCGGAAACCCGGCCCTTCCATCATTGGGCGTCTTCATAGGAAGAGTGGTAGTGCACCGAGAATGACGATGGATTCCGGCAAAGCAGTGAAAATCAATGCTGGGCCGAACTTGCTTCCGTCTTCTGCGAGCATACCAACAGCTGCGCTGCCGATTGCGGATTGGGACCATCCAGCACCGATTGCGGCAAGGCCGAGGGCGATACCGTGTCCGATTGCTGTGTATCCGTCACCATCACTGGCGTTTGCTGCGTCTGCTGCTGCTGCTCCTTGAGCAACCATGGTGATGGCTGCCAGTAGGATCAATGTTCTTAGGCTCGTTTTTAGGGTGTTTGCGTTCATATTTGCTACCTCCGATTTTTTTTAGTGTCCGTGGACTATGATTGACCCTCAACGTGGAGGGAACGGCCACCGAGCGGTGCGAATGCACGGCCGGATCCGTCGTAGAATTTGCCCATCCATTCCACAAAGTGGAGGCGGGCTGCGTGAATTGTAGGGGAGAGGATGCCAAGGGCAAGAGCGAAGACTTGCACGAACATGAAGATGACAAAGCAGAGCGCTGCGGTAAGATAACCAGAAGCCCCACCGTTTTCTAAGCCAACCAAGATGTTCTCCCAACCCATGATGATGGAGACTTCTGCGATTTTGACACCTGCGACACCAACCGCCATAATTCGGAGGTAGGAGAGGGTGTTTGCGAGCAATCCAAAGGTTTCAATTGGACCCATGAGGATGCCACCAGCCCAACCAAAGCCTTCGTAAATTGCGAGACCGACGATGAGGCAGAGGATTCCGCCGATGAGCAGGAAGTTCCACAACAGTTGCACTTCGAACAAGTCGTTGTAGCCCATGATGAAGTTTCGACAAATCATGAAACCGCCGATGAGGATCATCAACCAGGATCCCTTCTCAAAGAATGCTGCATCAAGGCCGTGCGCCTTGTTGACGTTCTTGAATCCAATGATGAGACCAACGAAGATGTGGAAAACGCCGAGGTACACAGCAAGTGAAACATATTGCTCGAGGCCGTGACCTGCACTGGCTCGGTGGAAAGGCATCATCACAAATGGATGACTGCTGTCGCCCAAGCCGAGCAACACTGCGAGAGATTCAGGCATGACCAACACATCGTGGGCCCAATCGTAGAAACTGGTGAGGATTGCGATGTCAGGGCCCCAACGGTATCCGTCTTTCAGGACGCCGGCCGTATCATACATGCTGCCATCCCACACAAAGCCAAAGCCTTCTGCGAAGATGATGCCCCAGATGACACACCAAACACCCATCCATCGGAGGACTGTCATGCCTTTTTGCGCAAGGGGGTCAACTGCGAATGGTTTGGAGCCGAGCCAGAATGAAAGCGCTAGCAACACAACACCATAACCCCAATCGCCAAGAATCATCCCGTACATGAACGGGAAGGTCATCATAATGAGCATCGAAGGCTCGAACGTACCGTACTTAGGGCGGCCAACGAGATCGACAAGAAGTTCGAATGGCTGAGTGGCCGTTCCGTTGTCAAATTCGATTGGAGGAGCGGGTTCCTCATGGTGGTCGTCTTGTACCGGAGTTGCTCGAACCATTGTCAGAGCGATGTCGAGTTCTGGCAGGTTGATTTTGCCGTCTCCATCCAAGTCAAGTGCCTGAACCAGTGGGCCGATGTCCCAAGGTGGGAGATCCCCGATGTTTGAGGACTTCAGTGCTTGCTGGAATTCGTAGGAATCTATTTTTCCAGAGTCGTCGAGGTCGATTGACTTGAAGAATTGGAACACAGATTGCTTCGTCTTGAGCAAATAATCCGATAGCATGACCAATTCCTTAGCATGCGTTGGAGCATCGTCATGGTGGTCATCGTGGCCATGGCCGTGATGAGGATCGACGTAAGCATCGACTGCTACGTGCGATGCAATCTTGCCAAGTTCTGCCTTGACCATGTCGCCTTGAGAAGTAGGAACCCATCCGTCCAAGGCAAATGCTTGGTCACTCACTGCAACTAATGTAGGCGCAGTGTAAATAGCGTCTTCCCGGGTTAGGAATTCTTCGAGAGCAACGAGGGAACGAGCGTTTCGGTCAACCCAGGCATCGAGTGCTTCACGGGAAGATGCAATTGTATTTTCGAGTGTTGTCATTTCATCCCGAACGGCTGATGCCTTCTTTGCAGGAGATCCTTCTCCTGATGGAATTTGAACAGCCTTTGCGCCCAATTCTGCAAGGCAGATTTGAACTTCAGCTGCGTGCTGAGATTGACAAGCAACTGCAACGACGCCGGGGGCGGAGTGGAGGAGAATTTCGGTGCCGAGGGCAGCGAACACAGTCTTTGACTTGCTGGCTCGAGGTGTTTCCCCGACATAGACTTCCAGCCCATCAAAACCACCCATAAGTTCCAACGGGATGTCAAGAGGAGCGAGGCGCTCGAGGACCTGGAGTTGCTCACTTAATGTCGAAATTGATGACTCACTCTCTCGAATGGTCTCGAGGTAGGCGAGAGCATCATCGACTTTCGGGCCAAAGGATTCCATCATCGATGCTGCTTCTTTTGCTGCAACTGGCCCCTTGGTATTGATTGCCTGAACGGCGGAAGTAACCGCACGAACCTTGGTGAGCATGGCGCTTGTTTTGTCTGCACCCTCGCTTGAGAGCGCACGCCCAACACCGATTCCGTCTTGGAAATGTTCGTACTCTTCGATGTGGACGCAAGAAAGAGATGCACACTTGCGAAGCACTTCCTCGAGTTTACCCACAGGAGCCGCCACGGTGAGGCGAGACATCTCTGTGGTTGCGAACATGATACCAACTCACTGTGAAGAAACCGTGTCCAAAAGATGGGCTACGGCCTTGTCCTTTCGGCTTGCGGCAGAGGATTCGATTTCAGCGACCTTTTTCTGGCCTTCTGAGTGGACGCCATCTGCTTCAGAGTTTGCCTGAGCACGGGCTGCGTCGAGGGTGGATTGGGTGTCAGCGACGGATCCGTCGGTCGCATCGGCGATAATTTGGACGGATTGACGGCGAGCTTCTGCCGCAATCTTACTGACTTCTGCTTGGGCGTTTGCAAGTTGCTTTTCGGCATCTTGTTCCGCTTGCTTGATTTTACGAAGGACATCGGCCATACCCAAAACAATCACCAGCGATTTCGGGGACCAAGAGGGGGTTTATGAGGGTAATGGGGGTGTTTCAATGACCAATCGTTCAGATGAACCGACTTTACTGCTCTGGCTTCGTGCCACGGAAACGGCTTGCCATAGCAAAGGGCCACAAAAGGCGCCCTTGAACTTCTTGGTAACCAACATCCTTGATCATGGTGCGGTAGTACCCGTTTGTACCGTAGTGCGAGTATGTGTTCGCGAGGCCCTTCCATGGATGATTCTTGTCTTTGGTGACGATGCGGGCCAACACTTGAACGGCAGTGGCCATCCAAATACGCCCAGCAAGCCCATGAAACCAGTTTGCTTTGCCAGCGTCACAGATGACCAACTGGCCACCCGGCTTGAGCACGCGGTAGATTTCTTCGAGACCCTTTCTCTTGTCTTGGAAGTCACGGAAGGAGAATAAGCAGAACACCATATCGAAGGTATTGTCCTCGAGAGGAATCGATTCAGCGATGGCTTCGACGTAAGCAGCTGGCTCTTCGCCTCGACTTGCTCGCGCAGCATCAACTCGCTTCTTAGCGACCTTCAGCATCTCCGGAGAAGGATCCAAACACGTCACATCAAGCCCGACAAGGTCTTCGGCAAATGAACCGGGGCCACATCCGACTTCCAGAACTTTCATGCCCGGTGCGGCATGGTTCCGAACATTTCTCCTCCACCGTTTGTCTTGGCCAAAGGTCATCAGTTTGTTGACGCGGTCATAATTAGGAATCGTGGCTTCGAGTTGCGCTTCGAGAATTGTCCAGGCTTCCAAATCAATGCCGGAGGGGTCGTATCCACCTGTTGCATCACGGGTTCCCATGGGTGTGTGGCGCGTGCCGACCCCTTTGGACATGTCGCTGCAAGAAAGGCCACCGAGAACGGTGCGCTCCATCGACCATCAAGCGATACGCTCGACGGTTTCTGGAGTGATTCCTTCTTCTGGCGTCACTCGGAAAACGAGGATCTTCAAGTTTTCAGGTGCGTTTCTGAACTTGGAAACAATCATCGAGGTTTCGAAATCTGTACCAATGGTACGTACTTTGAACGAGAGTACCATGTCGGCAATGGTCGACAATTCTTGCTTGATTACGGGGTCTAACCCGTTGGTTGAAACGGAGATGAGCAAAAGACCGCGATGGAGTTGTGCGTGCGCTTGGAGCATGCGCACCATTGCAACCACACGTGCTTTATCTTCACGCTGAAGGAAAAAGTCGAGGCTGTCAACAACAGCACGGAAATAAGGCCCGAGTGCCATGATTTCATTGGTCACTTCGGTCAAGAAATCTTGGTTTGTATCGTCGACAAACCGAGTTTGGGCGAGCCGTTGAATGTCAGCGAGTTGGAAGCCTTCAAGCCGATAGCGGCTTGCAAGAAGTTCACGCTCGAGGACCGTCGAGTTGTACTCTTCCCCGATGGTTCGCACGTTGATGTCCATAGGCCAACCGTACTTCTGGAAAATACGGACAATTTCTGCCTGTCCTTCGTTTGTGGAAATGTAGAGCGTGTTTTCTGACTCTTCCGCAGGCGAGGTGAATTGCTTTGCAAACAGTTCGCTTCCCGAACCAGTATCTGTGAACGCGATGAGGGTAAATCCACGTGGAATGCCTCCACGCATTTCAATGTCGAACTTTGGCACGCCAAAAGAACCAACCTTGCTGAAGAACTCTTCATCCTCGGGATCAAAATCAAACTTTCGTGCCATGCCTGTTCACCTCAATGGATAACGACCTGACCTCGATCGATTAAGTCGGTGCAGTACAAATCTAAATTTGATAGCACCAATGGAGGGGTTTGGTCTGGCACATTGAGCACAACAGAGAGAATTTCTCGCTGGCGGAAGGTGTTGATGAAGGTGTGAAGGTATTCTGCCAAAATACGGTCTTCGTTGTAAATTGCCAAAGCGTTAACGCTGTCAAGGAACACGAAGTTGCGAACCGAAGTCGTTGTGCGCAGGATGTAAAGCGTTCGAAGCAAAACTGATTCAAGCATGATTGGGCTGTCAACAAAGTGTATGTTGGAGTACGGCACATCGGTACCGCCCAAAATTCCCGAAGAAACGAGATCGATGAATTGGATATTGGAAACGTCCATTCCGATTGACTCGAAGGCTTGAATGATTTCCACAGCGCCTCGATTGGCACTGATGTAGACGCCGCCCATCTCGAACATTTGCATGAGTGGAATGATGGTGCTTGCTGTGACCATGAATGCGTTTGAGTTCCCACATCGGACCTGAACAGCGCTGTTCAGTGCCACTTCGGTGAGTTGTTCTGCAATTCTTTGATCTAATTCGAACATCATCATGACCCCCAACGAGCTGTTTTATCGCTTTGTGCGCCCCACTTTAGCATCGGCGTCAGCATGACACCAAGGGGTGTAAGTTCGATGGCGTGTTTTGCACGGCTGTGATGAGTACCACGCATCTTGACAACTTGCAAGAAGCGAAGCAAGTGACCCATTCGTTCCACGTCACCCATGACAATGATGCCATCAGCGATTGCTTCTTCAACACCAAAGGAGGACCAGTGCGCATTTTCAGTGGCAGAGGTAATCTCCGAAATGAGGATGGTCGTGCAGCCGAGTGTTGCGAGTTTCTTACCGAGCGTAAACAGGAAGTCTCGAATCAACTGCTCGGACTTAATTTTGTAACAGAGGGTGGTCACCGAATCGATGACCAAGCGCGTCACACCGATGGTGTTGACAATGTCCACAATGGCCTTGATGAGAGCATGGACGTCATCGAGTTCGAACGATGCCTTTTCGAGGCCAAGCCATGAATAAAGAACGTCCATATCGAACACATTGATCAAACCGGAATCAACCATGTTCATGTCGAAAAAGGCGTATTGGCGAATGTTTTCAAGAAGCTTCACCGAAGGTTCTGTTGCCGTAAAGTGAGCGCACGCTTCGCCAGCAAGTGCTCCTCGAACCAAGAATTCCATACCCAGCGTTGTCTTTCCAGAACCACATGTTCCAGCAGCAAGCACTGTCGAACCGTAAGGGATGCCGCCACGCAGAATTTCATCCAACCCGTGTATACCTGTGACGCATCGGTCTCGGGTGTAAACTGCGGCTGGCTGCATGGGAAACATGCCCAACCAATCGGGCCGGGTTCATCAAGCAATCGCCCCCGGGGGAATGGAGCCACCGATTGGGAAATGAATCAAACAGCGTCGTCAAGGATCGCCTGGTGTCGGTGTATCTTCGATGAACCAAGAGGTCGTTGCGCTCGAATTGCCATCCCAAGCCAGCGATTGGCCTACGATCATGAACAGTTGAGTATCGCCGCCCCATTTGGCCTTCGACACATCATACGGTCGTGCTTCGTCGAGTTGGGTGTATCGAAGTTTGAGTTCCCCTGTGCCATCCTCCAGTCCGTTGAACATGCCAACGCCAAGGAAACCTTGGAGTCCTAAGTCAATCACTTGGGATGCGTTTCCAGTCGTTTGGGATGTCGCATCCCCCGTAAGAAGGAGGGTTGTTTTTCCGGCAATCACACCCGATTTGAACAGGTAATCTGAGTTGATGGTGGAACCGGTATGATTCAACGACCAACCGCGAAGCGCAATGGCGAAGTCATTCGGATTATAGATTTCAATCCACTCGGGACCACCGCTTAAAGGACGGGCCATAACCTCGGTTAGGTGGAGGTCATTGTTGAGGCGCCCGCCACGGTGGACCTCTAGAACCAATTGCCAAGTTTCGCCTTCTTGTATGAATTGTCGATTTGCAGTTGAAGAAGCAGAAGCAGTGCGCCGTTCAGTACCGCTGTCAAACAAAAGGACCCCAACCCGGCTGCTGACGTTGCTTGCAACCACTTCGATTGAAAGATGAATGGAAAAGCCCTCATCGAGTCCAAGTCCATCGATGAGATCCCCTTCGGTGATGTTTTGGATGGCGTTAATCTTAGCCATGCTTAACGCCCCATCAACGACGAGACCGGCTTGGACACGTCCTTGATTGAGGGATTCGGCATCTTGAAGATGCCAATCTGCGGTGGCATTGCCATAATCCATCGCCGTTTCGTTGCCAGGAACAAACCAGCCCCCGTCCGAAGTCAGGCGATCGAGACCTTGCACTGCGGAGCGGTCCAACCGATCAACGGCTGGGTCGTTGGAACCCATCTGAAGTTGAGCCAGCGCCAAAAAGGCGGTGAGGATCATCAAGAACAGCGCAAATGCCGACAAGAATTCAATCACAGCAGTCAGAGCGGTTTCATCCCGTTCAAGCGAACGAACCTGCCTCCTGCGCATGATTGTCCGTGATGTTCGGCGCTTCAAGAGGTTGCCGGATGGAGGTGCCGGAGAATGACAAATTAAGGGGTCACAGCCCCCTTCGGGGGCGATGAGTCTTTGAATCCCCCCTGCGAGGCGTTAGTCAATGTCGAACCGGACGCAACCTCAAGGCGGCCAAAAAAAGGCCTCATTCTCAATGGTGGCTGTGCTCCTGTTTGCCTCTTTCACAGGTTTGCTGACCATTCCTGCAGCATCAGCTGCTGAACCTGGCGATCTTGCTCTTTTGGAATCCAAAAATCCAATCTCAGATACATGGGCCTCCTCGTGGGACCCGATTGAATTCACGGCCACGCTCGAAAACCAAGGCCTTGGCACCAGCATCAACCGTGCGCTCAAGTGGTATGCGTGTGAAGGCGTCATGACGGGCCCCGTCTGCAAATCATCGCCAGATGCCTCAGGTTCGTTCACAAGTACCACCCTTTATCCTGGCAACATCGCCAATGTCACATCTGATTCCGCATGGAACCCTTCAGGCGATGAAGGAACCTTCACCATCGTCTACGCGTTTACATTGGCCGATCAAGACACAAGTGACGACATGTTAATCCTGAACATCAACCTCACTCGATCGTATGTGGACATACGTGTCAACGAAGCATACGACCCCTTGGAAGATCTTGAAGGCGTCGCCACGTACAACGGACAAACAGTCCTCAACTCGAACACGGACTACTCGATCAATGCAGAAACCGTAGTTAATGCATGTGGTACCTGTATGGTCGAGGCTACCTTCGGCTGGCAACTGCATAACCTCGAGAACCCTCCAATCCTCATTGACGAGGCCTATGCAGTCGTCACTAACCTTCCATCTTGGGGTGGTGAAACTGATTACACCACAACCCTACCGGCCCTAAGCAGCGTGAACCAAGGACAATTCATTCTCACATGGGGACTGTTCAACAGCACAGGCTCACCGTATGGCGACCTTGATTCAACCAACGATCTCACCTCAACGACCGTGGTCTTCGATGACACCATCGATTTGCAAGCCACATCGATGCTTCCTTCTCACGACCCCACCTCACAGGACTACTACTTCGGCGATGAGATGGTGACCGCTACCATCGCCAATGTTGGCAACATGACGATTGACATGGTATCGGTGGCTTTCCAAGTCTACGACCCAATCGGGGAAGTGGAATACGAAACAACATGCGTGCTGACCGTATTCAGCCCGGGAGAGTCCCGAACATGCACCTTCGACATCACAACCGTTGGCGACGGACGAACGCTTACCATTCAAGTGCCATCGACTCACGATGAAGGTTCTGAAGGCAAGTTCACCAACAATGCCTTGTCTGAAATAGCCGACCTCGTAGCCGGATCAATCAATGCCAACATCGACCAAACGAGTTCAACAGGCACCTACACCACAGGCGAGTACATTTTGATGTATGCACGGACCTCCTCAACCGCTGCCGGCCCCCTCAACTATTCATGGTGGGTTTCTGGAATCATCAACGTTGGTTACGGTGCTGAATTGAACGTGTCAGGAAGTGACCTCGGCCTCGGCGATCATACCATCACCCTCCGGGTTACCGATTACTTTGGTGAACTCGAATCTGCTCACGAAGATATTACTGTTTTCAACTACATCTCGCTCGACAATGGCGACTTGTTCTCTGGACAAGCAGTCACCCGGTCCGCCGCTTACTTACAGTTCGAGTCATCGCTTCCAATCCTTGGCACCTCATACGGAATTGGTGAAGGAAAGGAGCCTCTCCTCCTGCTCTCCTTCGAGGTCCTATCAACCGCCGACGATTCCCCTGAAGTGGGCATGGATTGGATGGACATCCAACTCAACATGACCGAGTTGTTGCCGGAAAACATTCCACAGGAAACGGTTGATGTACGCTACCTTCCAACCATGGACGATTTCATATGGAGCTACTTGGACGACTACACAGCGAATGAAGACGGGACTTTTGATGTCCGATTGATTACAAACGGTGTCATCCTCATCATCGGCGACTCACCTGCCGTGAACCTCAGCGCAGGACCAATCTCAAGCACCCAACTCGAAGGGGGGCAATTGCAGCTCAATTGGACGGCATCTGGTGATGAAACCAACCCCTATGTTGGAGGATGGAACATCTACAAACTGCTTGTTGTTCAACAAGCAGGCACCTTGTTCCCAGACCCAAGCAACGGTGTCAATGAATTCATTTGGAACGAATTGACTGCTGAATCCCTCGTTGCATCGATTGAACCATCAGACGACTCATGGACCGATCCTGTCGCACTTGCAACTGGAGATTGTGCGTCTTATGCCATCATGCCTGCCAACCGAGAAGGGGAGCCTGATTTTGAACACATCAACGTCAGCCTCGATGACAATGGCCAAGCAACCGCTTTCTGTGGCGACGCCGTCCCTCCAGTCTCAAGCATCACAAACTTCCAACACACTTCCACCTTCACAAACGACACAGAGTGCTACAAAATCATCAATGATTGGAACATGTGTTACGATTTGAACCTAACATGGACATGGCCAGCTGAGGATTTGGACGGCCAATTGTATTGGAACCTCTACATGATCGAACAGAAGCCTGTCGACATCGACCTCCGTTTCTTGACCCCAATTGCGACCAACATGCCGTCAATCCCTGGTGAACAAGGCACCTACAACACCTCTGGCATTGAGAACTCAAACCTCCGCCCACTCAGAACCTATTACTTCATTCTCGCACCGATTGATAGTGTAGGCAACGAGCAGACGGTTGCCAATTATCCATCTGCGAATGTTGAGCGCGTTGTCATTGAAGACCAGTGGTGGAATTACAACCAACACCTCATACCTGAACCTAAGCCAGAACCAGAGCCGCCTCTCGGCATAGAGTGGCTTGGAACGCTCAATGATTACATGCAGGAAGACGAGTTCACCACAACTGGCATCGCAACGATTGCAATGCTTGTGATCTCAATCATCTCACTCCCATTGCTCCTCCAAAAGCGAAAGCGATTGAGGCGAGTCATCGCCGCACGAAACAGAAGAGCTGGTGCCAAAAATACAGCTGACGAGTTTGACGATTTCTTTGACTGAAGTCTCAAATGGCGCGGCAGGGGAGATTCGAACTCCCGAGGTGAGACACCACTGGATTAGCAATCCAGCGCAATGGCCAGGCTATGCGACTGCCGCAGACAAAGCCGCCGACCAATGAAGCAGTCATGAACATGACGGTCGAGAGCGTAGGGGTCGTATCGAGGGAAAACGGTTCACTGAAGACTCATAGTGGGCCAAGAGGACCGAGCCAAGAGGTAGGAGGCACACACACCAAGACCAAAGCGAGGTGCATCCAACCGAGGTAATACAGCGAGCGGAAAAACGATTTGGCAGCCATCGGCATTCGACCGTTTTCATCCAGTTCTTCCAACGGATCAATGTCCCAAACAGATTTTGCATACCAAATCGTGAGGCCACCTGCAATGAACACCCACAAAAGAGGAAGACTTGAGTTCGGCCAAAAGAACGGAATGCTGCACAACATGAGCAAGGACACACAGTAGATCTTTGAGAGGAAGATCGTATGCTCCGGACCCCTCACTTCGTTCATCATAGGAACCTCTGCTTTGGCATACTCACCGGAGCGGTACAACGCCAAGGCCCAGAAGTGCGGGGGAGTCCAAAAGAAAATCAAGCCAAAGAACAACCAAGGGATAGGTGAACCAAGCGCCATCGGGTTAACCGACTCTAGGATTGAATCTCCGGCTGCTGCAGCCCAACCAATGAGCGGGGGGGTTGAGCCGGCAATCCCTCCGATAACGATGTTTTGTGGTGAACGGCGTTTTAGCCAGATTGAATAGATGAACACGTAAAAGACGACAGAAAAGAACGACCAGAAGGCTGCTTTCCAACTCACGAGGAGGAAAAGCGAGGAGCCAAGCACCGCAATGATGACGCCAAAGAGAAGCGCTCCACCACCCGAAATATGGCCTTGAGGGATGGGGCGGTTTTTGGTTCGCCTCATCAACGGGTCAATGTCAGCATCATACCACATGTTGATCGCATTCGAGCCACCAGCAGAGAGCGTACCTCCAACAACTGTGATGCCAACGGTAAGAAGGGTGTCCATCCATGTGCGTTCAAGATCGATGACGAGGTCGTGAACAAGAATTGCGCAAACTGCGGTAACTTGGAGGAGAATAATTACCCTTAATTTCATCAATTGGAGGAACACAGAAAACCAACCGGGATGGGGTTCTTGGACCACATCGCCTGTCCCGTAATCCACGCTCACGCCTCCTCACTATGGTCGGCGGTCTTGGAATCAGAGATGTACATAGAAAACAATGCTGTGCTCGCCACAAGTAAACCCGTCACACCTACAACCAAGTGAAGAAGGGAAACCCATTCAGGGAAACTACCCATCTTTGCAGCGACGATGTACGAGCCACCGATCATGACATTCAGCATCCAAAATCCTGCGGTGATATCGGTAATGCGGCCAAACGACGGCGTAGCATCATGGATGCGTGCTTCCGAACGAATGCGTGCTGAGCCAGCAACAAGAACCAGCCCGACAACGAGGGCACCGAATCGATGAATCATTTGGACGAGCACACCAGGCCCATCAAACGATGGAAGAACACTGCCGTTACATTTTGGCCATCCAGTCGGGAACCCTACAGAGCAGCCTTGATTGTACTGGCCGCCGGCTGTCGAGGAGACCCATGCCCCGAGGATTAAGAGCGTAAAGACAGCGCCAACCATAGCATTGACTCGCTTTTTATTGGCTTCAATGAAAGGTTTAGGCAGGGCGAACAACGGATGAAGCGACCCTTCTTTCGACCTCATTTCCATGTGCTGGAAAATGAAGGTCGCAGAAAACACACATGCCATCGAAAGGTGAAGGGCAACTGACCAGTCTGCGTTGTCATAGAACACGGTAACGGCCCCTGCAGTTGCCTGTAAGATGAGCATGATGCCTGCAAAAATGGAGAGGTTGTAGGCTCGCTGACCATAGAACGCCCGCTTTGATCTCAAGAATAACGCATTCAGCAGGACAGGTAAAGCGATGAATGCAGCCATAGCGCGATGAATCCATTCCGTGAAAATCTCGAATGTGGTGTAGCGATGATCTTCGCCACGAGAATCAATCTCGTCCGGGTTAGCGTCCCAATAAGCCGTTTGCTCATCCACTGAAATGTCGAAGCCCCACGTTCCGAAACACTGGGGCCAATCTGGGCAAGATTCACCTGCATCGTTGATGCGAATCGTGCCACCTGCGACAATAATGACGAGGGCCATGACCAACAGGACGATGGGGAGGGTCGACGGGCGACGCCACCATACAGCCTCCATGGGTGAAGGTGAGAGGAGACCCCTTTTGAACACATTCCTATAGCATCACACCGAGGAGGCACAGGAATTGAAGTGGGGTGTTCTGGTCGTGTTCCTCTTAGTTGCACTCAGTGGCACGGTCTCAGCAAATTTGCAAGCCGGGGGGAGAGCAAGTGAAGAATTTGGGGCCACCCTTGATGTGCTCGTTGTCGATGATGAATGCCTCGAACAGGTAGATTGTGAAGCATTACGCCCGGTAAATTTCGTCGAGTACTTTGGTGCAGATTGGTGCGAACCGTGTAAGGTATTGGATCAAGATTTGGATGAACTTGTCGATAATGACACCTTTGTCATGCGCCATCATCCCTCGCCGCAAGACCTGACCTACAATTCGGTCTCCAATCTTCGGTTTAATGCCCTCTACAGGTTGTTGTTCCTCCCGAGCCTCGTGCACAATGGAGATGGTCTTCTGACGGGAACAAGCCAAGCTCAAGATTTAGGCGAGGTCATGGGCAACAGCACTTCTGTATTTGAGGGGCTCAACGGCACCTCCTATTCGAATGGAACGTTGTCATGGAACACCACTGAACTGGGGACTGTGACGGTGTGGAGGCTCAACAGTGTCGCTCATGAAAACGAGCCTTACAATCACAGCCACATGGTGATTGATGCCCTCCATTTCAACGCAACCGACCAGCAAGGCAACATTACTGAACTGGTGGAAATGAATGGCACTGGCTTCGTGATCATGCTCGAACGTGACGGCGTACGGAATTTGACGGTCAAGTCAAAAACGCCTGCCGTGGGTCTTGATTTGAACGAGAATGTGGACGACGGGGTTTTGTCCACGATCAACAGCGACTCGAATGGGTTGCTTGTTGTGTGTGTGACCATCGTTCTCATCTTCCTTTTACTTCCAGCATTTGCGATGTGGAAGGACGCCGTCGGCCAACAATCGGCCCCGTCGAGCAGGGATGAAGAGGCCTGATGACGAGGGGCATCGCTTGGGTTACTTTCAAGAACAGTAGGCAAGTCGGCAGAATGCGACACTGTCGCAGGTGCATCTCATATGGTCAAGCCAGCACGACTCCATACCCGCTTCGAACGAGCTCGAATTATCGGTGCGCGAGCACTCCAAATTGGAATGGGCGCACCACTCTACGCCAACGAAGAGGTCCTTCGTGAAGCGTTCCGTGAAGAACTCGTTTCGCTCTACGGTCTCGAAGAAGCATCCGTTCGCTTCGTCCTTGACCCACTCAAGATTGCTCTCTACGAGTATGAGCACGAGTTAATTCCAATCGACATCGATCCACACTTGGATTGAATTCATTCATCGATTGCAAACCCGTAGAAATCGGGTTGTTTCACATCGTCAAGGGCATCTCGCTTGACGAGCATTGTACGAACTGCCCACAAATCAACAAAAACTCGGTATTTCGTGGTTGCATCGAGATAATCGACACCGCTTGAACCTCCAGTACCCATACGACGGCCAATCATGCGTTCGACCATACGAGCGTGGGCTGAGCGGAACAAAATCATGCTCTGTTCAAGCCCAACGAATGAATTGATGAGGCGCCTTGGCCAAGCAAGCAGAGGCAATTCGGGGTATGACTCGATGTAGAGGAGCCCTGCTCGTGCACGTGAAACGATACCTTCCGGCTTGAGAAAGGATTCAGCCTGGTGATAGGCTCCTTCGATTCGTGGGCGCACTTGTTCTTCTTGCCCGTGCCCGATGGCGACGATGTGAGCGATGACTTTCTCACCGTGCCTTTTCATGGCACCAAGATGACCATCGACAAACTCAGCGATGACCTCATCGTCACCATCACTGCCTTGAAGCGACCCATTGATTGGTGTTCGTTCAAGCCACGACATCAACGCATCATTGAGAGAAGGTGCTTGTGAAGTGGCTTCAAAATTGGAGAGAACCTTTTGGGTGATCTTTCCTTCTTGGGCGAGTTTTCTCATGTGCTCAAGGGGGTCCATTCCGCCCATCCGTTGCTCATTCGCAAGTCCTAAGAGAACCTCAAGCTCCCTCATCTGCCACGATTCAAAGCCCGAAGAGGTGCCTAATTTGTCCCTAAACGCAAGGAAGTCTTGAGGGGAAAGGGTTTCCATAACCTTCCATTGATTGGAAAGAAGGCGGAAAATTTCGGTCACACGGTCCAAATGGTGGACAAGACTGGGCAATGATTTTTCTTCGACGCGCCCTACATTGAGGAGTGCGTGCGCTTCCTTGAGTTCTCTCAAGATCATCTTGAACCACAGTTCAAACGCTTGATGAGTGATGACAAAATGTTGTTCATCGTTGCATGGTGCTGGCGAGTACCCCTCTGGTCCGTCTTGAAGTTCAAGAAGCTCATCCAATCGCAAGTAGCCGCCGTAGGTCATTCGATGGGAGGGTGCTCCTTCGGTCATGGCCGGACATTCAAATCAAGCCCTTGAAGCCTTCACTGTGTTGGAGTGAAATGACGCTCTGTTTCGTAGCATCAACCAGTCGCCAAACCATCAGAGAGAGCATACAGAACGGTTGCGTAACACGCAGCAGTGAGCACGGAAGAAAGGAGGAACGAGGGGATAAAACCAACGCCGTTACTCAAGAGCAGGGGCAACGTCAAAAAAAACGCTAACGATGGAATCACAAGCCAAAGTACTTCTTTTGAAAACAATGCCAGTTGCTCTGCATCTTGTCCGTCATAGTGCAACCAAATGAGGGTCATCATTGAAGCGAGGGGGAGTGAGATGAGCAAAGCACCTACGATGCTGTTTCGTTTGGCAACTTCACTCGCTGCCACTACGATACCTCCTGAGAGAAGAATTCGAAGCACAAATTGGTACAAAAGCATTGACCACCCCTTAGGCAGAGGGTTTGTCGTTGTTGCGACGCCCACGGCCAAAAGGATTCGGTTTTTTTCTGCTCAGAATCAGCATGTTTCATCATAACCCTCATAGAGCAAATACGGAACCCCTCGACATGGTCGTAGACGCTGAAACACTGAAGCATTGGCTCGCAGACTATGATACAGACAACATCGTCATCGGTGTTGTTGCCTCCCACTCATCGCTTCAAATCCTCCACGGCGCTCGGATGGAGGGATTCAAAACTCTTGGAATTGCTGTCGGAGAAAACCGACGACGCTTCTACAAAGCATTCCCAGGTGCTGAACCAGACGAATGGCTCATGTTGGAAAATTATAGAGAGATGCTCGATCACGCTGAGTGGTTTAGAGAGCGCAATGTCGTCATTATTCCTCACGGATCGCTCGTCGAATATTTGGGATCCTCTAACTTTAGAGCATTGGAAGTTCCAACATTTGGAAACCGTGGTATTCTCCACTGGGAAAGCAGCAGGGCACGACAACGAGAGTGGCTTGAAAGTGGTGGCTGCACAATGCCACGGGTCCTCGAAGACCCTCATGATATCGATGGCCCTGTCATCGTCAAGTACGCCGGTGCCAAAGGCGGGCGTGGTTACTTCATCGCAAGGGATTACCGGGACTTCAGGCGCAATGTCGACATTGAAGAAGAATTCACAATCCAAGAATATGTCCTTGGATGCCGGTACTACCTCCACTTTTTCTTTGACCCAACCGCAGAGGATGGGTACCAAGTACAAGGCAGAGGGAAGAACGCTGGAAAGAATCTCGGCCGCCTTGAATTGATGTCAATGGACCGCCGTGACGAATCAAACGTTGACGAATTCTACAAACTTGGTTCACTGCGTGACCTTCGTGAAATGGCCCTCGAGCCTTCCTTTGTCGTCACCGGCAACCAACCGGTTGTGATTCGTGAATCTTTGCTACCGAGAGCCTTTGAAATGGCAGAAGGAACCGTTGCTGCTTCCTTTGAATTAGAAGAAGACAGCAGAGGCATGCTTGGTCCATTTTGCCTTGAAACGATCGTCACCGACCAACTTGAGTTCAAGGTCTTTGAAATCAGTGCGCGAATTGTGGCAGGCTCAAATCCGTTCGTTGGCGGCTCACCTTATTCCGATATCAACGAGACACGAATGTCAACGGGCCGCCGTATTGCTCGCTCGATTCGAAAGGCGGCTGACGCCGATCGACTCCACGACATTTTGTCTTGAGCCAACACCAAAAATCCCGTAAAAAACGGTTTGTCAATACTTGTAGCGTCGTTGCATCTTTGATGTGGGTAACTTCGAACCGCCATTGCGCCCCTTCTTCCGCATCTTCCTTCGCCGCATGATAAGATAACCCATTCCAAGCATGCACGCAGTCAAGAGGATGAAGATGAGTTGGAAGCTCTCTTCCGGAGTGATGACTACATTCTCTTCGGACACCTCACCGAGAACGCACAGAGATTGACCTCGTTTTGACTGAGACCATCCAGGTGGGCATTTTGTCTGCTTAGACTGGCCTTCCGTTGCAACATAATGATTGAGATCTGCCCATTGACAGTCCCCTTCTTTCGTTGAGGCAGTGTCTGGATTGTACGTGCCGATTCTGCAGAGGATTACAGAGGATTGTCCGACTTCGTCGACATAAGAACCGGGTTCAGCCTCTACGCATGAATCAAGGCTTCCTGCACCAGGTGCTGGGTTATAGGTTCCAACTGGACAAGGAATGCCCTGGAACTGCCCCGTCTGATCGACGTATGTGCCACGCAGTGCCCATTGACAAGCATCCGAAGTGTTGCCGCCCGTTGAGGGGTTAAATGTCTGGACTGGACAGGGTGTTTCGGTTGTAAGGCCTTGTGAGGGCACGTAGTGACCCTTCGAAGCATTCATGCACGCTCCAGAATCATTCGAACCTACGTCCGGGTTGTAAGTTCCTGCATCGCAAGGAGTTTGGCTTTCTTGCCCGGTCATATTGACAAAGTACCCTGGCTCCGCATCGATGCAATCACTGGCTTGTGTTGACCCAGTGTTTGGATTGTATGTCCCTGCCTCGCATGCCGTTTGATTCGCTTGTGCAGAGGTGGTGACATAATGGCCACTGCTGGCTGGAAGGCATCGCCATTGACCTTGTGAATTTTGGAAAGTACCTGCTTCACATGGCATTTGGACGGATTGACCGGTAGCATTGACGTAATGGCCGAGGTCAGCGTTGGTACACGATACTTCGCCCGTCTGATTTTGGAAGGTGCCTCGACCACAAGGTGTCTGGTTCCATTGCCCTTGTTCTGGGACGTAATGGCCGATGTCTGGTTCGATGCATGCATCGGGATTGGTGGAACCGTTCACTGGATTGTAGGAACCTGCTTCACAAGGAGTCTGAGCGCCTTGTCCAGTTTCGTTTACGAAATGTCCACGAGTGGATGGTAAGCACCATGTCGAATTGTTAGCACCGCGCTGAGGGTTGTAGGTCCCGATTGAACAAGGAAGTTCTGTTGACTGTCCGGTGGTTTCGACATAATGACCTAATGAGGCGTTCTTGCATTCGGCTTGCCCTGTCTGGTTTTGCAAGGTTCCAATGGCACATTCCGTCTGATTGTGTCGACCAGTTTCGTTGACATAGTGGCCTCGATCTGCCGGACCGCAGTCGCTGGCTAATATGGAGCCATTGTTTGGATTGTAGAAGCCCTTCAAGCAAGCCGTCTGATTCACTTGACCAGTTTCATTTGCATAATGGCCCCATTCTGCATCGAGGCAACCGGATTGTTGTGTTTGATTCTGCCAAGTCCCGGCAGGACAAGCGATGTGATTTGTTTGGCCTGTGAGATCCACGTAATGGCCGAGGCCTGCGGGCAGGCACTCTGCAGAGCGCGTCCCTGGTTGATAGGTACCAAAATCACAAGGCGATTGCTCACCTTGGCCAATGAGGCCGACGTAAGAGCCAGCGTCTGAATCAAGGCACGCATACATACTCTCTGCACTTGTGACCGGATTGTATCGGCCTACTGGGCAAGGCCGTTCCATTGCTTGGCCAACGCGGTCAACATAGTGGCCCACACTTGCATCTGTTGGATAGACCGCTGCATCGTTGGCAACAAATTTCCCTAATGGTGCCATTGTGCATGTGTATCGGCCGTACATTGCAAGTGGACATTCGACCGTACGAGTGATGTCCTCTGGGTACGCATCCAATGGGTCGGCAACTCCGTCCCCATCAGAATCGCCATTCTCGAGGGCAATAGAACGAGGCACGACCATAGGAATGGTGTAGGTGAAATTGACTTGGTTTGAAGTGTCATTGTTTCCAATTTGACCGGCGGTACCCTTTCCAGTACAAGCAACGGATTGATTATCTAAAACAACACATGTGCGGTATTTTCCAGCTGCCAATCCAACAACACTGCGCTCAGAAGCAACACTGCTAGCAGGGGTTGGATTGAATTGATCAGATGTCCCTCCGTTGCCCAGTTGGCCATCGGAGCCAACACCCCAACACGACGCTGAGCCATCGTCAAGAACGGCACATGTGTGATCAAATCCTAAAGAAATGGCGACTGCTGTTCTTCCGCTACCAAGGGTGCTCGTCAAGGTAGGCGTGTATTTGTCAGGCCGCACTCCATTCCCCAATCGGCCACCATTTCCGTACCCCCAACAAGAGACTTCGCCATTGTCGAGGATTGCACAGGTATGCATGGCGCCAGCAGAAACCGCTACTGCTGTCCGACCAACGCCAAGACTGCTGACTAATGTGGGTGTATTCTGATTTACCGAGGAGCCGTTACCCAAAACGCCGGAAATCCCTCTCCCCCAACAAGAGATTGAGCCGTTATCAAGCAAAGCGCATGTATGTGATTCCTTCGTTGTAACATCAATCGCCGTTCGTCCGGCCCCAAGGCTATCGGTCAAAACTGGCGTGAAGCGCCCCTGAGTGGTTCCGTCGCCCAACTGCCCGTAGGTATTGTCACCCCAGCAGGCAACTGAACCATTGTCAAGAACTGCACAAGTATAACCGTGTCCCGCAGAAAGAGCGACTGCAGTACGCCCTGCTCCGAAGCTACTGGTCAAGATTGGTGTATTCTGTTGTCCTGGGTCGCCGTTGCCTAATGCTCCCTGCCATCCCGTGCCCCAACAAGAAACTGAACCGTTATCGAGGAGAGCACAAGTGTGGTACAAGCCGGCAGAAATGGCTACTGCTGTGCGGCCTGAACCAAAACTGGATACGAAAACTGGAGCAATTTGATTTGTTGTGTTCCCGTCACCGAGTTGGCCTGCAGCCCCCCGGCCCCAACATGCAACTGAACCGTTGCCAAGTAAAGCGCATGAGTGTTCGCCACCGGCTGAGATTGATGAAACTGAGGGCCCAAGTGTCTTTGTCAAGACTGGTGAGGCTTGGTTGGAAGTTTCTCCGTTTCCAAGGCGACCGTCGGCACCTGCGCCCCAACAGGATATTTGGCCAGAATCGAGGACAACACAGCCGTGGTAAGTTCCAACTGAGAGGGATGTGGCGATTCGCCCGTCTCCAAACGATGAGGTCAAAACAGGTGTGAACGTTCGTGAAGAAGCCCCATTGCCGAGGCGTCCAGAACCTCCATCTCCCCAGCAACTCACCTCACCGCTATCGAGCATGGCACATATGTGGTGGTCGCCAGACGAAACTGAGACAGCGAGGCGACCGACACCAAAACCGCTGGTTCGTCCGGGTGAGGCACGGTCGGAATTTGTTCCATCGCCGTTCTGTCCATAGCCGCCTTCGCCCCAACAAGAGACATCGCCGATGTCCAGCAGAGCGCATGAATGGTGACTGCCAACAGATACTGAAATCGGCGTTGTGTTGGTTGGGAAAGCGTTCACTTGAACGGGTGTATTTCGTTCCGCACTTGTGCCATCACCCAGTTTCCCATAGGCATTGTTCCCCCAACACATCACCGATGCATCGTCAAGGAGGGCACAAGCGTGATCGGAATACAAGTCAACAGACATGGCTTTTCTTCCAGAACCGAAGGGCGATGTAGGCGTGGGGTCGGTTGAAGAAATTGAGCCTCCGTTGCCTAATCGGCCAGATGCACCCCGCCCCCAACATGACACATTGCCATCATTCAGCACTGCGCAAGAAAAATCAAGGCCTACTGAAATTTGAATGGCGGTCCGATTGTTTCCAAAATCGCCAACAAGGGTCGGAGAGGTGTTGATGACCTTTGTGTCGTTGGTAAGGTACTGCTCGCCCCAACACGAGACTGAACCATTATCGAGCAAAGCACAGGTTTGGGTGTGACCTGCAACAACGGAATGGGCGGTGCGCCCAGCACCGAGTGAGAGCGTCGAGATTGGCGTGAATTGGGAGACGGTGTCTCCCGTTCCAAGTTGACCTTTCGAGTTATCACCCCAACATGTGATTGAATCGTCATCAAGGATAGCACAGGTGTGACGGGCCCCTGCGGAAAGGCCACTTGCTGTGAAATCAAAGTTTACGGGAAACTCAAAGATATTGAGCACACCGTTTCCGTTGAAATCCCTCTCTGAGACTGCAATCGAATGGCCTGCTGGCAAAAGTGTCAATTCGCTTGGTGTTGAGGCGTACACATTGCCTGCAGGCGGATTCAAGTCACCCCAGCAAACCGTTGAAAGGTCATCGAGGATGGCGCAGGTAGACGAGAAGCCAGCAGCGATCGAAAGGGATGTTCGCCCCGCTCCAAGGCCTGCTGTATCGGTCGGGATGTTGTGTTCACTGAGCGCATCACCTGTACCTGCTCGACCGTCTTCATCGGAACCCCAACATGAGACGTTCCCATCATTGAGAAGGGCGCATGTGTGTTGATGCTGGGATGAAATCGCAACGGCCGTTCGACCGCCTCCGAAGGGTTCAGTCAATTCGGGCGTCGATGCTGAACTCGAAGCCCCGTTTCCAAGACGGCCATTCGCCCCATTACCCCAACAAGCAACAGATCCAGTGCTCATAAGTGCACAAGTATGTTCTTCGCCCGATGCAAGAGCCACGGCTTTCTGGTTGAAGGGAAATGGAGCGGTCGTCACTGGTGAGGCTTCTTCGCTCGTTGCGCCGTTCCCAAGTTGCCCTTGAGAGCCTTGTCCCCAACAGACTGTCGTCCCGTTGTCGGTGATGGCGCAACTGTGATATCGACCTAAGGAAATGGATTTAGCAGAGCTGTTGAATCCAAGGGATTGTGTGGTTTGAGGCGTCGATGAGTCAATGAGTGCACCATTGCCGAGTTGGCCACTTGACCCCTCGCCCCAGCATGCAACGCTTCCATCATCCAAGATGGCACAGGTGTGATCATACCCTGAAGCGATGGTGATCGCTTTGTGTCCCGAAGGAAGGGCAGTGATGGTCGCAGGGAGTGGGCTGTCTTGTGAGAGGTCGTCGCCGAGTTGGCCGCTGGTTCCTTTCCCCCAGCACGTTACCGAACCGTTGTCAAGCAATGCACATGTGTGAGCAAAACCAGCAGATAATGCGGTTGCTGTACGACCTGGACCAAAACCCTCGACCAACACGGGCGAAACATGACTCGTTGTATCATTATTGCCTAATTGACCTGATGCACCGTTCCCCCAGCACATTACAGATTTTTGATCCGTGATGACACACATGTGTTCGCCACCAATCGCAATGGTTGCTTGTGTGAAGATTGAACCCTCTTGGAAGCCCGATGAGTTCGCCGATGCAGGGGGTGTCAAGACTGAGGCATGTTGATCAACGGGATGAAGCGGGGGTGCCAGGCTTGCAATCCCCGAAGAAAATGAGAAAACCAGCATCAGGAAGACGAGGAGATATGGCTTCCGTTTCGGCAACATATGATTTCCTTGAGTTCTTGTTTAGCCCTGTGTGTGCTTTATTCAATCACCACTGGATTGAGTTTCGCTCAATTCATCCAAGTCCGGGGCACTTGGGAGGTTTGTGGCATCGGAGCCATCGAAGGTTGAGTCTGCTCCTTCCCGCTCAAGTCGTTCATTAAGTTCATCGATCAAGCCATCCGTGTCCGGAGTGGCGGTGGTCATTTCCTCTGGAGGGAGCTCAGCCATCGAATCGGGGTCTTCACCACGCTCAAGTGCTGCAAGGCGGTCTTCAAGTTCCTTCTTAGCACGTCGTCGCTCCGCCATGCTCGGCACCTCAAAACTAGCAACCAGCATGATTGGGTCGCCATGAGTAAGGGCGGCTTTGTATTCCATGACATCGCCGACCGAATTGACGATGAGTTGGAACTTTGTCGGATCCTTAGAGCGTCGCTTCTTGTGCTTCTTGTAGTGATGGACATACACTTGGTATTGTCCGGCAGGAGCTGTCCCCTCCGGCCAGTAGACGTTCTCGACCGGTTTCTTGCTCTCTGGACGAACGTTTGCGTCAACATCCAGTTCACCACCACATTTTGAGATTTTATTTCCACCGTGAATTCGCTCACCAGATGGACAAACGATGTGCAAGTCCAAATCATTGAAGTTGTTCCACATCAACGAAACTTGAACATCAGAAGATCGAGCACCTTCTCGCTCCAGTCGTTCCTGGAGTTCTTTCATTGCAGCCTTTGCAGCCTGCTTGGATTGGATGGCTTCCGCTTCCCGTGCTGCATCAATTTCAGCGAGTCTTGCCGCTTCAGCGGCTTCGAGTTCTAACTGGCGCTGGGCTTCAAGATCAGCCAGTTGAGCGTTTCGAGCTTCGGCAAGACGAGCTTCTTCGCGCTCCCTTCGCCTTCGTTCTGCTTCGTCTTCTGCTTGACGGGCTGCTGCTTCTGCCTCGGCTTGTGCGTCGGCAATTGCAGCAAGACGGAGGCGTTCGGCTTCCCTTGCCTGCTCTGCAGTTTGGCGAGCTGCGCGCTCGGCAGCCTGCTTCTTGACGTTCTGTTCTGCTTCCAATTGAGCAAGTCGACCACGAGCGAGTTCTCGTGCTCTTCGACGCTCTTCTACGATGGCCAACTTGGCGTTGAGTTGTTGTTTTGCGTTGCCAAAACCTGGCTGACCGCTGTTGTAACGCAGTCCTTCTGGACTCATTCCATGACGCATGTTCAATTTTGTGTCATTGCGAGCCAAAATGTACCAAAGACCAATGGTGAAACCACCGCCGAACACAGCCAGCATCCCAATCGATTGAGGGTCCATTGAAAGAGCCTAAGCAGAACTCGTCTATTGTAGCATCGGTTGGATGGAAAGATTTCAGGAAGACAAATCCTTCACTTTTTCCACCAAGTCCATTTTGCGAAGACGCCATACGCCGAATGGGGTCATTGCTACAGCGATGAGAATGACTCCAGACATGAGTTGCCATGCTACACTCGGGACAATCGTCACAGGAACGAAGAACTGCCACGAAGAGAACGAGGCAGCAAGCCCAACAGCTCCACCATAAGCAAACAGGACACCGACAATTCCACCGATGATGCCAATCAAGAGGCTTTCGAACAAAAGCATCGTTCCAAGACTGCGAGTCGACGCACCGAGAACACGGAGGGTTGCCAGTTCAAAGTCCCGCTCAGCCACGTTCATGATCATGGTATTGAACATGACAACCACCGTGAAAAGAAGCCCGAGGTACATCATTGTCTGGAAAATTTGAGTCTGTTGATCGAGTAAACTGTTGATCCCATTGAGGAGTGTTTGTCGCTCAACAATCCCTGCCGACGCTTCGCCTAAAGCAGAATCGACTGCAACTCCAGACGGGAATTCAAGATAAATGGATGTAGCGTTAACGCCAAGAAGATTGCTCAAATCATCTCGATGGAAATACATGGTGCGTGCCAATTCTGCAGCTGAAGTTCCAACAATTTCCACATCCTGTTCCGCCCCATTGAGCCTCACTGTGTGCTGATCGCCGACCTTCCAGTCAAGGAAATTCATGCTTCCCTCGTCCATCATCACTCGCGGGATGGCAGCGTCTGGGGTTGGAGTGCCTCCTTCCAAAACCGAAACTGAACGCATGCCATCATCAAATGAATCAAGGCCTACAAGAGTGAACACTCTGTCGATTCCATCGCCATCCGAAACTGAACCGAGTGGCATTTCGATGATCATCTCATAGGAGGCTGAATTATTGTTTGCCCAATCAACGACAGGGCCTTCGGCCTCTGGCAAAATGTAGACTTGGGCATCCCAGGTCTGGTCGTCTTCTAGGCCTCCCACCATCGTATCTTGGAGTCCAGCAGACATCATTTGAATCGAGCCGAAAAGCATCAGTGAAATTCCAACAGCAATGAAAGTCATCGTCAACCGAATTGGCTTGCGCATGCTCGAGCGAATCGAGAGCCCAAGCGTTGTTGGCATCCATGATGTCAATTTCCGGAGGAGGTTCGAGCCAACTCGCATTTCGTTTTGACCGCTAAGAACTGCCAGCGGGTCAAGACGGCTTGCTTTCCAAGCAGGAAATGCTCCTGATAAAAACACAACAATCATGGTCGAACTCACGACTGAGCCGATAATAGATGGTGGTACTGAGCGTTCAACAATTGGAACGCCTACTAAATCCTGATAGAAGTCTAACATCCCATTCATACCCACGGGACCGGCGAGCGCGCCGAGTGCACACCCGATCCCTCCGATCACCAACGGAGCAGCAAGGTAGCCGGTCATGAGCGAAGAGCGTTTGACCCCCAGTGTTCGCAGCACAGCGATCTCCTTTGCTTGACTTTGGACCAAGCGCTGCAGACTCAATACAATCGTGATTGCTGCAATTGATGCAATCATCACTGTAAAAGGGACGGTTGTTCGCTCGGTTCCTTTGAGATCCTGTCGCATGACTTCAATTGGTTCATTCTGTCCGCGATCACGTACTCGAGCATCGAGTTCTGATTCGGCAAGTGCAGCATCAACCAACTGCTTCACAGCGTCAATTTCTTCTCCTTCATACTCACCGGTGTCGGGTAAGTCAAACGATGGTGTTCCTTCGACATCCAACATGATGATGTTGCTGATCCCGATGACCTCCCCGGTTAATCGAGCCATTCCAGCGTCTGAAAGGTAACCTACGACGTACTCACCCGATTCGGGAGGAAACAGCGTGCCCTCAGGTGCCATGATCACATGCAGAGGATGGTATCCCATTCCGACAAGAGTGAAATCTGCGGTTGCATTTCCTGCTCCAATACGTACCGTATCACCAAGGCTGAGTTCAAGCGCTTCAGTAACGTGAGCATCGATGACAATCTCATCAGCAGCTATTGCTGTTCGACCTTCTGAATGACCCTTCGGCATCCATACACGGTCAGCATTAGCGCCGTCAGGTATGCCGTGCCATAGCGAATTGATGATGTGTTCACCGGTGTCATTGGTGTGGAACATCGCACCTTGGGTGACGCTACGCCCTTCGCATGAATCAAGGGATTGAGATACCGTTGATGAATCCCAAGCGGCTCCCAAAGCATCACAGAAGGTATTGACTTGCTCCGGAGTCCATGCAGCACTGCGATTGTCAATCCAAAGGTCAGCAAGATTTGCACCACCTTCGTCATCGGCTTGCATGGTGTCGTACATACCTCCGAGGTTGTATGCATAGCCGCCAAAAGTTACGCCGGCAAAAACGCCGACAAACACCATCAGAATGACGGCAGAGAGTCGAAGTTTGGTTCGCCACAGGCTCCGTGCTAATCGTTTGTTGAGAAGAGCAGACATTGTAAAACCTCACTCTCAAGAATCGTTGTTTGTCTGTTCATCCGAGACAATTTTTCCACTGTCAATTCGGATCACTCGAGTCGCATACTTGACCAGGCCCTCGTCGTGCGTTACAAACACCGAAGTGATGTTTTCTTGCTTGCATGCACTCACCAGCGCTTCCATCACTTTGTTTGAAGTCTCGGTGTCAAGGTTACCTGTAAGTTCATCACCGAGCAGAAGAGTAGGGCGCTTTGCAATGCTTCGTGCAATCGCAACGCGCTGTTGTTGTCCGCCGCTAATTTCACCAGGGAAACGGTTAGTTTCGGCTTCAAGACCGACGAGTTTCAACAGTTCTTTCGCTCGAGCGGGGTCTTTCTTGCCTGCCAATTCCTGGATAAGGAGGATGTTCTCAAGAACCGTAAGGTCTTGCAGGAGGTTGAAAAATTGGAACACATAGCCAATGTTCTCTCTTCGGAACGAGGTCATTTTCTCAGAATTGTTTCGGGGAACTTGATCCATTTCCTCCATTTTAGCGGATGTGAAGGTATACTCCCCGCCGGTCGGACTGTCAAGAGCTGAAAGACAATTGAGGAGCGTGGTTTTTCCAGAGCCGGACGGACCAAGGAGAATGACGCGCTCCCCTTCATAGATTTCAAACGTCACACCGTCGAGCGCTTTGACCACGCCGGCGGGTGTTTCATAATGGCGTTCTAGGTTTTCCATTTGCAATAATTTGTTCATTTGTTTCACCTTCTTGTTTCAAAGAGTTGTCGAAACATCTCAAAGAATTTCTCAATCACTTGTTGCCCATCCAAACGATCTTCTTGCAGTTCTTGCATCAGCCAGACCTCATATTCAGTGGACATTCGGATGAGTACTTTGAGAGGGACATCGTCACGAATTGCCCCGATATCCACCCCATGCTCCAATATCTCGATGAGATCACCATACTCGCTCAAACCCTCGCATTCGGCGTTCAACTTACGGAAGATGGGGTGATCAGAGCCCAGTGAAACCATGTGACGCATGAGGGACATAAGGAGTGGGTGTTGGGAAAAATCATTCCACTGCCTTGAAGCCAGCGTCTTCATTGAATCCCAATATGCTTGCTTGTCATCCACCAGCGTGAATGAAGCATTTGTAAAATCAAAACTTCCTGTCACATGTGTTTCATGCAGAAAACACGTGATGAACAGATCTTCTTTGTTTTCAAAATAATAGTACATTGAACCTTTTGAAATTCCTATTTTTTGAATGATTTTATTGTACGAGGCATCGAGGTAGCCATGAGTGGAAAATTCTTGCTTGGCAGCATCGAGAATCCTCATTTTGAGGGATTTATCAATGGATTCATAGCGTGCGAGCGGCATTCGACCAGTTGGTCCGACCGGCCGGTCTAATATAAATCCGACCCCAAAAACAGGCCATAGAAGACTGAAGACAATATCGAAAACGCCCCATTGGAAGGGCAAGCAAATATACCATGCGCTCTATGGAGGGCCGTATGAGGGAAATCCATCTGCGATGGACGGCTGAGACCGTTGCCAATTCCGAGTACGCTCCAATAGCAAAAATTGCGCATTCCTTGGAAGTTGTTGGCCACTTAGACATCGGAGAGGACGGTATTCGACAATTGATTCACGCGTCTTTTTGCGAAGGTTGCGGCCCGGAAGATCTCAACTCGGTCCCGTTTCTCAAGGTTGAAAGCGTACTCGGCGTGGGTGACGGCGGGCACATCGTGGTGTGGAACTCACATCCACTTTCCATCGCCGCTATCAAATTCGAAAACATCCACATCCTTCCACCTTACACCTACGGCGGCGAAGGGATTTCAATCAAAGTTCGCGGTGTCCCAAGCGGAATCTCGAGCTTCTTGAAAATCGCAAGAAAACTCCTGCCCCCTGATGTTGTGAAGGTCGTTGAGATGGAAAGCAACAAGAGCATTGTTGAGACGTTATTGACAGAGCGTCAAATCGAGTGCATGAAACTCGCCGTTTCATCGGGGTATTACGAACATCCCAAGAAGATCAACCTACGCGAACTAGCAGAGTTGATGGACACGCCACGGTCAACCCTTCAAGAACACCTCAGCAGGGCCGAAATCGCTCTCATGCACTGGGGTTCTGAGCAAGCCAACTGAATACCTCTGGGTGCGAAACCTTGAGAATAGGGACCGTTTGGAGAAAGCATGGACAAAGCAGAACGGCTCGAACGACTGTTGCCCAACGGCCGAGGCGTTTGGATTCCAATTGACCACGGAGCGTCTGACTTTCCAATCCCGGGGCTGACCGACACTGAGGGCGTCATCAAATCGCTTGTTGCTGCAGGCGTTGATGGAATTGTGGCTCAAAAGGGCGTTGTGAATCACTACAACCATCTTTGCGAGGGGACATCAACGTCGATGGTCATTCACTTTTCGGTCTCCACTCGACATGCAGGACCCGATGCTGCAAACAAAGTCATCGTTGGTCACGCAGACGAAGTCATTCCAAGAGGTGGGATGGGTGTATCATGCCAAGTCAACATGGGGAGCCCAAATGAAGCCGCCATGATTGAGCGCATGGGTCAATTGAGCAGAGAGGCGCTTCACCACAACCTGCCAATGTTTGGCATGGTGTACGCTCGTGGTGAACATTTGAATCCAATTCCAGGCGACCTCACACACTGCAATGCCCACGCTGTGCGACTGGCTTTTGAATTAGGCTGTGATGCTGCAAAGACCGTATGGACGGGCGATGCTGAATCCTTCAATCAAATTGCCAGTGCCGCACCAATTCCAGTCCTCGTCGCAGGTGGACCTTCAACGGGGGACAGCGAAGGCATCCTTACGATGGTTCGTTCAGCGCTTGACGCCGGAGCATCGGGCATCTGCATGGGAAGGCAGGTCTTTGCTCATGAAAATGTGGAAGGGATTGCGAAGGCACTTGTGATGCTGGTTCACCAAGATGCATCGGTCGCCGATGCGATGAAGGCTTGCAACCTATGAGGCATGACCATGGAGATTTGGCTCGATGTTCGAACCCACAGCAGTGGGAATACGCCCACTCACGAAGGGGTCGATCGCCTTATCGATGGAACGGAATCCTATATTGAAGCCCGCAAACTCTACCTTGACAAGACCATGGTAGGCGCCGCCATACACGTGAGGGACAGTCACGATCAGGACATGGCAAAATCATTGATTGGCAGCGTGGGCTGGATTCTGTTATCGTTTGAAACATGGTCGATGATTCCTCTCGAAAACCTCATCGCTGCGAACGAAGGCTCACCAACGAGGATTGCGGCTGTAATGACGAGCCCGGCGCAGATTCAAGGAGCTGCGTTTGCCCTTCAACAAGGCGTTGATGCAATCGTCATCACTGATGAGCCATCCATGCTCGAAGCAGCGTTTATTGCAAAGGCACAGCGGCTCGAACGGCATGGCGAGGTAGCTTCGCTTCCAGAAAGTGACGCAACAACACTGTCACTCTCGAAATTGAAGATCACATCAATCCAAGAGGGTGGTATTGGAGAACGGTATTGCATTGATTTCACCTCCATGTTGGAACTCGGAGAGGGGATGCTGCTCGGCTCAAATGCTTCAAGTTTCATGCTCGTCCATGGAGAAACGGTCCCCTCTGAATTTGTCCCCTCAAGGCCATTCAGAGTGAATGCAGGCTCACCTCAATCCTATGCCTTGATGGCAGATGGAACGACAAAATACGTGGCTGAATTGAAATCTGGTGATTGCGTAACCATCGCCAGTAAGCAAGGTATCACTCGTCAATTGGTCATCGGCAGACTCAAGATTGAACAACGCCCGCTTTTATTATTCAAATGGATGAATGAAAACGATAAAGAGGGGCATATGTTCTTACAACAAGCGGAGACAGTCCGGGCAGTCGATACAAGCGGGAATCCAGTGTCAGTAACATCGTTACAAATTGATGACCAGATTCTTGGGTGGGACGACGACGGTGCTCGCCATATCGGCGTCACCATCTCGAGCGTCGTCTCCGAGAGGTGATGATTTGGCAGTACTGGGAAACGGCAAGGCTCACGGCGCTTGCAGTCTTCTTCATGCGGCTGGATTAGGTTATGGCGCAAGCATGGCCCTAGATCTCCCAGTGGCAGTTCGCCTCCTCGATTCACCCAGCAAACGAGCACTCGACGATCCCGACGGTCTTCTTGATGGCGTACTCAAAGCATGGACCGATGCTGGCCATTCGCTTCCTGAAGGGAAAACTGCTGACGACCTCCACTGGGCTGTCGCTTCGAAGATACCTCCTCGTCAAGGCCTCAAATCCAGTGCTGCGACTTCGATTGCTGCGTTGCGGGCACTCGCCGGAGCGACCTCGACCGAACTTTCTGATGCAGACGTTGTCGGACTTTCCGTCCAAGCACAAATCCTCGCAGGCGTGACGCTCACAGGCTCAGTCGATGATGCATGGGCGTGTGCTACACCCGGATGGAAACTCATCGACCCACAGGCGGAGAGCATCGAAGATGGCGTCCTCATGGAGAGCAGTGGGCCGAATGCAGACGACTGGCACCTCTTGATCGTATGCAGAGGCGACCGTGGTCACAAACCCGCTCTGGAAGATTTCGTACCGCATCAAGAGGCCTTTCAACAAGCCTTGAGCGCCCTCCAAGAAGGAAGAGAGTTGGTGGCATTGACTTGGAATGGTCGAGCAATGCTTGGCGTTCTTGGCGATGTCACAGGCAGAAAAATCACCAATGACTCATTGCTCAATGGGGCGAGAGCAGCCGGAATCTCTGGATCAGGGACTGCGCTTGTGGTCGTCACCCCAAAGGTCAGCAAACCAACCTGTGAACGATTGAAAAATTTCTTTGAGACAAGGGTCAAGGACGTTACCGTCATTGAAACCTCGTTCCTTAACGGCGAATCTGTTGAATAAAACTCCATGGGTAAGCACGCACCTTCTTGAAGGAAGCACCGTTGGAGCAATTGAGTCACATGCAAATGCAGCTGGGTGAACGCCTTCGCTTGACCCTGTTTGGGACAAGCCATGGACCTCGCGTCGGTGCTCTTCTGGAAGGTGTTCCAAAGGGACTCCGCGTTGATGAAACAGCCATTGCACAAGCCATGGCCACCCGCAGGCCGGGTGGGCGCTACGCAAGCAAACGAAAGGAACAGGATTGCGTCGAGTTCCTCTCAGGAATCGTTGAAGGAAAAACCACTGGTGCGTCCATTGAACTCTCCATCGAAAATCAAGACGCTAAGTCAAAAGATTACAATTTCCTCCCTCACCACCCTCGCCCAGGCCACCAAGACATGGTCATGCACAAGCGAACAAAGGGCGAAGCCGACCTTAGAGGTGGGGGAATGTCTTCTGCAAGGCTGACTGCACCCCTCGTGGCTGCAGCAGCATTCGTAGCCCCATTGCTGGCCCCGCTCGGAATCAAAGCCGAGGCACAGGTTGGCGCCATTGGGAACGTTGAAGCCGGTGAAATGGAACACCAGCCAGCTCGATGGTCCACGGATGCCTGCAAAGAGATGCGCTGCAGAGACCCTGATGCCGCCGAAGCGATGGTCAATCTCGTTGAATCTCAACGTATGAATCTCAATTCAATTGGCTCAAGGGTAGATCTCATTGTCACAGGGACCCCACTCGGCCTTGGTGAACCATGGTTCGATGGGATCGAACCTGCCATGGCTCGAGCCATGATGTCGATTCCAGCCGCTCGCGGAGTTACGTTTGGCCGTGGATTCAATGTAGTGAACATGACTGGCTTGGAGCATAACGATGCATGGGGTGGATCACCTGAATCACCAACACCGTTGGGAGAGCGGCCTGATGGTGTGTTAGCAGGACTCGCAACAAGCGCACCCATTCGCTGCTCTGTTGCGTTCAAGCCACCCTCGAGCATCGCTTCTGAACAAAAGACACTCCACCTTGAGAGCGGGGCGATTGAACCGTTGACCGTCAAAGGACGTCACGACCCTGTCTTGGGTCCAAGAGCCGTTGCTGTGGTCGAAGCAATGGCCATCCTTGTCTTGACCGATTTAGCACTGCGAGGTGGGTTCATCGATGGGTGAAACCATTACGGTTCACAAGTTCGGAGGCTCGTGCCTTCGTGACTCCTCAGACCTTGATCGAATTGCTGAGGTCGTCGGTGATTGGAATGGCCGCACAGTGGTGGTTGTTTCTGCCCTTTGGGGTACAACTGACCGACTCATGCGGGCAAGTAAGGAACCAAGGTACGCCAGCCGGTTGGTCAATGATTTGTCCAGTCAGCACCTTCGATTTGCTCCGGGATTGCTCACCAGCGAACTTGGACCATTGTTCACGAAAGTTCTGAGCGGCATTGAGCAATCCTTGGTCGAACTGTCAAGCCAACCAACCGACAGGATTGCAGTCAATCGATTGCTTGCCGCTGGAGAGCGTCTCTCTGCCTTGGTGGTGGCTCACCGACTCAAACAATACGGAATCGAAGCCCATCCAGTAGGGGCTGAGGATATTGGCCTGCGACTTAATGGAATCAATCGAGCCCCAACCGTTGACCTCGAGGCGTCGATAAAGTTACTCGATCGTTCCTCATTGCAGGGAACGCCTGTCATCACCGGCTGGTTCGGTGAAGGAACAGACGGCGAACTAGCGTTGCTCAGTCGAGGCGGCTCCGATCACACTGCCACCTCGATTGCTCGAATTGTTGACGCACACAAGGTCATCCTGTGGAAAGATGTTGCTGGAATCATGCCACTGAACCCAAGATGGGGCATCAAAACAGAACCACTTGCTTACCTAGGGTATGGGGAAGCATTGGAACTTTCTCGGCTTGATACGCCCATTCTCCATCCTGCCACTGTCGAACCCCTGATTGATACGGGAATTCCACTTGAAGTACGCCACCTGCACGGTGCGTTCGAAACGAGTGCATCAACCGTTGTTGGTCCTGACTTGTACGAAGAAAACGCCATCAAAGCCATCGGATGCATGCCAAGCGTGGTCTCCATCCGCTGTCGGAGCAAATCCTTGGAGCAACAAAGCCGACGCCTCGGCGAAGTGTTGCTCCAGTTTGATGAGGAAGCAATCGCTTGTTGGCACCTCGACAGCCAGCCAGGGGACATTCGCTGGATTGTATCCCAACATGACTCGTTGATTGCAACGAGGTTGATTGAAGATCAATTTGGTTCTGCCGAACTAGAAACTCACACAGCCCTTCTTTCGCTTGTCGGCAACCGTGAAGAGGCCCAAGAGGCATTGGACGAAGAGCGAGCGAGCGCAATGGGCATCGAAATCCTCTCTGACACAGGTCATGCTGTACGCATGCTCACACAAACGACCGACATGGTCATGCTGCTCAAGGAATTAAGTCACTTGTGCAATTTTAAACACACCGTGCAGACACGAGAGTGAACTTCACTCTGCTCGCTTTTCTCGGAAGTTCTGCAAGTGAGTTGGAAGGTTCAGAGCGAACAATCCACCAACCACACAGAACACGAAGAAAGTCCCGAGCGCAACACCGTATACGGAGATGAGCTCAACCGACTCTTCCATTCGAAGGGCTGTATCTTTGGAGAAGATGCCAACAAAGAACGGGAGAATGCTGTTTGCAGAGAGCACAACTGTCGCAAGGACAACGGCAATGATTGGGTTAATGATCAAGGAACGGTGGTACTTACCAACAATTTTCTGAGGGTTCATCACGTACACTTCGTTGGTACGGATGCTCGTATCCAGCATTGAATATCGGAGAACACCATTGCTGAGTTCAAAGTACATGATCAGGAGAACAGCGTAGACGACCACAAGTCCCGAAAGGAGGAATGGTTTGTCCTGCAGGCCAAACATGTCACTGGAAAGGGTAACCTTGGACGATGCAAATCGGAGAATGGCGAGGATGAACATGAGGTTGCTCACAAGCGTAAATCTTCCATCGCGTTGGAAGGTGCCCCAGAAGCCAGTGCCCGTTGCGGCGACAATGAGAGTCAATTGAAGGACTGTGGCGATGCCAAGGCTTCCAGTGATCATGTACCAGATTGTGCCTTCAGGTGGCGAAATCATGTAGGTCAACATAGCAAGTGCAACGAGCACGCCATAGACGACCAGTTGCAAGGTTTGAACCCACTTTGCAGGTGGAAGGAACTTCGCCTTTGGGACAAGTGGTCCACCGAGCAGGCTTTCAATGAAGGTTGGAATCTCAACGGTTGGAATGGCATCCTTAGGGATGTCACTCCCTGCGCCAATTTGACCTGCGGCCTTCTTTCGAGAAGGTGCGGAAGATCGAACGGTTTTACCATCGTAAAGGTGGGCAGTATCGCTGGATGGCTTGCTTACAGTCATCGTATCACCTCAGAATCCTCGTGCTCCAGCAAGAGCGGTTGACAGGAGCATATCGGGCTCCCAGTCCATAATGTTCACACCGAGTCCACGCAACTCACTGATGAGAACGTCTCGCTCGGTCTTCATGACCTCATAGCCGGTTCGATCGATACGGCGTGCATCGAATTCAAACTCGAGTGATGAAGGGGTAAGGACGGTGACATCGAAGTCACGTGCTCGGAAATCACGGAGCGCATTGACAATGGTTGGATCGTCTTCGAGATTGGAGAGGAAGATGATTGGGCTTCCTTTGTTGATGTGCGGTAGAATACGGTTCACGACCACTTGCAGTGGGATGTTGCCACGGGCAACTGCACCGGCAAGTTTAGTCAGAATGACGTAGAGTTGTTTCTTCCCCGTATCACGGTCAACACTGACCACTTCATCACCGTAAACGATGACACCGACGCTGTCACGGCGGCCGAGGAAGTACTTGGCAAGCGAAGCAGCGGCTCGGGTGGAGTACACGAGTGCGTTTCGTGACACAGGCCCTGTTTCTGCGACTGAGCGGGAATCAACAATGATGATGATATCCGACACAGCGTCACGCTCACGTTCGTTGACCATGAGTTTACCAGATCGTGCGTATGCAGACCAGTTGATGGCTCGGAAGGAATCACCTTCAAAGTACTCACGAAGGGAGTAAAATTCTGAGCCAGGACCGGGTTGACGGATGTTAACCGCACCTGTGAAAATCTTCGGTACACGAGATTTGACGAACGTCTCTTTGAGATCTTCCATCTTCGGGAACACAAGGAAATCATTGTAGACATGCAATTCCTTTTCCTTGTGGAACAGACCAAACGGGTCTTGGATCCTGACAGCCACAGGACCCACGCTGTAGAAGCCTCGTAGAGGGCATTCAACGGTGTATTCGATGAGGGTTTCACGGCGAGGTCCGAGTTCCATCAAGATGTAATTCGCACCGTCTTTGATGCGCATAACTTCAGGAACACGGTCGCGAACTTCCAAAATTTTAGCGAGTGATGAGTGATTTTGCATTTTCAGCGTGATGTTTAACTCACCATCTTCGAAGATTCGGGCACTGGAGAGTTTGCGCATGGCAGTCACGCTGCCAAGAGCTACACCCTCTTCACCCGTCCATTCGTCTGCGCGTCGGCCGCTTGAAGCAACGTCTGCGTGGCCACCAAACAAGGCAGCCCAGGTGAGGAACACGAAGATGACAACCGCAATCGTAACGAGTTGGGAGTTTCGCAAGGTCAACCCAAGCAAATACATGGCGACAGCCAAACTTCCCAGCATAGCAGATTTACGGCTCCACATCCATCTCACCTCACTTCAAGTAACGTTGGTCAACTCAAACGGTTGGCACAGGAACTTCTCGTAGAATACCTTGAATCACTTCACCGGACTCGAGGCCCTTGATTTGATGTTCAGGCTTGAGAATAATTCGGTGTGCGAGAGCAAGTTCAGAGACAGCTTTGATGTCGTCAGGTGTGACGAAGTCACGACCACGAAGGGCTGCAGCTGCACGAGAGGTCTTGAGCAATGCTTGGGAACCACGAGGTGAAGCACCGACCAGAACACGAGGATCTTCACGGGTTCGGGAGACGATTTCAACCATGTACATTCGGAGCGCAGGGTCGACGTAGACGTCTTCACAGGCTTGTTGCATAGCAATAACTCGCTGAGGGTCAGTGATGACATCAACATCGACTGAGTCCTTACCACGAGCAATACGTCGGCGTAGGATTTCGTCTTCGTCAGCACGGTCAGGGTAACCCACGGACATCTTGAACATGAAACGGTCAAGTTGTGCTTCAGGAAGCGGGTAGGTACCTTCTTGCTCGACCGGGTTTTGTGTGGCCATGACAATGAAAGGAGCTGGGAGTTTGTGGGTCACCGTACCAATGGTCACCTGCTTCTCTTGCATAGCCTCAAGCAAAGCAGCTTGGGTCTTTGGAGGAGCACGGTTAATCTCGTCAGCAAGGAGAAGGTTACAGAACAAAGGTCCTGGCTTGAAGGTAAATTCTCCTTTCTTTGCGTCGTAGATGTTGGTACCTGTGATGTCAGCAGGGAGCAAGTCAGGCGTAAATTGAACACGCTTGAAATCGCAACCTAGCGCATCGGCGAAAGTGTTGGTCATCAATGTCTTTGCCAAACCTGGGTAATCTTCGAACAGAAGGTTACCGTTTGACAAAATGTTGACCAGCACGTTGTCGATCACGTGAGGTTTTCCGATAATCACTTTCTGCACTTCAGCAGCAATCGCTTGTGAGATTGCGCCGACGTGAGTCAAGCGAGCTTTGACTTCGGGGCTGGTTTGGTGCTTCGGCTGGGCCGGAGCGGCCGGTGCTGCTGGTGCTGGGGCTCGAGCTGCTGGTGCTGCTGGTGCTGGAGCTGCCGGCATTGGTGGTGCTGGAGCTGCAGGTGCGGCGGGGGCGGCTGGGGCCATAGGCATTGGCGGCGCTGGCGCGGGCGGGGCTGCGGGGGGGGTCGGGGGTTGCATGTCTATTGTCCTCCAAATTTCAATTTCCCCAACGTCGGATGTGCGGGATTAACTCTCGCAATTCGTCGTTGGAATAGATACGGGCAGAACTGATCAGTTCCACCAGTCGCGGGTCACGCACCATCTGCATGATTTCCGCTTGGGTTTTGCGCATGAATTCATCACGCGTTAGGTCATTGAATTGCCGCACCTTCGAGAGAAGAGCCTCCCTTGTGCGCATTTGGTACTGGGCGGCGTCGACCTTGGTCGGACGCTCTCTAAACCGTGTTAAATCGAAGACGTGGCGCCAGTTTTCTTTTTCTGGGACCACCATGATAGCGATGGCGAGCAACGCAAACAGGTTGAGAATGATGAGCCACTTGAGGACGACGTCGCTGGTCAACAGAACGATGGCGCCCATTGCTTCTGTGAACGGAGAGGATAGAGCGCTGACCACGTGACGGCTCTCATCGAAAACGATGACGAAGTTGTCATTGAATCGTGTGACCTTCGTGGAGATCTCTTCGTTGTCTTTTTCCATCATGTCCACCATGAGGGCTTGGAAGTACTGTGCGTTACCGTTCCATGTGGTGTCGCCTTGGGCATCAGACAGACCGTTCGAATCGGAGTTCCAGCAGTTGTGTCCCTGTTCGACATAATATGGAGAACTGCATTGTTGGTAGCCGACTTCTTCTGCGATGTCTTTGTCCCAAAGGTGGTTGGCAAGAACGGAGTGGTCGGCGACGAAGACAATTGATCCAGTGACAGATACTTCGCCTTGTCCTTCAGTGGTCTGGTCGAGGACCGTGATGCCAGGATAGTCAATACGAACGATGAGTCCGGTCTTTCCTTCACCAAGCGTTGGGTTCTTGTCACTGTTGATGTCAAGGTTGCTCGAATCGGTCACAATCACGGCCGAGGTGGATGCTGCGGCGAGTACATTGACATCTCGGTTTGTATCTGATTGGTCATCAAGAACTTGGATTGCGGTTGGGCGGTGGAACAGGACAGGTAATCGGCAGTTATCGTACACGCCGATGTCGAGGTTTCCTTGAGCGCAAGGAATCAATCGCTCATCGCCCATCTCGGTTACATTCGCACGGAGACTTGCGGCAGCCCACAGTCGGCGGTAGTCGCCAGGTTGGACTTCATCAAGTTCGTTGGTCATTTCGTAATAGCGTTGGTCGTCGAGAACCATGTCGCCGAAGTACTTGACACCAAATTGGTCGGCGACAAGTTGAGCGTTGACTGAATTCGCTGCAAGAATGACTTTTCCGCCTTTCTTCGTGACGAAATCATACATGGCGGAAGCTTCTGCAGCATCGAATGGCTTCTCGGGGCCAGCGATCACCAGCATGGTGCGGTGAGGATCCTGCCAATCATTGACGAGCATTGGCGTGGACATTGTGTTGGCGATTGCGAAATCATTGCTAGCAAAGTCATCCCGCATGGAAGTCAATTGTTGGTTGGAGTAGGCATCATCGGAAGTGGAGTATGGGGAAAGAACGGTCTGTTTGTTAAGGCTGACCAATCCGATGAGAGCGACAGAAACGACGAGGGAAGCCATGAGCCCAACTTTGAGCCAGGATTCAACGGAGAGTTTCTTTGATTCTGTTTCTGCCAATTTTATCCCTCCTTTTGCTCATCTCGCGTTGCATCTGCTCGTAAAGACATTCGTCGGAACTTCGCTCCACTCATAATGGTTCTCCATTGGTGCTCCAATAAAAATCGAGAGATGAAGAGGTTGATATACCTCCTGTGCACAAATTTTTGAGTGAATTTGGCAGGAGAATGTAAGAAAACTACATTTCTTTCATTTGAATGTCTTTTTTCGGCGAAGTAGACTTACCACTGCCACGACCATTATTGCTTCAATCGCCGCAAAGCCGGGAACGGTGTTTGACTCAACGCTCAAACCGTCTTCTGAGGCGCTCGAGTCATCGTCGTCATTTCCGTCGTTTGTTGGGTTTGTATCTTCCTCATAGGCGAGGACATCGACATCAAAGGTCGTGCTACGGGCGGTGTCATCACCTTCAGAAACCAGCGAGATGGTCACTTCACATGTTCGCCGTGGCTGGCTTTCCGAAGCAACCAATGTGAGAATTGCGGAAGCATCTTTCCCGTTTTGAGCACCCGTGGGATCAACAACTGTGTTCACAAGGGCATCCAATCCTTCCACGGTAAGATGGGGGCAACTCCTCACTTCAGCCGAAGCCTCTTTGACAGCGTCTTTGGCATTTCCAAGGTTCATCAATTGTATCGAAAGATCAACCGTTGAACCAGCATAGAGGTCATCTTCGGAGAGCGTTACTTCTGGCTTGAGACTGAACACTTTAGGCACTCTGACGGTCCCTTCAATCTCTTGGTCCCCCGTCGTAACAGAGTTGTCGCCGATTTTCTCATCCGCAGTCACCGTCAACGTCGATGTGTTGTCAGGATTGTACTCCCGTGCATCGATGTCGTTATCATTTGAGAGCGTGATGGTGAAGGTCTTGTTTTCACCTGCGGCCACAGTAATGCTTTCTGGCCCATCATAGGTGTAAGGGGTCCATGTAGTGATCTCATAGGTCAATTCAACTTCCACCTGGCTCATACGCGAGTTTTCAATGTAAGCCACGATTTCTCCATCAATGTCCCAATCATCATCCATTTCGATGGTGAACCCGTCATCCATGTCTGTGGACCAACCAAGGGTCCAACTTGGGGCCTCCAATTGGTCCTGTGCCGCCACTGAAGGAGGGAAGGTCATTCCCACAAGAAGAACAGCGAGGCAAAGCAAAACGGATTGGTTTCGATTCATACGATCACTCCAATAAACCCTGAACAGCCCGCTTTGTGAGCACACGAACCATCGAACGGCGGTACCGTGGAGGGAGAGCCGTATTGTTGACAGGTTTGACGCTCTTTTGCACAGCTGTCGAGAGGGCTTTTACCGATGCATTTCCATCCCAGCCAGCCTCTAATACAGAAGCGACTTCTTCGGGGTGAGTTCGAGGGATTGATTCCAGCGCAGTGGTTGCTACGACAAGCGAGGTCGGATCGCCTTCAATCCACGAAGCTGCGACACCGGCTTCAGGGAAGTCCCAAGAGTCTCGTACCCTGAGTTTCTGATAGGATCCAATTCGCTTGTTTGCATCTTCGGGCAAGGTAATCTTGAGCAAGAATTCGCCTTCTTCAAGGACGTTCTTCTTCATGCCGTCAAGTTGGTAAAAGGAATCAATCGGGATGGTTCTTGCCCCATTTGGACCAATCAAATGCACGCTTGCCCCAAGCACCATGAGCGTTGGAGCGATGTCACCCTGGTATGTGGCAACACAGAGGGTGTTTTGATTTGGAATCACACGGCAATCGGCACCTGTTCCGCAATCGGCTTTGTGGCACCAATCGATGGAACGGCGCCAATCTTCTCCTTGATTGTACCAGAAGCACCGGGTGTCAAGGCATAGGTTTCCGCCCAAGGTAGCGTTTGTTCGAACCAATGAGGAAGCAACCTTTGACGCAGCTTGGACAACGACTGAGTGTACGCCATTTTCTTCTGTGAGGTCGGCAAGCCGCACCATGCATCCAAGTTCGTTGGAAGAAATGGTATCGGTACCCTGGATCTTGGCAAGTGAAATCACATGGGGTTTCGTATTGATGTGCCACTTGTAATTGGGAACCAAATCGGTCCCACCAGCGACCCAATCAAAGCCTTCTCCAGCAGCCATCAACTTTGCAGCGAGTTCACATGCTTCGTCAACAGTGGTGGGGTGGTGGAGGGTAAATGGAGGCATCAGCATTATTCGTCACCGCCCATGTGTCGTTGTTCCTTCTTGAGCCAAGCTTTCCCAGCCAGCCCAAGTTCTGCGAGTTGCTCCGGATCCGGCTCAGTTGCGGTTCGCCATCCTTCGACTTGATCTTCGAGTGGAAGGTTTGGATCAAATCCAAACAGCACGCCGTTAACGTATGGATCGGTGTCTTCCGACCGTTGTCGAGCCCGATCTCGCACTTTGTGTTCGGCTGCTCTTTTCACAAGAAGAGGTTGCAGTGCGCCGTGTTCGACGCGAGGCGAGGTCAAATCCAGTGGATCGTCAACACCAGCAGCCTTCATGCCCTTTTCGATACCTTTGAACACCACATCGGGCGTCAGTGGTAAGTCCCTCAGACGGATACCAATCGCATCGTACACTGCGTTGACCACAGCAGGAAGAATTGGAAGGAGTGGCCCCTCTCCGGCTTCCTTTGCGCCAAATGGACCTTCAGGGTCGCATGACTCAATGATGATGGGTTCAACATGTGGCATTTCGTGCACAGATGGAATCTTGTACTCGAGGAGGTTTGGATTTTGCAGGTGCCCTGTTCGGCCATAGACCATCTTTTCAGACAACACTTGACCCAGGCCCATGTGGCATGAACCAATGATTTGACCCTTGACAGCCAACGGGTTGAGGGCTTTTCCACAGTCGTGAGCAGCCCACACATTGGTGCACTTGATCATTCCAGTTTCGACATCTACATCGACTTCAGCCACGTAGGCGGAGAACGAATACGCCGGGGCAAGACCTGCCGCAGCACCCTTGTGGACACCGCCCATTGGAGGTGAACGGTAAGCGCCGCTTGCAATTAACGCACCCTTGTCCTCCTGAGCCTTGTGCAAGGCTTTCAGGTAAGAGACACCAATCGCAGGATCGTGCTTGTAGTAGATTCGCCGATCGTTGAGCACCAAATTATTTGGATGGTAGCCCAAGATTTCCCAAGCTGCGTTGAGGAGTTGCTCTCGGATTTCGAGAGCGGCCCGGATGGCGGCATTGGCGTTCATGAATGTGACCCTGCTCGAATATGAACCAAGATCAACTGGTGAAGTATCGCTTTCATGGCTCCTCACGTGAATCATTTCAAGCGGGAGTGCGAGCACTTCAGAAACCACTTGGGCGACTGCAGTTGTGGAACCCTGTCCAATATCGGCAGCGCCAGTGTGAACCGTGACGCCTCCATCCATGTCCACTTGCATGTGAACAGTTGCGTGAGGGAAGCGGTTTGGATCCCAATGGATTGGTAATCCGGAACCTGAGATGAAGAAACCACATCCGATGCCGATGCCTTTACCAAGCGGCATTTGTCGGAACTTCGAGTCCCAATCAGAGCCTTCTCGGACCTTTTCGAGGGCTTCACGCATGCCATTCGAGGTGATTCTGAACCCACTAATGGTACGGCTGTGAGGTGGCAACAGATTGGCAAGCCGAAGGTCGATTGGATCAACCTTCATTTGTTCTGACATTTCGTCGAGGCCAACTTCAACAGCACACCGAGTGTTGACTGCCCCGTGGCCGCGCATTGCACCAGATGCTGGTTTATTGGTCCAGACGCGTGCGCCAGTGTAGTGGAACGATCCAAGTTCATACGGTGCAGTGGCTAAGACGCCGTTGTAGTACGAAGTCACGTGACCGAAGGAAGCGAAACCACCACCATCGATCAGCGCATCGATATCGAATCCTGAGATACGTGCCTCTTCGTCCGCAGTCATCTTGACTTCGATGTGGCTTGGGTGACGGCCTCGGTTGATCCAATACACTTCTTCGCGATCGAAGGTGATGCGAACAGGGCGGCCAGATTTGCGAGCAAGAATGGCTGCACACATTTCGTGAGGGAAGGGGTCGGATTTTCCTCCAAAACCACCGCCAACAAAGGTGCGAATGACATTGATTTGATGCATTGGGACATCCAAAACGGTGGCAAGGGCCCGGTGTGTGTAATGCGGCACTTGCTGAGGTGTGTACAATTGAAGTCGGCCGTTCGGATCCCAATGGGCGACAACAGCGTGTGGTTCAGTGAACCCGTGGTGAACACCAGCCATGTTCCACTTTCCGTGAGAGGAAGCCAACGGGGTTTCGACGAGCGAGCGGTCACCAAACTCTTGGAAGACACGCTTTTGCACGTTTGTTCGAGCCAAGTGATACTTGCCTCGCCAGTGAATCGGTTCGTCCGCATCTTCAAGGCCCTTCTTTGGGTCAAACACAGGTTCGAGCACTTCGTATTCGACCTCAAAGAGGTTGAGTGCTTCCATGGCTGTTGCTTCATCAACTGCAGCAACACATGCCACAAGATCGCCAACGTGACGAACCTTCTCAACAGCCATTGCATGCTCGTCTTTGGTAACAGGGAGCACACCGAATTGGTGAGGTGAGTCTGCGCCAGTTGCAACGGCAAGAACGCCAGGCAGGGCTTCGACCTTTGAGGTATCAATGGACTTGATTTTCGCATAATGGTGCGGAGAGCGAAGGATTTTGCCAATCACTTCGTTGGCGAGTCGAACATCGTCCCCATACCATGCTTGACCGGTCACCTTTGCATTCGAATCAACCAATGCAGTGGGTTTCCCAACTGAAGTGCCGGTTCGCGCCCGATCGTGAACGTGTGCACCTGCAGGTTGAGCTTCTTTGCCTCCAACCATTTCCGGGATGAAGTCGAGATCTCGAGGCGCCATGGTTGGGTTTGAGCCACCAGAGCCAGGTGGGGGAAACGCTTGCTTCCCAGCAACACGCTTGCCATCCTTTCGGGTGACTTTTCCCGCACCTCCGGGTTGTTGACGGTAGCCTCCTGACATCTTCATCACCTTGCGTGGCCCGGGGGCATCTGTGGTTCTTCTGGCCCGCTTGGATGCGGGTCTGGATGTGGGTTGCTCGCTGGTGCAGCAGGTTCTGCCTCTCCACGATGAATGGCTGCTGCGGCTTGAATTGAATCAACGATTTGTTGATAGCCAGTGCACCGGCAGAGGTTGCCCTCGATGGCGCATGCTACTTCTTGGTCAGTTGGTGAGTCGTTCTCATTGAGCAGAGCTTGGGCGGTCACGAGGAAACCAGGGGTGCAGAAACCACACTGAGAGCCACCATGTTCAGCGAAGCAAGATTGAATTGGAGCGAGGTGTGCTCCGTCAGCCAATCCTTCGACGGTCAAAATAGTCGAGCCCTCAACCTGCCCTGCAAGACAGAGGCAGGAGAGACGAGGTGTGCCGTCAATCATGACGGTGCAACATCCACAGGTGCCCAAATCGCACCCACGCTTCACGCCAAGCGTTCCGACTTTGTCTCGCAACACATCAAGCAACACAGCGTTGGATGGAGCGAGGACCTCAACAGCCCTTCCATTGACCTCTGCAGACCAAATTTCCTTCTTCGCAACAGGAATCATTTCAACGTGTTCGGTGCCTACCATGTCTGTCGCCTGCGGCGACGTGGGGAACGCTGCATATCAATCTAAGGTAAGATATTTTTCGCTCATGCAGCCGTCGTGGCCCTAAGGCGAACTGACACGACATCGTCTTGTCCAGCCGGAGGGTCAATCCAATCGGGATCGCCAGGCAAAACCAAGCCTTCACCGACACCAACAAGACGACCTGCCAAACGGCGTTGACGGGTAACCAAATGTTCCCAATCCACCTCATCACTGCGCCATGATTGCCAGCGCTTGAGGGCTCGCCAACTGACGACGACTTTCGCAAAGAGTTTGAGATGCGCTTTGGCGGAAGTAGGCCACCATATGAAAAAGACACAGAAAACGAGGTAGTATGGCAAGTCAGCTAAGGGCTCGAGCAACCAATGCAGTTGCAATAATTCATTCACTGGACTTGCATTGTTGAGAAGCAGCCATGTCGCACTCAGTGACGCTATAATCCACCAAACAGGGAAGAAAACGATGGCTGAAAGAATCTTGATCGTTGCCATGATTGATTTGTCGGCGCCTTTCCTTTTCATTCTCCTGACGAGGAGCGCATTTGCTTTGTACGGGACCATGTTGCCAAGCATCGCGCCCCATGAAATAAGACCGAACATCCATGCACCAGCCCAAGCCCATGAGAGGAAGGCTTTGGCAAAACCTCCAGTTGAGAGGCGTTCAGGACGCGCATCGACGTCAAACGGCGTGATGTCTCTGTGATCAAGCGCCTCAAAATGGGCTTCGGCCTCTTCGACGATGGCGGCCGCAGTTTCTGGCCGGTGCTGAGCCATGAAATCCCATCCTGCCCGGACTCTACGGGCGCCGAGCACTGCTTCAGCATAGGTTGGTTTCTGCATTTTCCCTTCACTCATTCGCGATCGTTCAGCATAAGCGAGGCTTCGACCTTTCCAAATCAAGGTCCGCTCTCGCCAACTTGTCTTCGATAGACTTGCTCGCTGAAGTTCTGTTCCAATTGCTTCAGTCACATGGCCCACCCATGCTCGGTCGTTTTGATCTTGAACCGCTTCGTCTTTGACCACATCTGGAATTGGGTCAAACATCATCGAACGCTCAATGACAACCGCCGCACGTTCTCGAAACCGCTGGGAGTTTGAATAATGCAAGCCAATCGGAACCAATTGAGGCTCTGGTAAGCCCTTTGACGCAGCCTCTCTTCTGGCTGCAAGAAGAATTCGCCCTGCTCCCGATCGTACTTTCTTCACACCTGCGTCCGCATGAGTCGTTCCTTCAGGGAAAATCATCAAACGGCCTCCATTTGCGACAACCGATGATACTTCACCGAGCATTTGCGTATTCCGGGCGCTTGCGCCGGCCTTATCGTTGCTGTCTTGTGCTCGTTCAATTGGAACGCCACCCGCTGAGCGAAGAATGCGACCAATAAGCGGGAGCTTGAACAGTGTATGTTTGGCAATGATGGAAATTTTACCGGGTAAAGAGGCGTTCAGGAGCATGGGGTCAATGAGACCACTGGGGTGCCATGCAATGAAAATAACACCACCTTCAGGGGGTATGTTTTCGTCGTCAACGATGTTGATTTCACGGAACCAAACGGCCACCAACGAACGGAACAAACGGCGCGCAAGGCGGTACCCACGATTCACCTTTGCCTTACCAGGACCGGAGGGGTCTTTTGGCCAGCGCATGAGCCGAAGAGAACACGCTTGCTTTTATCATCATCTCCGGCCACTCAGCCAAAAGGAAGCAGTTTGTGCCATCAAGCAGATTGTTCTGGCCCTGTGTTAGATTCCCACACGTTCGAGCCATCCTCGAGCGTTGTCATGGATGCATCATCAGCGAGTGCTTTGAAGTCAACACCAGCAAGGGTGCCTTCCTCTTTGTTGCTAATTGCACCAACAAGCATGAGGACGACAAAGAAAAGCGCAACAAGACCGACAGCTGCGAAGGCCAACGTCGAGGTCGAGAGACCTCCAGAAGATTCAGCCTGTTCGATAAATGCATTTTCGGTGTCCATGAGCATGATGTCGATGGTCATCAGTGGTGTTGACGCATGGCCGCCAGAGTCGTTTGCCATGATGCCTCGCAAGGAGATGGTGTGGTTTCCTTCAAGAGTGGTGCCAGGAAGGTGTTCAAGTTGGTGAATGATGTCAATTGCAGTCAGTGAACCCGAAGTACCATGATCGAATGTGTGAATGTTTGACCAATCATCACGAAGGTGGTTGCTGCGCCATTGCATGGTCTCGATGCCTTCAGTGGCGAGGAATTCGACCTCATCAAATGGATACATGTGAATTCGGTTGTCTGTACCAATCTCAGTTTCGATTGTGATTTGAATCGTTGAGTCGAATTCATAATCTTGTTGAGCGGCTTCCATCACCGCATCAAGGGCACGGACTTCGCCATGACCATAGACGTTGTTTTGACGGTTCTTTGGAATCAAATCTTCGGCGCATGGCTCGTTGGCGAACATGTAATTGCACATCCGGTACGTTGCAGTTTCTTGCATGATGTTTCGAACATCAAATGGGCTCAAATCGGGGTTGGCTTGCAGCATCAAAGCAGCCACACCAGCAGCGCCAGGGGTTGCCATTGAGGTTCCTGACATGTCGGTGTATTGATCACCAGTGTTGAAGGCAACAGACATCACACTCGAGCCAACATACGCAATGTTTGGCTTGACTCGATTTTCTTCGGTTGGTCCTTGGCTCGAGTAGACTGCGATTGCAGAGTTCTTGTCCAGTGCACCCACAGTGATGACATCTTCAGCGGAACCAGGGGTTCCGATTTGTCCGGATACACCGTTGTTTCCTGCAGCGATGAACAAGGCAATACCAGCTCGTACCATTTCGTTCCCATAGCGGTTGACGCTGTCTTCTTCAGAAGAAGTCCATTCAATTGCACCAGGTCCACCGAGGCTCATTGAGGCCGCTCGAATGTTGAACTCGTATCGGTTGTCGACGGTCCATTGCATACCGGCCATGACCGTAGCGAAGGAGCCTGAGCCACCTGCATCGAGCACCTTGACACCCACAAGATTCGCTTGTGGCGCCATACCGATGTGTTCGTAAGTTGGAGCGCCGGTGCCAGCAGTGGTTCCTGCACAGTGCGAGCCGTGGCCTTGGTCATCGTACGGGAACACTTCGGTTCCGTTGGTAAGCCCTGGGTTGTTCACTGGATCATAGAAACCAATGACCTTTGGGTCATAGGTGGTATCGTTATCGTCAAGATCGTCAAGACTTGCGTGAGCACCGTCGATTCCAGTATCGATAATTGCAACCGTTGCTCCAGCACCGTCATAGCCTGTATCAGCCCACACGGTATCGACGCCGTGGAGGACCGCAGCGTCGCCATTTTGTATCGAGAGGATTCCATCCAGTTCGAGCATCACAACGCCAGGAAGCGTCGTAGTGTCGAGGATTTGGTCGACGTGAATGCGCCCTGCGAGCGCGTCAATGTGCTTGAGAGTCCACTGATGCTCATAGCCGACTTCACGCTCCAAAAGCGCAATATCACCAGCGGTGGGCGTGTGATCAAAATCAACAATCAGAGGCAAGGTTCCTGCCTCATCTAAGAAGAGAGGGTTGTCCTTGTGGAGTTCAATCATGTCGCCGATTCCATTTGCGTCCCGATCGACGGTGGTTTCGACCCACCATCCCTCGGCTTCATCGGTTGCTGTCTCGACTGAAACCGGCATTGCCATGGCCATTGCTGGGAGCAACAACAAACTCAAACAGAGCAGCGAAAGGGTGGATTGGACTTTGGACATTTCAACGCCTCGTGGTCACACGAGGGAGGTACAGTTTTTGAAACCATTGAACGAATGTCTAAATCAGCCCCCACGGCGTCAATCAGACTGTATAGAATCCATCGTCTAAAGTTAACATACGGGTGAATGCTTTTATCCCCAAACAAACAATTTATCTTCATGGCAGCACCACGAAGAAAAGCACTTGCAGTTCAGACGAGCGTCATGCCGAACACCGTGAACTCGGGCACATCACTGCTGGCAAATGCTCAACCCACCGTGCGGCCAATGACCGTCGCAGCGCCTGGAGTTCGCATTGATGAAAGCGAGCGTTCGCTTGTTCGCTTCTCACAATTGATCATGCTGGCCATTGCCATTGGTGCGATATGGATCAGCATCATTGGAATTGCATTCGACGATTCGGCAACAAACGCGGATTTCGCCGTTCTCGCCTTCGGTGGTTTGCTTTCAGCCGGTCTGGCCATTGGTTGGATTGAAGTCCAAAGCAGAGGCAATGACCATCAGTTGAGGGACGTGCAAGATTACATGCTCGGTGTTGGTTTCTTTTTCGCAACTGTTGGCGTGGTGTGGGGTGCCCGGTTTGTCATCGGATTATTCGAAGGTGGCGATCTCTTTGGCAACAGTGCCGGCCCCGGGGAATGGGCGCCTAACGAGAATGGAATCTACGTCCAAACGATGGCCATGCTTGGTATGATGGCTGCTCAATACGCACTTCTTCACCGTTTCAAAGGAGAAACCAAATTCGGTTGGGCCGTTGCTTCCTACGCTCCAATGATTGTGTTGATTGCCGCAGGAATGAACATCTGGCTGAACTGGTCTGGTGGTGTCGTCAGTTATGGAATTGGGATTTCCATGATTGTGCTCAGCATCGCTGCAATGCAAATGGCACTAAAATCAAACAATTCAATCAATATGATCGTTGTTGTCATCGCATCTGGCATTGCGCCATTCTTGTTTGAGGCCGCCCACGACGTCAGTCCTGAACAGTCAGGTGGAGCCCTTTCTCTGCTTGTGTTCATCATTGCGATTCAAGGCTACTATGCATCGAAAGAGGAACTGCGATCTGATATTATGCAACGAGCCTCCCTCGTCCTGATCGCAGAAATCATCCTTGCCATGTTGTATGCAAGAAGCAGTGAACTCAATCTTGTGCTTGGCCCCCTTACGACAGAAACCTTGGGTGGGCTCGGTGATTACTTCTCACTCACAGTCATGCTTTGGGTCGCTGTTTTGGTGTTTTACTTCCCAGCAATGTTGCAGCAACGCCTCCCATGGATCCCAATTGGCCTTGCATTTGCCTTGATGGTGATTCCGACAGATGAATCCACGCTTCCTTGGTTGATCACGGTGGCCATCCTTCCTTACTTGCTTTTGATTTCGAAGGTTACACGACGATGGGTTGCGAATTCAACACTTGCCATGACGGCTGCTTCGTTCATTTTGGTTGATTTTATAGCCCAGGTAAACGATGTGAGCCAAGTTGACACCTATGGCATCATTGGCCTTCACCTCATCATACCAATTGCGCTGGTTACCGTTTCTGAATTTGCGCTGCGTGCGTCAAAAATAGACATTCAAGTTCACATGCTTGTCATCGGCTGTGTCGCCTTATCTCGAGCCGTTTTATTCGCAGAAGAATGGTACATGCCTTGGGTGTTCGTGACCTACCTCTTGTACCTCGCTCGACGGGGCTTTGACGAAATTGGAGAAGATGCTGAACTCGCTGAAAGGTGGAAGGCAACCCTTGCCGCATTGCTCGCAAACGTTGTGATGATGGCCCTTGTGATCACTGGCAGGTTGGATGTACCCGACTTCATTGAATTCGGTGGATACAGATTGCAAGTCTTTGCCATCGGCCTGCTCTCATATGTCATTCTTCGCTCTGGCCACAAAAAGGAATTCGATGTAGGCATGATCCTTGGTTGGGCTGGAAGCGCAGTAAGTGGCGCGCCCCGGTATGACCCCGCGACAAACACCTGGCAAAAGAGCACACCGAGCTCATTAGAAGCCGATGAATGGACAGCAAAACATTCGTGGAGCCCACTCGGTCGAAGTTCGTTGATCATTCCCTTCATCATGATGACAGCGGGGATTTTTATTGCGAATGGTATCAACTCTGAGGAACAGATTGAGAATTTTGTAACAATGCCAATCGGTATTCTCTTGCTTTCCGTACCAATTGGCCTCTTAGTGTGGGAAATTCTTGGCCTTGAAACAATCACCTCGAGAGCACGTTCAACAGCGGTGTGGGTCTTGTTTGGAATGGGCCTTGGCCCTGCGATGTTCATCAATGCTCTTCGCTCAGAATTAGGCGATATGGCCGGTTACGAGGACAAATTCTTGTTGCCGGCTGCTCTTCTTCTCGACGCACTGCTCGTAGCAGCACCACTTGTGGTCGCATGGGCGATTGGCAAGCGAGGCATCGACAAGGCTGGTATTTCCCCGAATGCTGATGCTGCCGCCATGATGGGACTTGTTGCCCTGGCCTGCCTCGATTCATCGGGTGGATTATTGCTCCTCCCAATCATAGGTCTGGCTACTTTCCAATCGGTGCGTTATCGACACAGTCTTCCGTTAATGGTCGCACCGTTTGCCTTCATTTTCACTCAAAACATCTGGCTTGAATTCCAAGGCCTCGGATGGAAAGCAGTCCAAGTCTTTGGGATTGAGTACTTAGCCGAGCGTTCTTGGGCGTTCGGTTTGTCACGCCTTAGCGGTGGCCTGATCATTGCTCAAATGGGGTACGTACTTGCAGCCCAACTACGAAAAGACCACCCATTGGGAACCAAACCCCTCCCGTGGATTGGTGCGTGGGTGTGGTTGGCTGTTGGATTGATTGCCACATTCCCAGATCTTGACTGGTTCCAATGGATGCCGCTTGTGTTCACGATTGGCTTGATGTTTAATTCCTGGGCGAATGGTCAGGTCCAGTATTTACCCCTGCTTGGCTTGGCGCAGTTCTTCTCGCTGCTGGTTGCTTTGAGTGCACTCCCTAACAGCATGGATCCGCTTGATATTTTCTCATACAGCGCCCTCATTAGTGGTGTAACGGCAATGGGATGGTCTGCGTTGCATGAAAATGGCATCTTGTATTCAAATTCGGATGAAAAGGCCTCAGAGGGAGGCTCAATGATGCTAAAAACACCGTCGACAGAAGAAGAACGAGGAGGGCTCAACGACCAATTTGAGTTGGTTGGCTACCTCGGTTTGGCAGGCGCGTTTACTGTTCTATGGGGAATCGGTACCATGATTGGTGCAGTAATGCTCACTCGTAAAATTCTGGTTGGCGGGCTCTACAAAATGATCTATTTGGCCCCATTGGCTCACAGCATTGCACTCTACAATATGATGGTCCAAGCAGAAATCCCTGATGAGTCTCACTTCACCGTGCTTGGCTTGCTGCTTTTGGTTGAAGGAATTGGTTTGACCATTGCATCAATCAAGACCGATTCCGTCTATGATTACCCTGGTTTCGATTGGGAGAGCGATGAATCGTTCTTCGAATTCGTCGACCAAATTGGTCTAATGGGCGTGGCAACAACCATTATTGGAATTTTCATGGTCTTCAATAACACGGGGCTGGACACCTTAGCCTTCGCCCTCACGACGCTTGTCTTAATCGGTGTCGGCATTCAAGGCTACAGCCCGGATTTCGAGGCACGCTGGCGACGCGTTGTCGGTGGTTACGGGTCAATTGTGTGCACCTTTATCACCGCACTAACGCTTGACCCCGATGGGATTATGCAAAACATTGGATTCATGCTTGGAGCAATCGTCACCATCGGTTGGATTTTCATGAGCGGGAATTTGTTGGGTGATTCGAATGAACTCTACGAAGAAGGGCACGTGCAGGCAGCAGTCGAACCTCAAACGCAACCTGTGGCTGATGGCAAAGCGGGAGCGGCAGAGGTTATCGAAATGGATGAACAGCCTATTGTCGAACAAAAGGCCACACCAAAGGCCACATCAAAGGCAACTCCAGCCGCTACGCCTGCGCTTGCAATTCCAGTTGCTGCACCAGCGCTTGCGATTCCAGCACCTGTGTTGGCCAAACCAATTTCACGTGTGCAAACACGGCATGGATTTGAGATCGAACTGCCTCCAAATATGTTTGAAAACATCATTACATCGATTGATTTGACACCGCATGACGGATTCAAGCCAGTTGTTTCGTTTGGACCACGGGGCGAGATTATGCTCAACTTTGAAGCAAATTGATCAGTCACGGCTTCGAACACCTTCATCACCAGCAACCGTAATTGGTGTTGGCGAGGAAGGGTATGCACCCCAGTATGCTTCTCTTGCTGCTTGATTCAAATCCATGCAAGCCACGACATCACCAGAGCGTTCCCCAAGTGATTCTGTACCGTTTAGATGCTTGATGATCGGTTGGATGTTTGAGAGATTAACCAGGCCCCAACCCGTTTGCATGCAGGGCGCAACGGGCGATATGGGCATGGTCCCAGAGGTTGGGTCCCAGCCGAGGTCAGGATACCACGCTGACAGGTTGAGCGCTTCCCGAATTTGTGCGTTATCAACCGAAAAGGAAGTTCCATCAGCCTGTGTGCCGTTGACAAGTTGCTTTGAGCGGGACGTGGGAGAGGCCCCTGAAGATGGATCCTCGAATTCATTCCGCAATGATTCGAGAACAAAGGACAGAATGCCTGCAGTGCGAGGTGTTGCGAACGAAGTCCCTGAAGTTTCATGGTAGCCATCGATGTCATCGTGGTTTGGTAACACTTGAGTCCAATCTGCAGATATGTCTGGATAAGAACCCGACATGATTTCTTTCTGATCATCGCCTTCTTCTGCATAACCTGCGATGCCGATCGACCATGGGGGGCCAGCTGTGGCATCTTGAACTGCAGGTGATGGACTGTTGTCAGCGGCACCCGTGTGAATTTTTCCAAATTCGACGACCGCCGACTCTGTAGCACGCTCAATACCAGGCAATGGAACTGAACCTATTGCGCCGAATGAGGTTGTAATGACGTCGACAAGAGGTTGGTTGGCAGCGGATTGCACTGCCTCGCTGGAGAAGCCTTCAACGAAGTAAATCACTGCGTTTGGGTTCGCGTCCAAAACAGCCCCCGTGACTGCAGAACCGTGACCATCAGATGGGTCATCAAGAATCAGGATATCGCTATCGCCGTCAGGAGAGCTACCAATGATTTTCGTGCCTGGGAAATAGACAATATCGCTTGCTGTAAGGGTGTCCCAACATGCCTCTTTGTCAGAGTCATAGCGTTCCTGCCAAGTGCCCTCGAAGGTCAAATCGCAGATTTTGTTGACGCCCAAACCATCCAATAACCACTGAGGATAGGTCTCATTGGTTCGAAAATGATCGTGATAGACATTGATTCCAGTGTCGATTGGAGCGACGACGGAATGGGCCCGCCAGCCATCTTCGCCGCCAAAGACGGCGGCACTGCTCTTTGTTTCCAATGAATCAGTGCTAAAGAACGACAAACCTGCCACAACTGACACAACAAGAAGCGTAACGAGGGAGACCGCAATCAGTTGTTTCCGCGTCATACGGCCGGTTACTTCTTCGACAATGAAGATCGCATCCATCGCATCTGCCATGCTGGGGCGTCCCAGCCGGTTGCAAATGAACCCTACGCCGGTTTGAAGAACCGGCTCTCTGTGCAAGAAGCATGACCGGAGCTGATGACCGATTGGTATGGATTGACCTTGAGATGACGGGACTTGACATCACGAAGGAATCCATTATCGAGATTGCAACAGTGGTCACTGATGGGGAGTTGAACATCCTCGCACAGGGACCAAACCTTGCTGTTCATGTAGCTGATGAGTTGTTAGAGAACATGGATGAATGGAACACAAGCCACCATACAGCCAGTGGTCTCGTTGACCGAGTGAAACACGAAAGCGTCTCTGTTCAAGAAGCGGAAGCCCAAACTTTGGAATTTCTGAAAAAATGGGTCCCCGAAGGCAAGGCGCCGTTGTGTGGAAACAGTGTTTGGAACGATAAAAAATTCATGGAAAAGGAAATGCCGGACCTTGTTGACTACCTTCACTATCGCATGATTGATGTCTCCACAGTCAAGGAACTCGCTCGACGATGGTACCCTCATGTCGAGAGGTACGAGAAGAAAGGAGCGCACTTGGCCCTCGACGACATCTTGGAATCCATCGAAGAACTCAAGCACTTCAGAACACGTGTGTTCCAAAATTGATGGCACAGCCTACCGCCATGACGGTTCAGTTGGGTTCACGCCCTTATGGGCAGCCATAATTTGAGCTACGACAGCAACGGCGATTTCTTCCGGCGATTCAGCACCGATTGGAATGCCAATCGGGCAGATGACTTGGTCGAGCATGCCTTGAGAAATTCCTTCTTGGAGGGCTGCCTTCTCAAACGCTTGCCACTTCGAGCGGCTGCCAATAACGCCGATCCGTGGGCCGTTCTGACCGTCGAGTCGAACCGCTTGAGATTGAAGAGTAGAAAGCATTCCAAGCAAACGAAGTTGGTCTTCTGACCAATCATGTCCAAGCAAAAGCACATCAGAATACTTGGACAATTCATCAGATTTTTGTGTGTTCACAAACGTTGGTGCGTCCATGTGGAGGTGGTGCCTGGCATTCGGGAATGTCGCCGCATCACAGAAGTCTGCCCTCGTGTCATGGACGGAATGGTCCCATCCCAATGCATCGAGGGCGGGTGCGATGGCCTGCGCACAATGGCCCCCTCCGATTAGCAGTACATGTGGCATCGGAATCAGAACCTCCAAACTGAGGGTCACGCGACCCCCACACAATGAATCCAACGCTGTTACTTCATAGCCCTTCGCCCCTTTGTTCAGGCCATAGGTGAGCACCTTCCCGGCAGGCCGGGCATGGTGTTCGAGCATCGATTTGCATTCTTTGAGGATCATCATTTCAAGGCCAGCACCGCCAACTGTACCAACCCAGTGTTCATCGCCTGAGCGCATGGCAAGCCTCGCTCCACTCTTCCCTGGCACGCTTCCTGAGGAAGTAACCACGCTAGCGAGCACGACGCGCGAACCGTGTTCGAGTTGGGTCAATGCCCAAGCAAGCACGGCGGCTGTCATGGTGTTGCCTCTCAATGCTTACACATACCATTTGCGCCCCGACGGTATCATCCATCAAGGAGGCCGAATTGAACCTCAGCCAACGCACCTAAATCCTCTGGAGTGTCGATGTTAAGTGAGAGGTAAGGGGCATCGACTTCACACGACTGAGGTCGAATGAGATCCCTCAACGGTGCATTCGGATTGGCTGCAAGGATGCGTTCAATATCAGGATCATGAAGGAGCAGAGGATGGCCTTTTTTCCCGGCGCATGAGAGGTTTGTAGTGACATCGTGTTCCATCAATTGAACTGCGTGCTCTGTCGACCAACCCGGACGGTCCACAGGTGCGATGATGACTTTTCGCGGCGTGCGCCCTTTGTCACCCATCAGTGCAAGCAAACCACGTTGCACAGAACCTGTTCGTCCTCCTTCAGGATCTGCATTGACGACCACCGTTGCGTTGAGGGCTTGTGTCATGACATCAAATTGAAGCGATTGGCGGGTGACGACCACAACTGGTTCACATCCTGCCGCAAAAAGACGCCTCACTGCAAGACCAACCAATGTTGTCGTCCCGATCTCCACCAAAGCCTTTGGTTGACCAAGACGTTTGCTCGCACCTGCTGCCAAAACGAGTGCCGGGCAACCTTTGGCCATGAGGTGGGTTTTGGCCACTGGTCATTCTAGTTTGCTTCGTTCTTCATATACACTGAATGGTTTCCAAGGCATGGCTAAGAAAGGGGTGGAATTGACGGCACCAGAACGCCGCTCCCTCGAACTGGTGAGGAGCATTGTCGAAGCGAACCCCTGGGCAGAATTTGTCTTTGAAAGCAACTCCTTGGTTCGCATCCGAGTCAAAGGGCAATCACTTCGTTGGTATTTGGTTGAAGCACGCTTGAGGGGACCTACACCCCAAGAAGCCTTCTTTCAACTCCAGCGATGGCAGTACGTGGTCACTGGAGGTGCGAGACGCCGGGATGTCGTTCACACGAATCGTCACACGGCTCAACTTTGCTTGAACACACGACAATCATCAACCATGCCTTTTGGGGACAAGGTCGCCGCTTTGTGTCTTTCATTGCACAACGATCTCATCACAGCGATGACCATCCCTCTTTTGGCTCAATTCATTGTGTGTCCTCGAGAGGAACTGGCAAAAATAATGGTTTTCCAAGATGAGATGGTGGTGTATTACTCCATGTTTGATGATGAAATCGATCACAACCCTCCTTTCATGGATTTCGAAGAAGGCACTGAACCGATGTTTGGAGGTTCCGACTTCGGTCACACCCCAGAAGAATTACCCACTGGACCACCACAAGAAGAACACTCGCAGCCTGAACCGCCTACATTAACAGACGAAGAACTCGAAGAAATGCGGCTGTGGGATGCGTACGAACAGCACATGGAAGACATAGCCAGACGAGATGAATGGGACAACCGGCAGGACGAATACAGGCGTTGAATCACAGGTCTTTCGTGATTTCGCGGCCAATGATCATGCGCTGGACTTGGGAAGAACCCTCATAGATTTGCATCACTTTTGCTGCCCTCATCAACTGAGCAACTGGATATTCTTCAGAGTACCCATAGCCACCAAACACCTGTACGGCATCGGTTGAAACTTCCATTGCGGTGTCCGCAGCGAATCGCTTTGCATGAGCTGCCGATTCCGTGTTGCGAAGACCTGCATCAGATTCAGCAGCGGATTTCCATGTGAGCATTCTTGATGCTTCAATTTTCGTTTTCATGTCTGCGAGCATGAATTGGATGGCTTGGTGCTTGTGAAGAGGTTTACCGAAACTCATCCGCTCTCCAGAATAACGCAAGGCATGTTCGTAAGCTGCTCTGGCCAATCCGGTTGCATGTGCTGCTATGTTCGGCCTTGACATGTCGAAGGCTTTCATGGCGTTCATCCAACCACCAGATTCCGAACCACCGATGAGGTTTGAAGCAGGAACTCGAACGTCATCGAAGGTGATTGAGCGTGTGTCAGAGCATCGTTGCCCCATGTTACTTTCTTTCTTTCCGAGGCTAAAGCCGTCAGCATCGCTTTCAACAATAAAGCCCGACATACCACGGTAACCCGCATCAATGTCTGTTTTGGCAAGCACAAAGAAGAAGTCTGCATGGCCTGCACCAGTAATCCACATTTTTGCACCGTTGATGACATAATCATCACCATCACGTGCAGCATGGGTCTTGCATGCCGCAAGGTCGGAGCCTGCCCCCGGTTCGGTGACTGCGTAGGAGGCGAGTGCGCCTTCTTCAGCCACTTTTCGGAGCCAGATGTCCTTTTGCTCATCCGTTGCCCCGGTAATGATCGGAGCGCAAGCCAACGCCGTAGCGTAGGCTGCTGTGGCAAAACCTGGGTCGCCCCATGCAAGCTCTTCATTCACGATGACATCTTCCATCGAACCGAGGCCCGGTCCACCGTATTTTTCCGGTATGTGGAGGTTGAGCAAACCCATTTCATGGGCTGCTTGGATGGTTTCCTTGGGATAGGTGGATGTTGCATCCCAATGCTCCGCATGAGGGCGGATTTCATCCACTGCAAACTCGTGAGCAAGTTCCTTGAGCATTTCCTGCATTTCATCAAGTTGGAAGTTGACCATGCTTATGGGAGGAGGCCTCCCTTTATGTCTCCATTGTTTCACTAAAATGTGATGAATCCACGTCGATGTGCTTCAAGGGTCAAGAGGAACGCAGCATAAATTCCAATCATGACCCACCCCTCCCATTTCCTAAACTCGTACGCAGTCCTCATCATGAGCAACGCAGACAGGCACCCGATAATGGTGAAGGGCATGATGATGTAGATGATGAGGTCATACCCACCAGGCGTAATGGCAAGCGGGTGAACAAGGCCTGCAATACCGATGGAGAGTAAGGGATCTGTGATGTTTGAACCGATGAGGGTACCAATCGCAACACCTTGACTTCGCTTAGCAGCCATAATGGCAATCGTCAACTCAGGTAAGGAAGTACCTATTCCGGATACTGTCGTCCCAACCACCGCTTCAGGAACCCCCAAGTCAGCCGCAAGGTTTTGAGCGTAATGGACAAGTTGTTCTGCTGCAAACACTGCAAAAGCAAGTCCCAAAACAACCATCACAATGTAGGCCGCTGTGCTCCAATTAGACCCCTGAGTTTCGGTTGGGGCAGCGTCTTCCATTTCCTCTGCTTGAATCTCTTTCCTGTTCGTCAACAACCAGGTGATGTACACCACATACAGCGTCACAAGAATTCCAGCTTCCCACTGTTCAAGTGTTCCTTCTGTAATCAAAAAGAAACTGAGGATTAGAACAGATAAAAGCATGATTTGACCGTCTCGTTTCAACCATGATTCTCGAATCTTCAACCCACGATTGACTACGACAATGCCCATAATCAACGTGATCTGGACGAACACTGACCCAAGAATACCGCCAATGGCGAAATCTGCCAAAGCTGGATCATCCCCGATTGCGCTCGCTGCTGAACTTGTCACCAAAATCTCTGGCAACGAAGTCCCAATGGAAACGATTGTCAATCCGATGACCACTTCTGGAAGACCGCCTCTTCGAGCGAGCCCTTTTGCCCCTTCGATGAAGAAATCTGCTGAAAAAATGAGTAAAAAAAGCGCAAGAACTGCGATGCTTACCGTCATGGCAATGTTGTTCGCACTAACTTCTGTTGAAACAAACTTCAAGCTTACGAGGCCTAAAAAGAGGGCACCTGTGGTGATAAGGGTCTGGAAATGGACCAACTGTGGGATGCCCATCACCTTCTCTTCGGACCCCATGCCCACCGCTAAGCGCTCTCCTTCTTCACCCTTCTCTTGGGAAACAAATACGCGGTTGCCCTTCAAAAGGCACATAATGCGGGCACTCCGCCGTCGAAGCATGCTGCGGCGTATTCTCTCGGAATTCGCAGGAACGTGGTTCATGGTCGCTGTGGGCTGTGGCAGCATCGCACTAGGCGCCCCAGGGTGGTTGATCTCCCTTGCTTTTGGTGCTGCCGTCACCATTGCGATTCTTATCTTCCAACCGATCAGTGGTGCTCACATCAATCCAGCAGTGAGCATTGCCTTCACCCGTTCTGGACATCTTGAGAAAGAGGCCCTTGGACCCTACATTGGAGCACAACTTACCGGTGCCTTGGCCGCTGCTTGGATGCTGGACGGTATCGGACCGACACAGCTTGCTGATGATGTCAATATGCTCCAAGGAACTGCCATTGAGGTGTTCATCACCTTCGTATTGATGGCATCAATATATTGGATCGTTGTCAAATCAGAAACGCATGTTTCGATTGCTTTTTTTGTTGGCGCCACCGTTGCTCTGCTTGCCTATTTCTTTGGCCCACTTACAGGAGCATCGATGAACCCAGCCCGAACCTTTGGACCGAACCTTGTCAGCGGAATGGCGTCGAGCCTTCTTTTCTATAGTTTTACAACAGTTGCTGGGGCCTTGCTTGCAGCAGAAATCTATGTGCGCCGTTATGCCTCAAAAAACGATCAGGATTGAGCGCTGAACCTTACGACCTCAATCACATGGTCCAATGAAGGGACTGTGAAATCTTCCAGAGGCGGTGAGAAAGGAACTGGGGTATCGATGGCACCGATGACCACCGGCGCTGCTTCAAGCGAATAGAAACTTGATTCAAGAATTCGACTTTGCAATGTGTGACCGAGTCCTCCGTTCCATTGGCCCTCTTGTAAAATTACGAGTCGTCCAGTCCTTGAGACAGATTCGATGCAAGTTTGAGCATCAAACGGCAGCAAGGTACGCAAATCGATAATTTCCACTTCGATGTCTTCGGATGAAAGCACATCAGCGGCTTGCTTTGCAACGTGAATCATCGACCCCCATGTCACCAATGTAATGTCCCGACCGCCTCGAATAACCGCTGCCTTGCCGATTTTGTGCCTCTTTCCGTCCTCGATGGCCGTTTGCACCAGCGAGGTGTCCACCTTCTGGTTGATGTTTTGCCCCCAACCAGTCAATCCGCCACCAAGTCCGTACAAGCCAATGTGTTCGAGCATGATCACGGGGTCATTGAGTTCTGCAGCTTCCATCAGAAGGTCGTAAGCGTCTTGGGGACATCCTGGTGCGATGACAACTATGCCCGGGTCATTCGCAAACCACGATTCGATCATGTTGGCATGGAAAGGCCCCGAGCGCGTTTTGGCTCCAAGCGGGATGCGGATGGTCATTGGGCAATCTGCACCCCAGCGCCATCTCAGCATCGCAGCGTTGTTAATCAGCGCATTGTAACCAAGTGCTGCAAAGCCTCCGAACTGAATTTCAACCATCGGTCGCATGCCAGAGAGTGCAGCCCCTGTTCCGGTGTGGACAATAACAGCCTCACACAACGGCATATCAACCAGTTTGTCAGCGTGGCCCGCATTCTTGAGCGCCATGTTCATTCCAAACGCACCGGCAACTTCCATGTCTTCACCGATGAACACACACTGCTCACCGTGTCGAGTGGCAATATCCGCCATGGCTTGTTGGATGGCCCGAGCGTATGTCCATCCACCTGATTCTACGTATTCGAGGGTTGTTTCGCCAACAGAGAGTGGTGCTGGAGTGTCGGAGCCTTCGAAGGGCGTCTGAAGACGTTCAAACCGCTGCTTATGTGTTTCAGCATCGTTGAGGGTGGTTACTCCTTTGGTGACCGTTTCAGGATCAGGCCAAGGCATCTCAGTCACCGCTTGGAGCGCCTTATCCACGAGGGATTGTTCCTCTTCTTCCATATTGGTCAAAGCGATTTCATCAACACCGAGATCAAGCAAGAGTTGACGATGGGTTGGAATGGGGTCTTTTGCTTCCCAGTAAGCGAGAAGGTCTCGATCTACATACCCTGGCGGTGTGCCAGAAGCGTTTCCAAGGTACAGATCATCATGGTGGTGGGCATGTCCGCATCCACGCATGGTCTCGACGTGAATGAGGGTTGGACCGCCTCCTTCCATTGCGAACTCCCTAGCCACAGCAGCGCTGGCATGCCAAGCGGCTGGGTCTGACCCATCGATGGTCCATGCTGGGAAACCCATTGCAACTGCTTTGTCAGCCCATATTTCGACGCCAGATTGTTTCGCAGGGGGGGTATCAAGAGCGATTTGGTTGTTTTGAAGGATGTAACAAATTGGCAATCCACGCGCTCCAGCGAGGTTCATCGCTTCCCAAAATTCACCAGAGGAAGAGGTTCCCTCGCCAATACAGGCGACGTGGAAGCGGTCAAGGTTCTGGCGCCAAGCTGCAAAAGCAAGTCCGGTCATGGTAACGCTCGCGATCGGGAGAGGGGCAGTGGGGGGTAAAACCCCGACGTGCCATGCACCAACGTGTAAATCTCGACCGCCTGCGCCGTCCCAACCACCGTTTTGGTTTGAACCGGCTTTTCCAAGGTTGGCAGCCATGACGTCCAAGGGTGTGTCGCCCATTGCGAGACCAAGCCCAATGTCACGAATCATTGGCGCCACTAAGTCGCCATCGTATCCTTTCCCGGGAACTGCATCTCGTGGCGCATCCGGTTGTCGATGAAGGGCTGTTGCCACTGCAACAACGCCTTCTTGCCATGTGGAACGGAAGCCTTTGCCACCAAATGATCCACCATCTGGGGTGGCCATACCTTCTGCGTAAATGGTTTTGAGATGAGCATCGAGTTTTCGGGTGCGAGTCATGGTTCGCTGCCATTCAAGGCGCTGGCCAATGCCGACTGCCATGTAGTGCGCCAACCGTCGGAAGGTCAATCGCAAATCCACAAGGAAGTGTTGAGCGCGGCGGTCAAGGAAGACATCCATGGTTCGGCGAGGGATGACTTCGACGCCTTCATCTTGACCCATTTTTGCCTGAATTTGAGCCTGAAGCCCTCGGTGGACTGCCTCGATGAAACGGGTGGTAAACGTGTGCCAAGACTCACCTTCAAACTGAGCAGGTTCGTTTTCAATCAAGACATCCCAAACATTCGCAACGAGGAACAAATGCCCGTCATGGCGTTGGGCAATAAAGCGCAGCACCTCGGTTCGTGCGGCGTCAGCGAGCAATGGTTGCGTGAAGGTAAGCGGTGCGCTTGCCCTCCATTCTGAACCGTGTATTGCCGGTAAGTCCCCTTGGCTCATGCATCGCCCAATCGACACCCGAATACAAAACCAGCGGCCATATTATCTGGTCACAAATTCTTCTGTTCGACGGTTTCTTCACCCAAAGCACCGCTCAGAGCAGCCATTGAGGCCCTTGTGATGTAGACCGTTGCTAGGATGGAGGCAAGGATGCCGAACACCAGCAATGCACCACCGGTGGGCGAGGTTTGAACTTCTTGAAGCGCACTTCGATTAAGAGCAAAACTTCCCAATACATGGCCGTAATAGGCATAGGCAAGTGAATACACAATACTTGTTGCATTTGAAAGCATGAAAACTCGGAACGAAACCGGACCTGCGGACATCATGTAATTCAGCCATTCATCTGGAATCAAAGGTGAGAGTCGAACCAAAATCGAGATTCGCATGGCATCACCTGCCAACGCTTGTTCAATCCGTTTCATCTTCTCATCGGTCGAAATTGAGGCTTGAATGGTGTCCCGAAACAACCACCTTCCGAGCAAAAACGCAACCATGCCTCCGATCAGCGAAGCTGCATAATTGACGAGTGTGGCAATCCAGAAAGGAAAGATGGCTCCCGAGGCTACTTTGAGCAAGGGAGAAGGAATCAACAACACAATTCCCAAGGCCACTGCTAATGCATAGAGGACAGGTCCCGAAGGACCCACGTTCTCAAACCAACGAATGATCGAAACAGCGTCTTGAAACAAAAGGTAGCCAGCAAGCGCACACGAGATCAGAATCACAACGCCAAACAACGCACGCCAACGGTACAGCAGGGGTTGATGTTCCCGCATTTGTTGCAGGCTGTCCTTTCCGTCAACCAATTGCATTTCTGCAGGCTTTGGCATTGAGGCGAGGGGTTTCATTCCTCTTCCTCCGCCGCAGGCAAAGACTCAAGAACATCTTGGAGCATTTGGGCAGCATCTTCAACCTGGGTCATGAGCGTGATGTCGGAAACGGCACCTGGGCGCCCAAGGTTCCACATGAGATCAGAAACAAATTCTGTGGTTAACCGTGTCAATTTGAGAACTTCCGGATCAATCGGTGTCATCATGTTTTCCTGATAAATCGTAATCAGTTCAGGAGATTCATCGAGGATACCATCCATCGCCTCTTCGACTTCTTGAGCAAGGCCTTGGGCTTGCGCTTCGAGAATATCTTCCATCGAAGATTTGAATCCTTGGTTCATGGCTGCAAGGGGCCCGTTCGCTTGGCTTTTCCCAAGTGATTCACTGCGTTTGAGATCGGAAAAAGATGGTCCTGTTTGGGCACCGTCTGTTTGCCCATCTGCTTCACCGACTAATTTGTTGAGTGCGAGACGGAGCATCGCAGACATGGTTGAGGGATCAAGCTCATCGTTGACTTCAAGGCCTTCTTCCCCCATTTGCCCAAGTATTTCATTGATGAATCCGCTGTCTATTTTCTCAGGTCCAACCAATCCTTTGAGCATCGGAAGCGCCCATTTACTGTCACCCATGGTCATGGATACATCGAATGTTCCGCCTTTGCCACCACCGGTGTTGACTTCTGCTGGAGGCGGAACGAATTGCTTACGAGTGTGGCGGTGGAGTTGGTCAACAAGGGCCGTCATGTCAATCGGCTTCCCCATCACCTCAGCAACGCCTGCTTGTGCAGCGCCGACGAGGTACTCTTTGCTCGTGTTTCTCGATAGAATGACAATGCGGCACTTGAACGCAAATTCGGGATCGGACATGAGCCTTTGAGAAGCATCAATCGCATCGCCGTTTTTCCATTCACTGTCGATCAGCACCACTTCAGGCATGATGGCTAAAGCAGTCCCTTCAGCCTGCCGCAACGTACCTGCACGGGTGATTTCAAAACCTTCCCGTTCGAGGGTGTTGGCCAAAAGGCCCCTTCGTCCTTCATTCTCATCTGCGACGATTACCTTGGCCATGCTCTCCCCCCTTTCGTTTGCAGGGGGGCCAGTTGAGTCTTGAACCTCACGCTTGATTCAGCCCAAGCAACGCTGATTCATCCCGTAGAAGAGAAAGGCAACATCCACTCACTGGACGATTTCTTCAGGCAATGCAGATTGCCATGCGAGAATACCGCCCTCAAGGTTGTAGAGTTTGGAGCCGTCCATACCTGCTTGAATCAAGAGCATTGCAGCGATTTGGGAGCGCATGCCGCTCTTGCAGTGCAGAACAATATCGTTGTCCGTTGGCAAATGATCGATCGAGGAAACCACCGAATCATGGGCCACGTGATGATTGCAGGAAGCAACATGCCCCTGTTGGAACTCCATAAGCGAACGTACGTCGAGGATGAATGGAGACCATCCATCCGATCTTCTCGAGATAAAGTCAGCCATTGAAATGCTTTGGAACATTGTTCCAATGGTGGAGGCATCCCCCTCTTCAACTGTGCGCCTCGGATCGGCGACAATGCACCATTGGGGTTCTGCGAACATTGCGGAAACATTCTCGAGCGATGTGATGGGAATTCGTTTTTCATCTTGTCCGAAGGTGAGTTCGTTGAACTTCATCATCTCAGCATCGTACAGCAACAGTCGGCCGATTAAGGGGTCGCCAAAACCGATAATCAGTTTCAGTGCTTCATTGGCTTGAAGCGAGCCAATGACACCTGGTAAGACGCCAAGCACGCCGCCTTCTGAGCAGGAAGGGACGCTTTCTGCAGGCGGAGCTGTTGAAAAAAGATCCCTGTAGCGCGGACCGCCATCGTAATTGAAGACGCTTACTTGGCCTTCAAATCGATATATAGAACCGTACACCCAAGGCAAACCAACCAGTGAACACGCATCGTCAACAAGGTAACGTGTCGGAAGATTATCGCATCCATCAACAACCACGTCCCACCCTTGATTCAAAATCTTCAGGGCGTTTGAAGGCGTGAATCTCGCATCATAGACAACAACATTCACATCATCATTGAGTTCATTGATCCTTCGTTTGGCAGAGTGAACTTTCTTTTCACCGAGGTGGGCTGACGAATGAATTACCTGACGTTGAAGATTGGAAAGCGAAACGACATCGTCATCGACGATGCCAATTCGACCCACACCTGCGGCGGCAAGATAGAGCAACACTGGGCTGCCAAGCCCGCCAGCACCGATGACTAAAACGTTTGATTCTGCCAACTTTTTCTGGCCCTTCGGCCCGACACCAGGGAGCGCCAAATGGCGAGCGTAGCGGTCTTCGGCGTTCATAGAAATCGCTGCTCAAAGTCCATTAAATGTAATCACAATAAAAAGGAAAATTGACAACCCAGCAAACAGAAGGCCGCACAGGATTCCGGAGATGATTTGTGCAGCTCGTGCAGTTCCATGATCCGAGTGCCCAGGGTGCATGGTTGTCACTTTCAGGGCGCTGTTCGCCAAAAGAAGTGAAATTGGAGCGAGCAAACATCCAAACCCGCTTGTTAAAAAACCACCAACAAGAGCCAAGAGAGCGACAACTAATGATGCCGTTGCATAGGTCGATGGGGGTTGCATCATAATCTGGTTTTGACCATATGCGTTGTTACCCATCATCGATTGTGGTGCTCCTTGCAGCATGTTTGGTGAGCCTTGCAGCATGTTTGGTGCGCCTTGCAGCATCTGAGGAGCGGGAGAGGTTTGTTGTTGGCCTGCTGAGTCCCACTGGAAGCCTTGTGGAGGTTGCTGACCAGGTTGCATGCCTCTCGCAGTGGGTGGCAAGTGATAAATTGAACTGCACACTCAAAGGTGCTGATCTTCGAGCCACTTTTCGACATCCATAGCGGCCTGGCAACCCATGCCTGCTGCTGTGATGGCTTGCTTGTACCGAGTGTCAACAACGTCGCCTGCTGCAAAGACACCCTCAACAGATGTCATCGTGTGTTTCTTGTGGACGATGTAGCCCTCGCTATCTGTTTCGACTTGACCGCCGAGGAAGCCAGTGATTGGTTTGTGGCCGATAGCGATGAACGCACCTGTGACTGAAATGGTCTCTGTGCTCCCATCACGAGGATCTTCGAGAACTGCTCCCGTCAAGCCTTTTTCATCCGAAAGCCAAGATTGCACTTGACGGAAGGTTTTGATTTCGATTTTTTCGTGCTTTGCGGCCCTTTCGTACATGATCGTGGATGCTTTGAACACATCCCTGCGGTGCACAAGGGTGACTTTGGAAGCAAACCGGGTGAGGAATGTCGCCTCCTCACAAGCAGAATCGCCGCCACCAATCACCATAACTTCTTCATCGCGGAAGAAGGCACCATCGCATGTGGCACAGGTGGAGATGCCGCGGCCCTTTTGTGCCTCCTCGCCGGGCTTATTGAGCCAGATGGATTCAGCACCAGTGGAGACAATCAATGAGTGAGCGAGGAATGTTTCCCCTTCGACAACCACTTTGTAAGGTCGTTCTGACAGGTCAACGGACTCCACATTTTTGTCATGTATTTCCAAACCGAATCGCTCAGCTTGCTCTCGGAGCTCCATCATCATTTCAGGCCCTCCGATGCCCTTTGGGTAGCCCGGAAAGTTCTCAACGTCTGAAGTAAGCATCAACTGACCACCTGAAAGATAGCCTGCAAACATGAGGGGTTCGAGCATGGCTCTGGCAGCATAAAGGCCTGCTGTGTATCCCGCTGGGCCTGAGCCGATGATGATGACATTACGTACTTCGGACATGGTTCTCTCCATCTTACCGTTGGCGCGAGGGGGTGTTTGAAGGTTCGCCCGTGGCTGTTGGCATTATACAACTCAAACAAGGGCGCCGATGGCCGCTCGTGCATGAGGTTCGATTCGAGGAGCGATGTGGCGAGGTTCTGCACCAGGCCCAATGATCCCCAGACCAACTGGCTTGTTGTATTTGAGTTGTAACTCGAGGAGGGTCTTGATGACTGCCTGACCCATAGCAAGTCCATGCTGAGTTTGACCTTTTTCGATGATGCCTAAACACGCAGCGCCGTCCACTTCTTCGTTCGATAGAAGTCGATCGATTGCAAGTGGGACCTCCATCGCTCCTGGAACCCATACCACTGGACCGATGGTCATCCCAAGTTTTGTTGCTTCGTCGGTAGCGAAAGCAAGCATTTGCTCAACCTCCATCTTGTGATATGAACCACACACTATGCCTATGCTTTTTCCCATTCTTGTCACCTCAGGTCTTTTGTCCCATCATCCGCTCAACTGTGGCCACCACTGTTTGCGTCATTGAATCAATTTCGACGTTCACCAAATCCCCCTCAGAGGAGGTGCCAAATGTCGTCAGGCGAAGCGTTTCAGGTATCAAATGAATGTTGAAGGATTGGCCACTGACTTCACCGATTGTAAGCGAGGCTCCGTTCAAACCGATGTATCCTTTTTCGTGAATGTATTTCATCAAGGAGGAGGGTGCGTTGAATCTGAGGTCGACGCCACCGCCAACATGCGTGACATCCTCGATTGAGGCCACATCCATGATGTGTCCCGAGAGGAGATGGCCACCGAGTTCATCGCCCATTTTCAACGATCGTTCAACGTTGACTTCGTCGCCAACTTCGAGGGTTCCGAGGGTGGTTCGTTGCAACGTTTCTGGTATAACATCGAAAGCGACCCCCGTCTCGGAAATGTCTGTAGCGGTCAAGCACACACCATTGAGTGCCACACTTGCTCCTCGAAGCAGTCCTGATGCATCTGGAAGCTGCACGGTCAGTGTATGGACGTGCTCACCTTTCTCGAGGTTTACAAGCGTCCCTTTGCCTTGCACGATTCCGGTGAACATGCTCAAGCCTCCTTCCCTTCAGCCCGTTCGAGAATACGAGCAATAATTTTGCGAGTTCCGTCTAGATCTTCCGATAGACCTTCGACCCGTGTCACCTCAATGTGTTCATAACCAAGTTCATTGAGTTGGGTGCGAATACGATCTTCTGCGTGTTCTTGGTCATAGCCAAGTGCGATGATGTCGGGATTGATCCTTGGAAGAATGTCAAAAATCGGTACATTGGGAGGATTTCCAACCACTGCGTCGTCCACCGGTTTCAAGCCTTGAACCATGCGCAATCGGAGGTCTTGTCCGGTGACGGGTTCGTGCTTCCGCTTGCGAACCGTATCGTCGTGCGCAACGACAACCGTAAGGTGGTCGCCGAGAGCTTTGGCCTGTTCCATGTAATGCAAATGACCTGCATGAAGGAGGTCAAACACACCAACAGCCATCACGCGCTTCATAACCTCACCCAATTTTGGTAACCCGGTCTTGCTCAAGGTTCTACCGGCCGTTTCAAATCTCCAATGCTTCGATGAGTTGGGCACCTTCAAGGAAAGGGATGCCTCGTTCGTTTGCCCAGGTACGGGCGTCACGAACCGACAAGGCTTGGTCGCCATCTGGTTGCAGCATCTCGGCACCGATGACAACGGGGGTCATGCCAGCGAGTCGGGCGAGTCCAACAGCGAGTTCAGTGTGTCCTTGCCTTCGAGAGAGACCGCCTTCGGTCTCTCGGCACACAGGTATGTGCCCCGGCGTCCTGAATTCTTTTCCGAGGGCGATTTGTGCAACCTCGCCGCTAATTCCTGCTTGAATCAATTCTTCCGTGAGTTCTGCAAAGCGACGGGTGGTCAAGGCCCGGTCATGGTCGGTAATGCCCGTGTAAGTCTCCCGGTGGTTGAGTGAGAGGGTGAAGGCTGAGCGGGCATCATAGCGTAGGTCGTTCGTGACGAGTTGAGCGAGGACACTGTGCTCTTGAACGAGCGCTGGATGCGTGTGAAGATCTTGCAAGAACGGAAGGGAAAAACGCTCCCCAACATCGTGACCAATGGCCAAAAACAGCAAACCGCCGCAATCCAAGCGGAGTTGCCTCATGGTTTTCGGCTCGGCGCACTGACCAGGGAATAAAAGATCGGTTTCTCCTTCTCGCTTTTCTGAGTCAAAAAGGCAGACAGGTTGACCGTTTTTGAACGCATCAACCGCAGCTTGTACATCGCTGTCCATGGTTGATGGGCGACGGAAGGAGTTCATGAAGGGTCGTATGCATTCACCATCAGTAGAAGCGCAAAAATCGCATGATTTTGCGGACAGCCAACGGAAAGGGATTATCATAGGATGTCCCTTGGCTTGAACCTGCGGGGATGCCAAATATGCCAGTAAAACTCGGACCCGCAGGCGTACCATTGTCATGCAAAGGGCGTACAATCGTTGAAGGAATGGACGACATCATCTCCCTTGGACTCGAAACAATGGAAGTTCAAACCGTTCGCATGGTGGCCCCAAACCACTTCGAACAGTACTGGCAAGCAGGCGTCTTGGCAAACAAGACCGAATTTGAAATGAACATTCATGGCCCATACTACTCTGAACTGCTCGGCAATCGAGTTGAACGAGGCCGCTCACTTGCCAAAATTGAATCAACACTTCAAGCCGCCCGAACCATCAACGCTCGGCACATCACCCTCCACGCCGGACACTATGGTGGCATGAGCCCCGGTTCGGCTGCAAATGAACAAGTGGCCAATGTGTTCGCAGGCGTTGTAGACCGAGTCGCTGAAATTTGGCATGATGATGAAGACGAATTCCCCGTGTTCCCATGGATCAAAGATGGAACACCTTCCAAGATTGGTATCGAGACATCGGGCCGCCAAGAATTGTGGGGCAGCCTCGAAGAAGTCCTCGAAGTGGTGAACCACGTCGAAGGCACCATCCCAGTGCTCAACATCGCTCACATCCACGCACGAGGCCACGGTAAAATGCGAACCTCGGAAGACTATGGAGAATTGTTTGACCAAGTGCGAGAAACAATCGGAACCAAGGAATTCTACTGTCACTTCTCCGGTGTAGAACACCGAACTGGAAACGCAATGCATTACACTCAAATCAAGAAGTCGGATTTGAACTTTGAACCATTAGCAGAATTCATTGTTGAAGATGGAGGATGGTTGGACATCACCCTCATCTCTGACTCGCCATTGCTTGAACACGACGCTATGTACATGCTCCAAAGCATCGAAAAATCACGACATCGACAACTCGAGCGAAAGGCTCGAGAAAACCGTCGGCGAGCCCTTGCTGCCCAAACTGGAACCACACCGGCTGCACTCGCTGCCAAGGAAGCACAGCAGGCAGCCCTCCGACCTGATGCTCAACCAACTGCAAAACCTGCGGACACTGCAACCGAAGAGAAAGCTGCACCTGAACAGGAAGCAGCCCCCGAAGAAGCACCTGCCAAGGAAGAAAAGCCAACGAAGAAGGAGACAAAGAAGGCTTCCAAGGCAAAAGCAAAGGCCGAAGAGAAAAACGATGATGTGTTCGACTTCGAAGAAGAAGACGATGACTTGTTCTGATTCAACGGCTGCCCCCCGCAACCCTCAGAAACCACAGTCGTGGCTTCAAATATCGAGGGAATCAAGATAAATGAAGTGGACCGCGTTGAGTATGTTCACCATGGCACACATTGCAATTCTCGGACTTGGAAATTGGGGTACTGCGATTGCACGAATGTGGTTGGCGGATGGACATCATGTCAAAGGATGGACCATCGAACAAGAAGTCTATGAGTCAATCACAATGAATGGTGTGAACGAAAAATACCTGCCAGACCATCCAGTTGAAGCGATGGAAGCAACCATGCACATCGAAGAGGCACTCGACGGCGTTGAGATCGTCGTTCTTGCTGTTCCTTCCTCCGTCATTCTCGATGTTGTGGATCAAATCATTCCGCACCTCAGGCCCGGTCATGTTCTCTTGGACCTAGCGAAGGGGCTCGCACCGGGAAGCCAACTCATCTCTCAAGCAATTCATGAAAAACTGAATGCTGCTGAGAAAAACAATCCATTGGCGGTCGTCACTGGCCCAACCATCGCACCAGAGGCAGCCGGCGGCGTGATGACCACGGCCCTCGTCGCCAGCGAGGATGTTTCAGTTGCGCAACACCTTGCCTCCACATTAACGACTCAAACCTTCATCCTCCATCCTGCTGCAGATCCTGCGGGTGCTGAATTGTGGGGTGCGTTCAAGAACGTCGTAGCGCTTGCTTGCGGCTTAGTTGATGGGCTCAAACAAGTCGGGAGCCTCGGCGGTGACAACCTGAAGGCTGCTATTTTCATGGCTGGATTCAAAGAGGGGTGCCTCCTTCTTCCAAAGCTTGGTGCACGGGCTGAAGTGGCGTTTGGTCCAGCAGGTTTGGGCGACCTCTATGTGACGGCTACATCGCCTCATGGTAGGAACAGATCCATGGGTGAAAAGTTGGGCACAGGCCTCACACTCGAACAAGCCCTCGAGGAAATGCACATGGTTGCAGAAGGTGTCCGAGCGGCACGAATGTTCGGCGAGAGGGCTGAGGCACTGCAAATTCAAATTCCGTTCACAAAGGCGCTGAACACCCTACTGGATGGCTACATCGATGCAGAGGAATGCTGCCGACGCATGGTGGCCTTGCACTGAAGTTGTCTTTTTTGTAGCAGCAAACCATCGGTGTTCTTTTCGTCTATGGGCCCTTGGTTGAATCATGGCGGAAGAACTGACTGAGCTTGAAGCACGAATCTTTGAATGGATTCGCCAGTCTGATTTTGAGAATGTGCCGTGGTCGACTGCAAAGGCTGCGCGCTCGTTCAAGGTCAAGCAAGACGAAGTCTACGAAGCCGTTGCTGCGCTCACCCGCAAAGTCCCAGATCGAATTCAAGTGTTTTACAAAGATGGCTCGGTGCACATCGCAGCTGAGTGAGTTCAGACTTCTGATTCTGAATCCTGCTTTCGTGCTTGGATGAGCATGTTCAACCACGTTGGCTTTCGAACATCGCCTTCTTCATTGACAAAAGAGCGAACCGCAAGGGACAGCAAGTCAATCAAAACCACAACGATGAAAATCAAGATGAGCAAAGCGAACACTTTGTCATACTGCAAGAACTTCAGGTATGTACTGATGTAGTAGCCAATCCCACCGGCGCCGACAATTCCGATGACGGTTCCATGTCGAACGTTGTATTCGAACATGAACATCAATTGACTCAAGAGATGGTTGCCATTTTCTGGAATCACGATGTTCATCAAAATACTCGGGCGACTCAAACCCATGGCCCGCCCTGCTTCAAGTGGATCATTGGGCATGCCTTCGAACACTTCGTACTGCAATTTACCAAGGTAGCCAACCGTGTAGAAGGTCATTGCCAACACCCCTGAAAGTGGACCGAAGCCAATCACGATCACAAAGAGGATGGCCCATATCAAGCTCGGTAGACTGCGGACTGCGGAGAGGAAGATACGGACAGGGATGGCCACCCACATTGGCATGAGGTTACGAGCGGCGAGGGAAGAGAGGGAAATTGCACCCACGAATCCGAGGATGGTTGAAACAAAAGCAATTTTCAGCGTTTCCATCATGCCAAGATAGCCAACCGAACAAAAGAACTCAATGTCTTCTTCGCATACAGGGTACGAGCGGGCTTCAAGAACGCTCCAATTTGGTGGCCACATGCTCTCACGGAAAAACACGGAGAGGTTGGATAAGCCCCCTTCGAGGCGACCCCAATCGCCTTCGACAAGACCGTCGAGCGTTCGCCAGGCAAAGAAAAAGAGAACTGCAAGAATGGCAAACAAACGGAGTTTCATTCCTCTTCCCCCCTGGAGGTATGCTCATTCCATTCTTCGATCGTCATATCGTGAAATTGCTTTCCTCTGATTTCCCAAATACGAGTTGCAAAATTCTTGGCATTGTCTTCATGGTGTTCAACCATGACAATGGCCGTGCCCTTCTCGACAAGTTTTCCAACAGCCCCAAGGACAATGTCCACATTGGTCTGATCAAGTTCGCCAAGGAATTCGTCAGCGAGCATCAATTGAGGCCGTTGAGCAAGTGTACGAGCGGTTGCGACACGGCGTTGCTGACCGCCAGACAATCTTCGGACAGGTTCAGCAGCCTTGTCTTCAATCCCAAGCGTGCGGATGGCTTCGTAAGTCCGTTCCTTGCGTTCTTGGAACATCGTCTTCGACCATGGTATGCTCGCACGAGCCCCTAACGAGACGTTGTGAGCAACGGTTGCATGTCGAACAAGACCGAGTCTCTGAGGGATGTACCCAAGGCCACCTCGGCCTTCTAAATTGAGGTCAAAGGAACCACTGAGTGGCCGAACGAGCCCTGCGATGGTTCGAATGAGGGTCGTTTTTCCAATACCAGACGGGCCGAGAATCGCAATAATCTCTCCAGGCTTAACCTCGAGGGTTATTGGCTCGGAAAGTGGATCGCCATAGCCGATGACCAGCTGGTTCAACGTAAGGATGGCCTCGTTGCTCATAGCATCCCCTCAGCCAGCCCTGCAAGCAGGTCTTTTTCAAACGGTTGGGCCGTATCACCTTCTCCGTCATGATGATGAGGTATAATCAGAGTCATCGAAGGCCACCAAAGTGCCGACGAAGCAACCCCTCCGGTTGGGTGAGGCGACTGGATTGCTCCGCCGACGGTTGTTGTCATGGAAGAGGTTTGATTCACTCCGTGATTTCGTACTTGGAATCGAAGTACGTCGAGATGCCAGGTATGGCGCTGATGAGATCGCTGTAGCTGCCCAGATGCTCTTGTGAGTTCACTTCAACCAAACCAGGCGTGTTCAAGACGTTCGACAAAATTTGATCGCCACAAGCTTCCTGTGGTGAAGTCGAATCGACTTGGTGGGACACCATCGAATAGCAACCAGTGTAGTTCTGACCCTGCATTGGATAGTCCTCGACATACATCTCAGTGTTCAGAGCTAAAAGAGCGTTGAGAATTGCGGTGCGTGTTTGAACATCAAGGGTTGCTGGATTGTACATCACAGGATGAGAAGGAGCAGATCCATACGATGGCAGAAGAATGTATTCTGATTCTGGCAAGCACCAATCTGCATTTTCAGTTGTGTCTTCATTGCCACAGTAAGATGCTACCGTGGAGTCCTTGGCAAAGGCCACGTCACCGACGCCCTCAGTCAAGCACTTGACTGCCCCAGAATAGGAGTAGTACGGCGTTCCTGATTCAGGGATGCTGGCGTTTTCGTTGAAGAACGAAGTGATGGTAGCACGGAGGGATTCGATGTCATCTTGCGGGCCAACAACTGGTGCATAGCCTTGGGAAATCAAATGCCCCATTGGCAGAAGCATGCCTGCAGATTTGAGCCATCCTGTGTGGCATGAAGTCATGCCTTCCATCATTGCAAATGGGTCGGTGGATGAATCATTGTCGAGGTAGGCATTTGCGATATCAGAACCGTTGAGAACGACTGCATGTGCATCGTAATGAGTGCGTCCATCCGATTTGAGATCAGCAGCCATGGCAGCCAATCCGTATTCTTTCCAGCCAACCCAAGCAGCGCCGCCGTCCATGAAGGCGATGTCTGCATTGCCGAAGCGAAGAGCTTCGATGATAGCGCCTTCAGAAGAAACCGGATAAAGTGTGACACTGACGCCAGTTTGTTCAGCGATGAAATCGGCCAAAACCTGTGGGTTTTCAGCAGGGTTGGTGTAGTCATCTTTCATCTCAAAGGCAATTCTGATGTTCGAGATTGTTGGCTCGATTGAATCATTGATTGAGAATTTGGTATCGTAATAAGCAGAAATACCTGGGACATCTTCAATCAAGTTCCCGTATGATGCGAGGTGCTCCGATGCAGTGGTGGCAGAGATGGCTGGTGTGTTGAGTACATTTTCAAGGATCGACTTACCTTCATCCGTGCCCGCCATATTGACCAAGACATCTTGCACAAGGTTCATGGTGACAGAATCAGAGGTCTGAGGGTTGTACATCACGGGGTGTGAAGGAGCGTTGCCATAGGATGGAAGCAAGATGTAATCCGATTCCGGCAGGCACCATGCTTCATTAGCGGATGCATCTTCATTGCCACAGTAAGCGTTGATTGTCGAATCCTTTGCAAAAGCGACATCGCCCACACCTTCTGACAAGCACTTGACTGCACCACTGTAGGAGTAATATGGCGTGCCAGAATCTGGGATACTCGCATCTTCATTGAAGAAATTGGTGATGGTGGAGCGGAGGGATTCCACATCGTTTGCATCGCCAATCACATTTGCATATCCATTTCCAATCAGGAAGCCCATTGGCAAAAGCATGCCAGCGGACTTTAGCCATCCTGTGTGGCAAGAGGTTTTTCCTGCCATCAAAGAGAATGGATCGGTGCTTGGGTCATCGTCGAGATGAGCTGCGGCAATTTCTGAATCTTTGAGAACAACTGCATGTGCGCTGTAGTAAGTGCGGCCGTCTGATTTTTGATCCGCTGCGAGTGCTTCGAGGCCGTATTGTTGCCATCCGACCCACGCTGCGCCGCCGTCCATGAAGGCGATGTCGGCGTTACCGAAACGCAGTGCTTGAAGAGCGGCTCCCTCAGAGTCGATTGGATAGAGGGATACATCCATGTTCAGCGCATCTCCGAGGTAATCGGCAAATCGCTGAGGATTTTCATCGACGTTTGTGTAGTCGTCCTTAATGCTGAATGCAATCACAAGGCTTTCGAGATCTGAGGCATCATTTTCATCCCCATTCCCCAGACACCCTGCAAGTGCCGTCGTTCCAATTAAGAGTGTCATTATCAGTGTTTTCGCAATTTTGTGGTCCATTCTAATCCTTCCGGTTTAGGCCGCCCTAAAAGTCAGCCATACATATAGTTTAGGTCGCCCTAAAAATTACAATTCTCACAAAAAAGGGGCGCTGTTATCCACTTCATGCTGCAAGCCATTCCAAGACGAGGGATTCTGCATAACGGTCAGAAGACAACCCTGGATGAAGAAGTGGCCGGACGATGACCAACAGTTGCAATTCACCCCCGAAGTTCGCCTTTGCAACACACAACACCTCACCGACTCGAGTGCCATCCTCCGACGTACTTAGGAGGCTTCGTAACTCGTAGATACGCATCTCGACACGTTCGTCGACACCTGCCGAAGTTGAGGCATACCGATGGCTCTCCTCCGCAGAAACGCTGACAAGAGTCATTTGCTCAGGATCGAGCGAAGGGCCTGCCGTTTGTTGATCCAGTAATTCGATGGCTTGCCGCATGCGCTCGCTTTCCATTCCAAAAAATGACGCAAGGTCAAGCGCAGATGATGCCGCCCCCCAAGACCCGTACTGGTAAGGCAGCCGCATGCTGATGGATTGAACAATTTCGACCTCGAAACCTGCTTCATCCGGAAGCATGAGCCAAGTGAATTGCTCGCTTGCAGGATACAATGGAGCGTTTGGGTTTTCCTTCAAGAGTGGCTCCCCCCAAGATTCTGGAGCAACGGGTTGTTGGACAGGAACACACCCACCGAGCAAGACCATGAGCACAAGAGATGCACAGAGAACCCATCTGGTTTTTTTGTGCTCACTCCAATCTTTGCGGCCCGCTGGACTCAGGACTGAAAGCAGGAGAATCACAGGCAAAACAAGCAAAATCCCCCACGGAATGAGCCACAACAAGAGAATTCCAGCGACAGCTGCATGGATGCCAAGCGGTCCCAAAAGAAGGCGGATGGAACGTTGAGGATCTTCACCATCAAGCGGTCGGCGGAGCCACCAAACCGCAATCCAGAGCCCCGCAAGAACCAGAATGGTTGGAACAAGGTTCCACAGTTGGCTCATGGTTCTTGTAATCCCTCGATGGTGAAGAGCATTGGGGTTGGCATGTCATTTGAACGGTATATTGTCAAGCCATGACCTGTTGGCCGTACCATGGAGGGGCGGGCTTTGGAACTCGATGCTGTGACCTTTCGCCACATGGTCAGCGCACCTGCTCCCTTCCGCCCATGGAAAAAACGATTTGGGCCAGGTGTATTCGAGGTCTCATTGACGCTTCATCCAGGACAGATTCTTGGCCTTGTGGGCCCAAATGGTGCAGGGAAAACGACGCTTCTTCGTGCGATTGCTGGCATCTTACCCATTCAACATGGTCAGATGGCTCATACCATCGCTGGTGAGCGCACATCCTTGGAAGCAAACGAATTGCGTGCCCTCGTCGGCCACATGCCGGAGCAGGTGCGATGGCAAGGGCCGCAATCGGTGCATGATGCCTTGATGGAACTGGCCGAGATGCGTGGCGTCGAAGAAAAAAGAGTCTCTGGACTGCTCCAGTTGGTTGGTCTTTCAGAACGGATGGATGGGGCGCTCTCTGGACTCAGTCAAGGTATGCGGCAACGGCTAACACTCGCAGCATCGTTGCTCGGTTCTCCAAAATACCTCCTGCTCGATGAACCGCTCAATGGGCTTGACCCGGTTGCAGCAGCAGCCTTTGTGAAATTACTCCACCAATTGAAAGACAAAGGCGTCTCCATTGTCATCTCATCACATCAAGTGGCAGGATTACAGGAAATTACAGACCGCATCGCCTTGATGCACCGTGGTCAATTGCTCGCCTGTGATCGGATTGACGCAATGGCCGAATCACTTGGCTTGCAGTCCAAAATCACTGTCACTGGGTGGGGAAAACTGCCAGATTTCTCGTGGTGCAAGGCCATTGAAGGTGAACCTAAGATCAACAATGATGGTTGGTCAATGGACTTGATTGATGACGGGTCTGTGTCAATTGAAGCATTCATCGAACGAAGCATTGCTCTGCAAACATGGACGCCTAAGCACCCAGGTATTGTCGAAATGTTATGCGCTGCAACTGGGATGGATGTCGATGAAATCGGCCTCGATATCGCTTCACCGTCTTTGCTTCCTCACCGACGGATTGGGGGTGAGGAAGAGTGAACGACTTGCAGCGGATCTTAGCCCTTTCAAATCGCGTGTTTAGGAGCAAAATCCAATCGACTCGGAGCTTGATTATGCTGCCCATATTGGTTCTCTTTTTACCTGGAATGGCGTGGGGTTTTTCCGATCCAAACATCATTTTGCCAGGCGGTCACCAACCGGATGAACCAATGGAGGTGTTGTTCTATGCGAGTCTCGGCGTCGTTTTTGGGGCAACAATGTGCGCCGTATTGCTGGCGTTTGATGGCGTGAGCAAAGATAGGGCCAGTGGCGTCTTCGAACTACGACTTGCCCAACCAATGCCTCGCACGCATCAGGCACTGGCTCTCCTCCTCGGAACGTGGCAAGCCATCTTCGCACCTGTAGGGTTGCTCATCCTCGCTTCCATTGGTGTGATCCGGTATCGGCTCGGCGAATGGGCATCAATCGCCGATCTCAGCGTTCATTTGGCAGCAACCGCACTCATCCTCTATTGGTATGTGGTGTTCACGCTCTTGGCATCATCAAGAACAAAAGACCAAGGTACTGCGATTGCCTTTGGTGTCGGCATGTGGTTCCTCTTCACGTTCCTGTGGGCATTGGTGACAACGATGGTGGCCTATGCCTCTGGCGTGAGCATTGGTGAGCAAAACGATGTCCAGTGGCTCGCACTGGAAGGTGCTTTGGATTTGCTATCACCAAATGGGGTGTACCATCACCTTCTGGAAACACGAATCAGCGAAATTGATCGGGGTATTGCAGCTTGGCAATCATTAGCAATGTCGGTTGCATGGACTGTTCTCCCGACGTGGTGGTTTGTTCGGAGAATGAATGAACTTCAACCATGATGGAGTGCTTTTAGGGGTCAAAAACTGTGGTGGAATACCTGCTCTGGAGGCGAAGTCTCTTTGAGACAGGACGGCACCGCTGAAGGCATGGCCAGACCTCGTTTCGCCCAGACTGCCACCGCATTGACAATCGTAATCTTGTTTTTGTTCATGGCCTCATCATCTTTTGTGACCTCTCCTTCGTTCGAAGATATTGGTGAAGATTCACCAACAAGCGCTCGCCAAGGTTCACTCGATGTGGATTGTACGGGATACAAATTCGAGGATCTTTTCGACTACAATTTTGCATCCTTTGATATCCTCCTTGGCGACGATTGGGCCACGGCCCAAATGAGTGCTGTTGCGTATGTTAATGGCAGCAACTCCGCTACGGTTCGTGAGAACCTCGACGAACTGTTCGATGGAACACCCGGCGGCAACAACTCATGGATGAGCACGGACGAGCGAGAAGCTGTGCGAGCGATTGGACCTGAGTGCATCGCCGACATGGACACACGAATCGGAATCCGTGAAGGGTTGCCACATCGCGGCGGCGTCGACTGGAACGACCTTGAATTCGTCAAAGATGGCATCGCTCTCGACGAGGTGAACTTGGTGCCCGACAACCACGCAGAAGAGCGAAGTTGTCAAGACTTGCTTGCTTCGTCAGACTGCAAGGAAGTGCCAGTCACCGTCACTGATGATCTTCAAATTCTCATGTTCACCAAGGAAGATGAAACCCACAATGTTCGCTTTGATCAACTACCGAACAGCGGCTCATCGAACTTCACGCTGGCCCTCAATGTCACAAACATGAGCAGCGCTGGGCTTGTGCTCACCTTCCCTCAACTCCAAGGCTTGCGCATGGTCAACTCCTCCGTCAAAGATGACAATCAAGAGAGCACAGTCATGCCAGTTCCAGAAGCAGAATACCTCCCCGATGGCCGACTTCGAGTCACACAAGCCGTCAGTTACATGGCAAGCGAATACCCAATCATTCGAAACTTGTTCCTTGATTTCACAACTCAAGCACCGGAAACAAATGAAATTCCAGTATGGACTGCAGATGCCCCTGTTGATGGGACGGTGATTCCATACACTGTTGGCACACGAACCCTTGTTGAAGGTGAAATCACCGCAACCTGGGCTACCGATGACAGCGGATGGGCTCTGGATTGTGACTTTGGTGAACAAACGCCATCCGACCTATGGACCGCTGGATTAACAGAAGACGGTGCGCTGTTCTTGGATGGGCCAGATGCACCTGCCTCCGATGAGGGCGTAAATGCTGAATGCAGCGTCGTCGATCCATTTGGTGCAACTTCTGTCGAAACTCGTAACTGGTCTTTTGCCCAACCTTTCACAGCTGAGGCCGTGATTTCTGAAGCCGGCGATGCTGTTGAATTTACGGTGACCCCCACTGGCGCTGTAAGTGAACTATCCATCAGCGCCCATGCACACCAATCCAACTCAATGGGTGAAATGCGCATGACTACCATTGCATCAGCAGCATCCACACTCGCCCTTCCATTGGATGGCCTCGCCCCTGGCATGGTCATGGTTATGGGTCAAGCACAGTCGAACGGCATGCTGGATTACGCTTTCATGCTCGACTTTGGATTGCAAAAGGCAAGTGCACCTCCAGTGATTGATGTGGATTTGAACCTCGACGGCACCAACGCCACGTGGGATGCAAGTTACCTCAAATTCACACTCCAAGGAAAGGTGCTCGATCCAGATGGTGAAGCAGTGGAGATGTCCCTCTCCTTGTGCGGCTACACCACCAACGACTTTGTTCGATCCGGGCCTGTGTGGGAGATTGATGTCAACATCGTATCCTGCTCCTCGCAAAATCCACCCGTGACTGTGTACGATATTACCCTCGTGGCAACAGACGAATCTGGCACGATGACCACCCTGCAAGTTATGGTCCCTGACCCCTACGCAGCCTCCGATGACGACCCTGTCATCGAACCTGGTGTCGTTGAGGAAGAAGGCCTACCAGCGGCCTCCCTAATGGCGACATTAGCAGTCGCTCTGCTCGGAGCCGCTGTCGTAAGCAGAGGAAAAGACGAGTGATTTTGGCTACCGGCACCCTCAAGAGGGGACGGTGAGCCCATTGAGTTGAGAGTGAGGGCATGTTTGCAGGCACCATTGAGTCGTTAAGCCACGAAGGTGGCCTGTTGGTGTCCTTTACAGGCTCCTCCCCAGCCCTAGAATCAATCATCATCAACAAGGCAACTGGTGATTACATCGGCAAGGTTGATGGCGTGCTTGGAAACACAAAAGCACCCCTCGCACACGTCGCCCACCTCGACAGGAAACTCGACATCCCCGGCCTTGTTGGAATCGAAGTTAACATTCGACCAAAGAAAGTCAAAGAAGAACGAAACTTCGGTGACCGAAACAACGGCCGCAGCAACGACCGAGGTGGACGTTTCGACCGTAATGACCGTGGAGGTCGATTTGACCGAAACGATCGAGGCGGACGATTTGAGCGCAATGATCGTGGAAATAACGGCGGCGATTGGGATTGCCCCAAGTGTAACAACAACAATTTCGCTTTCAGGCAGGAATGCAATCGATGCGGTGAACCAAGAGGAAACGGTGGTGGCCGATCAAACGACAGAGGATTCCAACGCCGAGATGACCGACGTGGTGGCGACCGATTTGGTGGCAATGACCGACGCGGTGGTGACCGAAGAGGAAACGACCGCTCGAATAACCGAATGGACGGCGACTGGGATTGCCCCAAGTGCCACAATGACAACTTTGCATGGCGAACTGAATGCAACAAATGTGGAGCTCCAAAGGGCGGCGGTGGAGGACGACCTCCTCGCCGAGATGACCGACGTGGTGGCGACCGATTTGGTGGCAACGACCGACGTGGTGGCGACCGATTTGGTGGCAACGACCGACGTGGTGGCGACCGAAGAGGGAACGAACGACGCAGCGGAGAGGTGTTCAACGACAACGACTGGGATTGCCCTCAATGCAACAACTCCAATTTCGCATTCCGTCAGGAATGCAACCGGTGTGGATTACCCCGAAGCGGTGGTCAATCCAGTCCTCGTCGAGATGATCGGCGTGGTGGCGACCGCAGTGGCGGCAATGACCGTCGCGGCGGTAGCAGATTTGGTGGCAACGACCGACGTGGTGGCGACCGAAGAGGTGGCGATGACCGACGTGGTGGCGACCGAAGCGGTGGCGATGACCGACGTGGTGGCGACCGAAGCGGTGGCGACAGCCGACCACCTCGCCGTGAACCAAGAGAACAACGCGAACCTCGAGAATTCCGGAAGGCTCGTGGGAAGGGATCGGGCCATGCTCACAACCGACCACCTCGGGATTTGATGGGTCGAGATCGAGAAGACTGAATTCGTGACAAAGGTGTGTCAAATGGGCGCTGAAGAACACTACCTCGATGCAGTTGAAGCCTACGACCTTGGCAACCTCGAGGAAGCGTACGAAGCTGCTCGCCTTGCTGTTAAAGAAGACCCAATGCATGTCGATGCATGGCAATTATGCGCTGAGGCAGCCTTGCCTCCAAAGGGTGAGAAGCCTACTCTGAAACAAACAGCTCAATCCCTGTCTGCTGTCAAGAAAATCATCGCAATTGATCCTTCAAGAACTGCAATGTGGTTCCTTGGAGGGCGTTTGTTGAGTGACGAGCTCGGATTGCTTGATGAAGCACTTGTTTGGTGGCAACAACTCCGCCATCACATGCCGATGGAAGTAACGCCCTTGGTCGAACAAGCCACATTGTTGGCCGATATGGGGCTCTACACAGAAGCACGGTACAGACTTGAAGCAATTACCGACGAGAACATGGATGTCAGTGGCCAGCAATATGCCAAGATTAGCCAACTACACGGCATGGTCATGTCTGCATCCATGCAAGATGATCGAGAATTCTTCAAGCCCTGGGAAAAGCACCACAATGGCTGGGGTGCGATTGAACTGAAAATGCGGAAGCCTCCTGTTTCCGAGAGTTTTCTCTTCATGACCACAACGGTACCAATCCTGTTGCTAGAAGTTTTGTTCTCAAATCGCTTTGTTGAACAGGGCTGGGGTGGATTCTGCCTCACGACGTTGATGATTTTCGCCACAGTGTTGATTGGAATGCGGTTCAGTCGCCGCATCTTCAGAAGAGTCAATCGACCAGCGTTCAATCTTTTGCGAGCAATGAATTTCGAAGCATCAAGTGGGTATGTCGTCATATCTGAAGACATACGAACCTCTGTGCTCTATGTCTACATCATGCAACGCAAGCCAAAGGCATGGCAAGAGCGAATGCTGAAAATCATTGAAGACAGCACAAAACTACCAGGAGGCTGGAAGCATAACCTCCCTGATTTTGAGTCCCACCTAGAGGATCTTGGATTGATCGAAGATGGTGACGAAGAACATTTCCAGCAATGGAATGAAGAAGAGTGAAGTTGCATTCACTGCAAGACTGCTCGTGCACTTCATGCTTCAACCCAATCGTTACCGTCGAGGATATCCTCGACACAGGCCTTCACAAGTATGAGCACCATGTGTTCAACGATAGACTGCAATCAGTGTTCCTTCGAACCAAAACCTGCGTTGCTTACGCTCACCCTATCGCCATATCGGCATGCTCTGCATCATTGCTGTGACTGAGCGTATTGGGCTGCGTATTGTTGCGCATACTGTGCCGCTGTCGCTTCGTCATAGCCTTGCGCCACGAACTGCTGGTAGTACTGTTGGTACACCGCATTGTCTGCTGCAGGGGCCGCTGCTGCCGCTGGTGCTGCTGCACCCGCCGCTTGAGCTGCATATTGTTGAGCGTACGTTCGAGCCGTCTCCTCAGGGTAGCCCTGAGCAATGAGCTGCTGAACATATTGTTCAGTTGCATCGAGTTGAGCAGATCCATAGCCAGCAGAACTTGCTGCGAAGTCTTTGATGGTGTCGTCGCCGCCAGCGCCGCCCTTTCGGAGGAACACCAAACTGAGGATGACAATCAACAGAAGACCTGCTGCTGCAAGACCAATCGTGGTCATGTCAAGGCCGCTGCTTGCTCCGTCAGAGTCATCAGTTTGAGCAGGGGCAACCCATTCGCCATCTACGAGAGTCCATGCTCCGCTCCATTCACAATCACCATCAGCGTTGAGAATGAACTCGCCGCCTGCTGCAATTGCTTCTGCACTTGCTTCGGTTCCCTGACATGCTGGAAGTTGGATTTCAATCCACTTGATTGTGACCCAACGTTCATCATCGCCTTCGTAAATCTTGATGAAGATACGCTGACTTTGAGATTTGTTGGTGTACATTCCATCAAGAGAGAGGGTAAGATCGAAGGTTTCGGTATCACCCGTCTTTTCTGATCGGTCCCATGCGCCTGCAAGACCAAGATTGTACTTGTCGACTGCACTGGCTTCGAAATCTGATTCCACGAAGGCTGCCTCAATGTAGACATCGCCGTTTTCCGCACCGGAAAGAACTGTACCAGTGATGGTCACGCTGTCTGTGTCGACACGGGAAGCGTTGAGGGATGCATCAAGTTGAACCACTGGTTCTTCGTCTCCGAATCCGTCTGGTACAACAACGAAGTACATTCGGTACTTCTCTGAGAACTTACCTGCCTTGTCATAAACGATCAATTCAATTCTGATTTGATTTTCTGTTGTGCCGCTTGGGTCAACTGTAACGTTTCGGAACGTGTAAGCCCATGCCCCATTGCTTGCCGCATTCTGCTCAAAGGTGTGACCGTCAAGGCTGAATGAGTCGTCGCCGTAAGGGGCGTCAAAGAGGACCTTCCATTCGTAGGTCTCGATGCCGGTGCCTTCAAGCGCATCCAAGTCAGATGAGTTGCTTGCATCAAAGTGGATGGTGACTTCACCGTCTTCATCGAGGATGATTCGGTTCACTGCCCATTCTGTGTTGGAAACGGTCTTGGTGCCAACGTACTCGACGAGGTCGGTGTAATCGTCTCGCATGTCAATCATGGCTTCAGCGGTCGGCCGGTATTCATCAGCATAGACATCGTTGGTCTCAACGGTGACTTCGATGACACGGGAGTGACCTGCATCGTCGTGAAGCATGAGGGTAATGGTCCACTGTTCGCCTTGAGCGCAACCTGTTGCAGAAGAAAGGTCAATCTTACAGAAGTTCATGATTGGCATGGCATCTGTGTTGTGACCGGTCATTCCTGTAGCCATGGTTGATCCGTCCCACGAAGTTGGTCCTGAAACAATCCAATCAGTGTGGAGTGTCTCGGTCGTGGTTGTGCTGTAGGAGAAGGTCAGGTCTGCATCGCTCTTCATGTAACGCAGTTCGTATCCGCCAGTGCTTGGGTTGATGCCTGGCACTTGATCGTTAATCTTCAAATCCAATCCGTTGCCAAGTGTTCCAAACCCTTCTGGGTATGGTGTGACTTGGTAGGAAAGCATGTTTCCAAGCAGCGGCAAGGTTGAGCTGTCTGCTCGCTCCGAATGGGTTGAAACGTCCATGGTTGAGACAATCATTCCGCCAGAGTAGTAACTGCACACACCAAGCACAGTGTCTTGGATGTCGTCAGCGTCTCGAATGAGTCGCTGGAAGTAGCCACCATCTTCCATGTAGCCGTTGCAGGTCACAGGAACATTGTTGGCGCTCACGGACTTTGTGTTCAAGACCGCTTGTGCAACAGTTGAATCAGCATCAAATCCTTGGAAGGCGTTAATGTCCACATTGTCCATCAATGGGTGGTATGGATCAGCGAAGTCGGTGCTCGAGAAGTCAATTCGGGACTCCGGAGTGTTTCGGCTTTGGACGTCGAGGCCGAATGGCAAACGTCCGCTGAGACCTTGGTCAACACCGTAAATTTGGCTTCCTTGAGGTCCAAGGTGAGCCTGAATTGTTCCGCCAGCTGACATGAAGCCCTCAAGCGTCGTTCGGTGAGCAGTGGATCCCAACTTCTGGTAGTAGCCACGGCCACCGTTCTCGATGTCCTTGGCAGCGATGTCGTCTTGCCACGGCAACACAATCTTGTCATAATGGGTGAACCAACCTGCGTCGAGGTAGGTGTCCCAGTCATTGATGGTGTATTGCGTGTAAGACATGCCCAGAATGTCCAAGTCTTCCTTGATGGCTGTGGTTCGGACCGAGGTGTCGGAAAGAATGGCGACGTCAACATTGTCAGCAAAGGTTGCGTGGAAGTAACGAACGTTTCCAGATGGGTTGCCGTTTGCCAATTCTGCATCGAAACTGATGTTGTACTCGTGACCGTCCATCCAACCGTTCCATGGAGTGAACGTCACTTCGATTCGTTGGTGAGAGTCGAGGGTTTGGGAAGGACCGGCAGTCGTTGTGTGAGCCATTGTTTGGGTGGTTTCGTCGAAGATGTTCATGTTGAAGATATAATCACCAGCAAGCACACCGTTTGTCGCCTGGAAAGCCCAGTCGTGGGTGTATGAACTGTCAATTGGCATCACGCACTCAAGGACTTGATCGCTCAAGCAGCCGAGAACGTTTGGCTTGCCAAGTGTGATGTCAACCGATTCCACATTGAAGATGACACGTTCGATGTTGTTGGCGGTTGACATCTCTTGCACATTGTACCAAGCCACACCTTGTGTCTGGTTGTCAAAGATGGTTTCTGCTTCAATCATGTAGACGCCCGCGAAGAATTCGTGGCTCGAAATCGTGTCGCTGGAGGTGCCTTCTGCATCGACGTTGGTTCGGGAGATGGTGTATGAGTTGTCCTCAATGAAGGTGTATTCTTGAAGAGAGATGTTGTTGAATGCAACGCCCTTGAACCCATCGTTGACACCGTTACGGCCGTCGTCATCCGACTGGAATTCAAAGTTGATGTCGACAACGGAGCCGGAGAGCGACATGCACTCATAGCCCCAGTTGATGGAACTTGCATCGGAGGTGTTGAGGACGTACAGGTGGGTCAAGTCAATCGAGGTTGTTGCAACAAGATCGTTTGTGTTGAAGAAAACGTTGTAGTTTCCACCCGTTCCATCAGTTGACGAATCATCACCAATGTAGGAAATTTCGGCGTTATCGATCGGTTCGGATGCGTTGACAATGTTGTCGCCATTTTCATCGATTTGGCATGTGCCGTCCTCGTTGTAATCGTTCCATTGCCCGACAAGCACACCGGAGTAGGTTGCGCCGTCACGGAGAATGTCGAGGGTCATTGCAGCGTAATCGTTGACATCAACGATGGATGTTCCATCAGAGTCAATACCGTAGAAGGTGTCTGCATAATACTCGAAATTCAGAGATACGAAGTCACCGCTCATCGAGGTCAAGTCGATGTCAGGGATGGTCAGAGTTTCGTTTGCCCATGCATCGCCATAGCCGTTTGAACCGGTGTCACAGGGGTGGCCGAACCAGTACGCATTGTTGTTGAAGATCGTGTCTTGGCATGTGGTTTCATCGTAAATGACCCCCTTTGGGTTGGCGCTTTCGGTGTATCGGTAACCGTTTGCTCCGCCTTCAAAGTCTTCTTCACACAGAGCGTTTGGTGTACCACAGTAGACGTCAGAAGGTGTTGCTGAGAAGACTGTTGCTTTCACATCAAAGTCCATTTCAGTGTTTCCAAAGTTGTTTGTGGTAACATCAATGTCGAACAAACCTTCAGCGTAAAGACCGCCTGGGTTGAAGTAATCAATGCCTTCGACGGTTGGGTCGTAGAGATTGAATGGTGTGATATAGCCAACGAGTTCATCGTTTTGCGGTTGCTCGTCCCAAGAGTTTCCAGAGAGGCTTGCAGAGATTCTGTAAGTGGTATCGTTGAGCAGGTCTGCGCTGATTGAGGTCGTGTATTCTTGCCCTGGACCAAGGTTGTTGAGGTTGATTGTTGATTGTTGAATTTGCGGGTTTGCAAGGAACGCTGTGTTCTGCTTCCAAATGGTAAGGTTGTCAACGGCATATCCGTCTCGTCCAGTCCATTGGCTTTCGTTATCATCCGAAATTGAGCCCTCGAATCCTGTGCGGAATCGGAATCGGACGTCAACAGTCTCGCCAGCCCACGGGCTGAGGTCGAAGGCACCAACGCCTTCTTCAGTGAAGTTGCTCCAACCGTAATTGGTTCCAAAGGAGTAAACGCCGTAGTAGTAGACACCTTCTGCAACACCGCCGAGAGCTTGCTTGTATTGACGGTCGAGGTCGAAACCACCCCACATCGATGTACCCGAGGCACAAGCCCCGTTGATGTAGGCTTCTTGCGGACAGGAGATGACATCCCATCCAGACTCTTCGCTTCCGATTTCAATGAGAGCGATGTCATCCCAAACATCGCCTGCGATGAAATTCCCCGTAGCGTCAGCGCTACCAAGAACACCATGCCCGAGGTGCCGGAATAATTCGACGCTCATGAACGCCCGGTCAGAGCCAGTCAGATCAACATCCTCGAGGACCATTGCATCGTCCCAGTTCTTGTCGTATCCGGACCATAGGTCACCAGACGAGTTGGTCTTGTAATGTCCAGCCCACATGAAGTCGGTTGGGTTGAGGTAGTTAGCGGAGACGTTTGGATCGTTGTTTCCATCAGAAGCGCCTTGGGAATGGTTGGTTTCTTCATGCCACTTGGTTGCTTGATCGATGTACTCTTCGTACGCCCAACTGCAGCCTGAGCCACATCCAGTTTTGTCTTCTGGATTGTCCCAGTCCATTTGGTACACAGTGTTGTTGGTTGAGCCTGCTTCATCGACAATTTTCAGTTCCAAGTCAAGGGTTGCGGATTGGCCGTTGAGAATGTCCATTCCGGTGTTGGTAACGGTGACGTTGATGTCACGGGTTCCTTCACCAACAATGCCAAAGAAGTTGTCCGTGGGACTGATTTCAAGCGAAGAAACTGAAAGGTCCTTGCTGTCCATTTCTACAACTGTGAGGGTGTCATACTGACCTTCCCATCCAAAGTTGTCCACCCAACTGCCGAAACTGTAACTGGTGTGGCCTACGACGATGTCGAGGGCTGAGTTGGAAGCACCTGCGAGTTGACCGACTTCGACCATGCTTGGTCGTCGACCTGCCTCGTACGAGAGCGGGGTCAAGTGACCGCCGCTTCCATCAGACAAGGTCACCTGAACGGTGGTTGGGAAGTTGAGGAAAAAGTTGGAAGTGGTTCCACCGGCTGAGTCACTGCTGTTTTGTTGGTAAGCGATCGTCGGATTAACGAAGTCAGGCTCACCATCGTTGTTGAGGTCAGTCACTGTGACTGAGTATGAGATGTAAGGTCCGAAGTAAGCAAGGGCAGGCGTTGACCATGTGCCGACTGAAGATGAGGTGACAAAACTGACGTTTTCCACGTTTCCATCGTTGAGCACCATGGCGTCAATTTCTCCATTACCATCAATATCGCCAATGTCGAAATCGTTGGCGAAGTCTACGTTCATGTTGACAATGCTTGTTCCCGTCTGAGGAGAAGCAGTGTTGAAGTTGTAGGTCGCAGGGTAGGTGTTGGTTAAGCAAGAAAATTCGATGATTGAAACGTTGTCGCTCTTTCCTGGATTAGTCACTTGATTTGTAGCGTAATCGAGGCCTTCTGAACGAAGGAGGTAGATGTCGTCATCGGTGCATGTACCGCTAAGGCCACCGGTTTCAGTTTCTCCATGGTCGCCGACTTCAAGGCTTCTGTACGTGTTTTGATTGGCTGGGCCAAGGGTTGTGACGATGCCTTGTGTACTGGAACCAATCGGTCCACGGTAGGTCACAACACGCTGTGAGGAAAGATCGCCGAGAAGGTCAAGGATGTAGACATCGTCGTTTCCGTCTTGGTCAGCATCGCCAACGGCGAGGTCCCAAGCCCAGAAGTGAGTGAATCGTTGGCCGATGCTCCATGTTTTCTCGCTGCATCCGCCGTTTTCGATGATGGTCACGTTCCCCGGCTGCCCAGCTGGGTTGCCGTTATCATCGGTCTTGAATGGATTGTTGCGCTGGAAGATGACGATATCGTCCGCTCCGTCTCCAGTAAATTCTCCGACTTCGATAAACTGAACATTGGAAAATTCGTCCCAATCTGCGTTTCGGCTTTGGTTCTGGGAAACCCAGATATCCTGGCGCTCGCTGAAATCCCCGTTGCCATCGTTCCATAGAATGGTGATGGTGTGGGTTCCTTCAGTCGCCACTGCCATGTCGTTAAAACCGTCGCAGTTGAAGTCGCCAAGAGCGACGTCCAACGGGTCACGGTTGGTGGTGTATGATCGTGCAATCGAAGCGCTTGCGGTTGTGGCAAGGGCTGCGGTTGTCGACAAGACCATCAGCATGACAAGGAACATGCTGAGGGCGCGGCTGTTATTGTGGTTGTTTTTGGAGAACATCAACATCACTGCTTCGGCCAACGCCCGTTGCACTTTAATTGCTTTGCTCTAAAGTTCACTATTGTCTTCCACTACTTTGTCCGCAGTGCCCCGTTTAGGACGAAAATATAAATTTCTTAATCAAGGTAAAAAATCGGCTCAAATTTTGCACTCTTCTGTGCCAATTATGGTGAGTCGATGGTTCAGAATTTACCCTTTAACCATGCTGGCGAAGGGCCCCATCCGGTTGCATCTCCGCCGTGCACTTTGACGAGTTTTCCAGCGCCGAAAAGGGATTCTAACCAAACTTCCAATGCGGTTCCTTCACGGTTGCCCAGCTTTTTGCTGGCCACTTCTTCGATCACTTCAGTTTGCAGTGCAGTAATGCCATATTCACGCACGACGAGGTGGAGAAGTTCCCGCAACCACGCCTCAGCCATCGGATCAACGCTCATAGCACCTTGAACAGGACGAGGTTCTTCCATGTCGTCGAGGGCTTCCATCAATTCGATGGGATCCGGACGTTCTGGGATTTGGAGTCCAATCGCAGCGAGTTCAGCCTCAAGGTCAAGTTTCCCGATGGGCCTACGGACGACCGGAATGCGGCTTGGGTCTGGCGTAGGACCCATATCGAGTGGTTTGTCCCCGATCGGTGAATCATCAAGTTCGTCTTTTGGTGCAGCCTTAGAGGGCGTAACACCCGAGGTGTTAGTGGCTTGGACCTCAGTCCCGATTGGCATCGACCAGCCGACGCCCTGAAGGCCGAGCTCCTTCACGCGTTCTTCAATCCATGAAGCATCGCCTTCAAGCAGAACATTGACATCATGCTCGTCCGAACGGAAACGATAGCGAACATTGCCTCGTAGTTTCGCCATCATCCATCCCTCGGTTGACGACCTCTTGAATTTGACCCATGAACCGTTGCGAGGGATTTCTTTGGAAATCCTCACTCAGATGCTGCGAGTTGTCGAAGAACTGTGTGAAGGATTCCACCGTTTCGGTAGTATTCAACTTCCACTGGTGTATCCAAACGAACTTGCGCTGAAAAGGTCAGCGTGGTCCCATCCGCCCGGGTTGCAGTCACATCGAGGTCTTGCAATGGTTGAACATCGTCACCGATCGGGATTGTGTAGGATTCACTTCCATCGAGACCGAGGGTTTCGTGAGATTCGCCTTCCATGAAGGTCATTGGGAGCACGCCCATGCCGACAAGATTCGAGCGATGAATTCGTTCAAACGAAGTAGCAATGACAGCGCCTACGCCCAAGAGGTACGTGCCTTTAGCCGCCCAGTCTCTCGAAGAGCCGGTGCCGTATTGGCTGCCTGCGAGGACCACTTTAGGCCCATCGTAACTCTGTGCGGCATCGTAAACCGAAACCACTTCACCGGTTTGGAAATCACGAGCAAAGCCGCCCTCAGTGCCTGGCGCCATTTGATTACGGATTCGAACGTTGGCGAAAGTGCCACGCATCATCACTTCGTGGTTACCACGGCGGCTGCCGAAGGAATTGAAGTCCGATTGTTGAATGCCTCGTTCGACCAACCAAGAACCAGCAGGACCGTCAGCAGGGAATGCGCCTGCTGGCGAAATGTGGTCCGTTGTGATCGAATCGCCTAACTTGAGCAAGACCTTCGCATCATTGATGCTGCTGATGGGTTGCGGTGCAGCAGAAAGGCCAGAGAAGAAAGTAGGCAGACGAATGTATGTGGATTCTGCTTCCCAAGGGTAAAGCGGGCTCGGCTCGGATGGAATGCTATCCCAGCGTGGCTCATTCATGGCATCAGCGTAACGCTGACGGAACATCTCTGGCGTGATGACTGAAAGGGCCTCTGCGAGTTCTTCATCTGTCGGCCATAATTCACTCAACATCACTGGCGTTCCATCAGGAGCGTAACCAACTGGTTGAGTTGAAAGATCGACTTCGAGGGAACCCGCAAGGGCGTAAGCGACGACCAATGGTGGGCTTGCGAGGTACGAGGCCTTGACTTTCCCATGCACTCGGCCTTCGAAGTTTCTGTTTCCTGAAATGACGGAACCAACAATCAATCCAGCCTCATCAATCGCCGCTTCAATTTGTTCTGGGAGTGGGCCTGAATTTCCAATGCATGTGGTGCAACCGTACCCAACTACGTTGAAGCCGAGAGCGTTGAGATCCTCTTGGAGACCTGATGCTTCGTAGTATTCAGTCACCACTCGCGAGCCTGGCGCAAGGGATGTTTTGACCCAAGGTTTGACCTCTAGACCGTGCTTGCGAGCGTTGCGAGCCAAAAGACCTGCTGCGAGCATGACACCGGGGTTTGAGGTGTTGGTACAGCTCGTGATTGCAGCAATCACAACATCGCCGTGGTTGAGATCGTAGGTTTTGCCATCTCGTTCAACAATCGCTCCTTTCGAAAGGTCGGCAGGTGCCAATCCGTGGCCGTGGTGGCCTAATTCATGGGTGAGGGATTCGATGAAATGGGATTTCATATGAGCAAGATCAACACGGTCTTGCGGTCGCTTTGGACCAGCAAGAGCTGGCTGAACGGTGGACAAATCAAGTTCGAGGGTCGCAGTGTATGCCTTCTCAGCATCGCTGGCCTCATACCACAATCCTTGCGCTCGTGCATAGGCTTCCACGCCAGCAATCGCATCGTCTTCACGGCCGCTGAGTCGCATGTAATCGAGGGTGCGTTCATCGACGGGGAAGAAACCGCAGGTTGCACCATATTCTGGAGCCATGTTGGCAATTGTTGCACGGTCAGCCAAGGTGAGAGCAACCATACCAGCGCCAAAGAATTCGACAAATTTGCCAACAACGCCATGTTCACGGAGCATCTCAACAATTCGGAGGGTCATGTCAGTAGCGGTCACGCTGGGGTTGAGTTCGCCGATTAGTCGGACGCCAACAACATCGGGTGCGAGCATGTAGATTGGTTGTCCGAGCATCACAGCTTCTGCTTCAATGCCACCAACACCCCATCCAAGAACGCCAAGACCATTGATCATCGTGGTGTGGGAATCTGTTCCAACAAGTGTGTCTGCAAGCCAAACGCCATCTTCTTGGCGGGCAACGCTTGCTAAGTATTCCAAGTTGACTTGGTGAACAATACCACGGGAAGGGGGGACGGCTTGGAAGTTGGCCAGTGATTGTTGACCCCACTTCAAGAACGTATATCGTTCCATGTTTCGATGGTATTCAATGTCGAGGTTCATGTCCAATGCTTGGCTGTTAGCGCCGTCAATATCGACCTGAACCGAGTGATCAATCACCAAATCGACAGGGACTTGCGGATTGACCTTTTCTGGGTCACCACCCATCTCAACCATCGCATCGCGAAGCGCTGCAAGGTCAACAACGGCAGGAACACCAGTGAAATCTTGGAGAATGACTCGTGAAGGGCGGAATGGAATTTCGCCACGCTCGCCATGAGGCGTCCATCCAGCGATGTTTCGGATGTCAGTTTCACTCACAAGGAAGCCGTCGTTTCCACGAAGTGCTCCTTCCAAAAGAATACGAATCGAGTATGGAAGTGATGAGGTATCGATGCCTTGTTCATCGAGTCCTGCGAGTGAGTAGTAATCGCCGCCAACCGAAAGCGTTCGTCGTGCATTGAATGGGTCCAAGGTCGCCATGATTACGGCCAATTGACTCTAATCTATGAACAAAACCCTTGACAAGGCTCGTTCAAAGGGAGGTCCTTTCTGAGTGAAAACGGTTCACCAGAACTGCCACCAGGAGTCAGAAGACTCCCCGCTGAATGAGGCATCAATAAGAGTAACTGGGTATACAGGGTCACTTCCAGAGTTGCCACCAGTTTGAATCGCATCGATTTTATCGACCACATCTTGCCCGCCAATGACCTTGCCAAAGACGGTGTGAACACCATCGAGGTGAGAGGGCGTCGAATCAGGAGAGACAATGAAGAATTGAGAGCCACCAGTGTGGGCATTGCTGGTTTTTGCCATCGAAAGCATGTACGGTTCGTGCTTCAAACCGTTGTCTGCTTCGTCGCCAATGGTCCATGCGGTCTTATCGCAAGAGGACTGAGAGGGGCTTGCAGCACCGTTGCAGTACCCGTCCCATACAGCGGCGTGACCGCCCGTACCGTCACCGTTGGTGAAGTCACCACCTTGGAGCATGAAGCCCGCAATGATCCGGTGGTATGTGGTGGAGTCATAGGAACCATCTCGTACGAGTTCCTTGAAGTTCTTCACGTGAGTCGGTGCGTCGTCACTGTACAGTTCAATGGTGATTTCACCCGTTTCGAACGAACCATCTGCGTTGGTCCAAGACATCTCAAACACAACGTTTTCGCCGTCAGCTTGAGGCGCACTGAGGACTGAAATCCCTGCAAGAATCAATAACATAGCTGTTCCAAACGCAACCACCCCTGCAACGGTCGGTGTTCCGTCTCTCACCAAAGGAGGGAATGTGGTTTCGCTGATGCGCGCATCTTGCATTTCGTTTCGAAGGTTGTTGTACAGTGTGTTGGTACGCTTGTCGTTTGAATTCCCCTTCAAGGAATCTCTAAAGAGGCCGGCTGCAGCCCTGTAATCCGATTTCGAATGCGTATCTTTTGCCTTTGCCCAAGTTGCCTCACCAGCAATTCGGAGCGTGGTTGGATGTTCACCGGAAGGATCGACGGTTCGAAGCGAATCGAGGGCGCCCTCATATTTCCCCTTCACGAGAGATTTTTCGGCTTTGTCCCACACTGCTTTCCTGGTTTCCGCTTCTGTCAGAGCAGGCTTGGTTAGCCCCTTCTTCACGGCGGATTTTTTTGATGAACCACTGTCGGCCATATCACTGCCGAGTGCGCTGTATGTTTTGAGCATCACGGCTCAACTGGAGGGGAGATGCCTCATCGAAATCTTGATTGTTTTACTGAGAGCCCCATCAACATGTTCAAAGGGTGCATGCTGAACCGAACCCTATACACCCACTCATTTCGATGAGTTTGGACCAAAGGTGAACAAAGAATGGATACCATTGCCAACGATTACACCATTAACATCGCAACTGCAAACGGAACTGGCTCTCAATCAGCGAACCTCATCCTTCTCCAATCTCTTTTCGAGATGGGCGTCCCAGTAAGCGGAAAAAACCTGTTTCCTTCCAACATTTCAGGACTACCGACATGGTACATCGTCCGTCTTTCCGACCATGGATATCAAGCCCCAGGCGACCGAACCCACATCCAAGTCCTTGTCAACCCTGCAACTTGGGAAGAAGACCTCGCTGCGCTCGAACCAGGCTCAGTGGTCATCTGGAATGAAAACTCAAAGAAGGAAATGACCCGTGATGACGTTGTTTCTTATCCAGTTCCAATGATGGGCCTCGCTCGAAAAATCAATCCTAAAATTGCAAAACTTGTCACCAACATCATCTATGTCGGCGTGCTTGCTGAGATGCTCGGGATCGACCAAGGCGCACTGGAAGACGCTGTTGCTAAGCAATTCAAAGGCAAGGCAAGCGCCATTGAACTGAACATTAACGCTCTTGGTCTCGGCCGTGATTATTTCAAGGACAACTTCACTAAAGAAGACCCATATGTGGTTGAGGCACGGGAAATCAAGACGCCGAAGTTCTTCATCGATGGAAATGAAGCCGCAGCCCTTGGTTGCATCTTTGGTGGTGTGCAAATGCTTGCATGGTACCCAATTACACCCTCTTCATCCCTCGCAGAAGGCATCATCAACTACATCCCACAACTTCGTGTCGATGATGAAGGCAATGCCACATGTGCCGTGATCCAAGCGGAAGATGAACTGGCGGCAGCGGGCATGGTGCTCGGAGCTGGCTGGGCTGGAGGGCGAGGCATGACTGCCACCTCTGGACCTGGTATCTCCCTGATGCAGGAATTCATTGGTTTGGCTTACTTTGCTGAAATCTCCTCCGTTTTCTGGGACGTAAACCGTGTCGGCCCATCGACTGGACTGCCAACACGAACCCAACAATCTGACATTACACTCCTTTACGAAGGAAGCCACGGCGATACGCAACACATCGTCTTGATTCCAGGCACCGTCGAAGAGTGCTTCGAATTTGGATGGAGAGCTTTCGATTATACCGAGCGATTCCAAACCCCAGTCTTCGGCCTAAGCGACCTCGACTTGGGAATGAACCGCTGGGCTTGTGAAGGATTCACCTACCCAGACCAAGCAATGGACCGTGGCAAGGTCGTGCGTGACAAAGATGTCTTCGAAGCGTTCGAAGAATTTGGGCGATACCTCGATGTTGACGGCGACGGTATCCCTTACCGCACCCTTCCTGGTTCCGGCATGGACCCAATTCTTTACCGAGGTACCGGCCACAACCCGAAGGGCGTGTACTCCGAAAAGCCGGAAGATTACCTCAACCTCATGAACCGTTTGAAGCGCAAGATCAATGGCGCACGGGACCTCTTGCCAGCACCAATCATTCGAGAAGAATCAGAATGCGAAGTTGGGATCATCTATCTTGGAAGCATGGAAAACACCATTCAAGAAATCGACGACATGCTTGAAGCAACAGGCCTCAAAATCAGTCAATGCAGGGTTCGTGCTTTGCCACTTCACAGCGGTATTGAAGACTTCATTCGCCGGCATGAACACACGATCGTTCTCGAAATCAACCGAGACGGTCAACTCTACGGTATTCTTCGCAAGGAGCTGCCAAACGATTTGGTTACGAAAGTGCACTCCGTTGCTTACAGCGATGGTATGCCACCTCGTGCCCGGATTTATGCGGACCAAATCCTATCCACCCTCAAGGAGGTGAACCAATGAGCGACGCACCAGCACGACCTGCCCGAACTGTGAAACTAAATGTCATCAATGAACCCAAGGACAGTTACACCGGCGGGAAATCCTCGCTCTGTCCTGGCTGTGGTCACGACCAAATCTCAAACGTCATCATTGCAGCAGCATGGGAAAATGGAATTGAGCCACACCGCATCGCCAAGATGTCGGGAATCGGATGCTCGTCAAAGACACCTGCATACTACCTCGGACAATCCCACGGCTTCAACACCGTCCACGGCCGAATGCCGTCTGTAACGACCGGCGCTTACGCCGTGAACAAGGACCTCCTCTACCTCGGCGTTTCCGGCGACGGCGATTCTGCATCGATCGGTATCGGCCAACTCATTCACGCCATTCGGCGAAACATGGACATGGTCTACATCGTCGAGAACAATGGAGTCTATGGCTTGACAAAGGGACAATACTCTGCTACTGCAGACGTTGGCTCAAAGAAGAAGAAAGGAAAGCCAAACACCACACAGCCAATCGATTTGTGCGCACTTGCCATCAACCTCGGATGCACATTTGTGGCTCGCTCCTTCTCAGGTTCAAAGAAGCAATTGACTTCACTGCTCAAGGCTGCAATGTCTCACAAAGGCTTCGCCCTTATCGACGTCATCAGCCCTTGTGTGACCTTCAACAACAACGATGAGTCCATGCGTTCGTATGGCTATGTCAAAGAGAACGAAATCACCCTTCACATGGCAGATTACATCCCTCACTTCAACCCGGTTGAAGAGATTGAGGTGCCTGAAGGACACTTCAGAGACATTGAGTTGCACGATGGTTCCACAATCCGCCTCGAAACGATCTCGGATGAGCATGACCCTGGAAACGCCGTCGCCGCCTTGACTGCACTTCACGAAGCTGAATCAACTCAAAAGCACGTGACTGGGCTTCTATACTTCGACAATACAAAACCTGCACTGGCTGAGGATTTAGGACTCGTTGACACACCGTTAATCGATGTACCTGACGAAGAGTTGCGCCCAACCAAGGCAATTCTCGATGAACTCAACGCTGCTTTGCTTGGTTAAGCGGGAATACCTACGAATCTCCAATAAAGGAGAAGGAAGGGTGAGCGTGCGATGAACACCGCTGTAATCATCTTGGGTTTCATGACCTTTTGTGTCATGTTAGCCGTCGCAGTGCGCGTAATAAAGGCGCGCCGACTGCGTGAATTGCTCGCGGCTCGTCGGGCGAAATACAACCTGAACTTTGCTGAACGGCGAAGGCATGTCCAAACCGTCCGAGGCCGACAGGTCGAGGATCTCGATGAACAGGAGATTCTTGCTTACCAGCAAAGGGATACTGCACGAGACCAAAACATCCACTTCTTGCGCTTGCTCGTCGCTGATCTTTTCGACGAGGAAGAACTTGAACCTGAACAGGAAGAAGAGCAGCGGGAAGAGCAAGTCATTGCACGACAGTCTTGGATTGAAGAGCATCAAGAAGGGTTGGATGAACACGCTGCTCTCGTTGAGGAAGAAGAAATCGGCAGTGGCGTGACCGTCATGGCAGAGATTGCTCCAGAGGAAGACGACATCGAGGAACGGCTTGAACGAGAAGGCGGAAAAGGCGGAGAAGTTCAACTCTCTCTTGCTTGGGACGATTACAATGATCTCGACCTACACGTCTTTTGCCCATCTGGTGAACGCATCTATTTCAACAACAAAAACAGCGAGTGTGGCGGTGAATTAGACGTTGACATGAACGTGCGACCGGTGAGCAACAACCCAGTAGAAAACGTGGTCTGGACCGGCGAAGCGCCGCCTGGTAAATACAAAATTGGTGTTCACTTTTACAAGCATCATCGAAAGCGACGCACTAAGAAAACAACCACCTTCCGTTTGCGAGTCATGGTGCACGGCAAGTCGAGGGATTACAGTGGGACGATTACTTCTGGAAGCGCCATGCAAATGGTGACAAGTTTCACGCTCAAGCCAAACAGTTCGGCGTCGACAAAATCGATTCCATTGTGATCAGAATTTCTGGCCACGCATGAACCGTGTGAATTTTGTCAACGGATTGACGCTGGGGCGGGGCATGAGGCCCAACCGCCAATCCAATTCATTGGCTTGGTCGTACTTGAGCAGGTCATCGAAACCACCAATCCATTCTTCATTGATGAAAATCTGAGGGACGGACTTGCTTCCTTTTGTCCGGACCAAGAATTCCCGGTCCATCCGTGCAGAAGAACCAAGTTTTTTTTCTTCATAGGTCACGCCTTTGGAGTCAAAGAGACGCTTCGCGTTGACGCACGCTCCGCAGCCCTTGTTGGTGTAGACCTCAACTTTGACCATGTTGATGCCAGCAGATGATGGTCTTCAACCTCACTGGGTGCGGTGGTAGTCCCTCTCGGATTTGAACCGAGGTCGGAGGAACCAGAATCCTCCATGATGGACCGCTACACTAAGGGACTGTTGTGTTGGCGTATCGCCTTTCCCTCTTCAATTCAGCGGTTCGAACGAGTGGTGATCAAAAACGAATCAACCTTCGATGGACACAAAGCGAAACAGCACTTTGGAAACAGCGCTCAACATCAGAACAATCATGAACGAACCAAGCGCCCATTTTGCCCAAGGTCGCTCCTTCTTTTCTGGTGGCCAAGGATCGATTCCGAGGGCTTCTGCCTCACGGACAAGCGCGGCCAATTCAGCCAGTTCTTCCTCGACTGATTGCGCCGCCATGAATTTTCCAAGACCCCCCGCTACAAGACCTTCACGCTTCCATGCACATGCAAAGCCTTGAAACCGGTGCGTTCGAGGCCGATTCATGAGTGAGGTCCCACAAGGTGTTGCTTTCCCGTCGATGGAACGTCGGCCTCCGCGCCCAACGGCGACCATGACCATGACCCGGGATGGCCCAAATGGCGTTGAAGTTCTGCTTGGTCTTCGCTCCCCGACCATGCGTGCCTTCCCATCTTACTGGGCCTTCCCAGGTGGAGGCGTCTCAAGAGTGGATGCTGCCGCTGTCGAACAGCTCGAGGGGCTCGAAGGTCCTCAAGCAAAAACCATCGCCTGTATCTTACGAGAAATGAGCGAAGAATTGGGATTAGCCCCTTCGAAAGAAGGCCTTGTGGCGCTTGATCCATCCGTCCGTGCTGAAATTATTGCCGACAAGGCTCGCTATCTTCCGCTCGCCTTAGAGGGACATGTGCCTCATGTCCGCAGCGACCTCAAGGTGCTTTGCCATCGAATCACCCCGCCGTTTGGACCTGTGCAATTTGACAATGCCTTTCTGCACTATCACGCTGGTGAAGCAAGTGAAATGCCTGAGATTGATTTAGAGCCACAAACAGAATTCACTGAACTCATGTGGGATGTGCCAGCGAACATTTTGGCTCGTTGGTCAAACCACGAGATCAAAGTCGCCCCTCCTGTCGTCACCCTACTGATGGAGATTGAGCGGGTGCTTGAACGTACCAATGGCAACATGGAACATGCTGCAACTGATATTGCAAAACGCCTGCCTGGTCGTCGATCTATATTGTTTGCATACGGTGTTGAAGTCGTTCCTGTCAAGACGGCCACGTTGCCTCCAGCCGATCACACCAACGCCTATCTGTTGGGCGACCCGAATGGAGACTTTGTGCTCGTTGACCCTGCTGCGCACCTCCGTGAAGGAATGGAAGACCTCGCTCATGCAGTCGAACGGCACAATGGAACCCTGGTTGCCCTCCTGTTCACGCACTCACATGGCGACCACATTGGTGATCTTGGGTTGTTGCGCGAAGCCTTTGATGTACCCATTTGGGGCAGTGAATACACCGCAAAGAGCGTCACATGCGACCGAATTCTCACCGATGGAGAAGTGCTTCGCCTCGGCGCTACCGAGTGGGAAGTGCTCATCACCCCAGGCCACCATCCAGGTCATGTGTGCCTGTTGGGTGATGCAGGTCTCATCGCTGGCGACATGGTTGCAGGCATTGGCACGATTCTCATCCCACCCCATACCGGCGACATGGAAGTTTACATTCAGCAACTTGAACGGCTGAAGAATCGTCAACCACACCTCCTCTTCCCATCTCATGGACCGGTCATTGCTCAACCAACAAGGATCTTTGAACGCTACATTAGCCACCGCCAGGCTCGTCATCAGCGCGTGCTTGATGCCGTCGGTGAAGCGTCGTCAATCGCTGAGATTGCATCACTGGCCTACGCCGACACACCCGATGCTCACCCTGGTCTTTCAGAAGACCAAACGCTCTCACATCTCTTGGTTCACGAACGCGACGGTCATGTCCACCAAACCTCAAACGGCTGGGTCTTGAACGAGTGAGTACCGCAGGGTTCATTCAACCGCTCCGTTTGGGAAAGGTATGCCTCGTCGTATTGTTCTCACAAAAGCCGGTGGCCCGAACACCCTCGCTGTGATCCCAATGGACATGCCCGAGCCAAAGGCGGGTGAAATCCGAATTGAAGTCGCCTATGCTGGGATCAATTTTGCAGATCTCTTGATGCGATTGGGCTTGTACCAACCGAGGCCAAAATACCCCTTCACTCCCGGATACGAGATGAGTGGCACGGTCGATGCCGTTGGTGATGGCGTCACCGAATTTACAGTCGGGCAGCGAGTGGTTGCAGGGCTTCCGAATGGTGGCCAAGCAAGCCATGTCATTGTCAATTCAGAACGGGCGCTTGCGCTTCCTGATGATGTTGGATTGGATGTCGCAGCGGCGATTCCTGTGACCTACCTCACCGCCCATCACATGTTGCATCACCTTGGCCACATGAAGGAAGATGATTCGGTACTGATTCACGGAGGTGCTGGAGGCGTGGGTACTGCTGCTTTACAGATCTGTCAATGGGCAGGCGTGTCCAAGGTGTGGGCAACTGCATCGGGTCACAAAAGTTCTACAATCGAGGCCTATGGCGGCGTTGCTATTGACCGGCATAACGAAGATTTTGTTGAAGTGATAAAAAAAGCCACAAACAATCAGGGCGTCGACCACATTCTCGATCCAATTGGAGGCGACAACCTCAGTCGCTCACTTTCTGCGCTGAAAGAAGGAGGGCGCCTCTACACCTACGGGATGTCTGCGGCGGCCCCATCATCGAAACGGAGCATCATTCGCTCCTTCTTGGCTTGGCGACGCACCCCTAAATTTGACCCTCTCCGGTTGATGACGCGCAACCGAGGTGTGTTTGGTGTCCACATGGGCACATGGAAAGATGAGGCTGTGATGGTTGAACAACTTCATACAATTCTCAAGGGCGTTAAGGAAGGTGCGTTGGCACCCGTCATCGACTCAGTGTTTGATGCTGAAGATGTTGCAAAAGCGCATCAGTACATCCACGACGGAAAGAACATCGGCAAAGTTCTCCTTCGCTTCAAGTGAGCATTGAAGAAGCCTCGACCACACGCAATGAAAGAGGGCAATCAAATGAAAGCGACAATGTCTGGTTTTGATCTTCGTGCAGTGGCACAAGAACTCGATGTTTTTGCCGGAGCTTATGTCAAAAAGGCATACATGCCACACTATGAACAGATTGTGCTGCGTATCAACCCAAAAGAGCAGGACCAATTCGACTTGGTTCTTGTCCGTGGTTCGAGAATTTACACCTCGCAGCGAGACCGTCCAATGCCAATGACGCCACCACCGTTTGCAATGGTTCTTCGCAAGCATTTGAAAAATGCTCGAATGACTGGGGTTCGCCAACTTGGTTTTGACCGCGTGTTAGGGTTTGATTTTGATACAAAACACGGCAGTTACCACCTCTACGTAGAAGTGTTTCGAGATGGAAACATCATTCTGACAGATCAGGAAGGCGTCATCATCCAACCACTGACGCATGCCTCCTATGCAGGCCGTACGCTGAAAAAAGGCGTCGTGTACCAACCACCTCCAGCCGCAATGGACCCCCATGAACTTGATGTGGCGACCCTTTCTGAGTTATTTTCAACATCAGACCGAGACCTTGTTTCGACGCTCGGTGGAAAGGCAAATCTTGGTGGCACACACGCGAATGCAGTGTGTGACTTGGCTCAACTCGAGCCGAACATGGCGACCCAAGATGCCAATGTAGAGGATGTTCACACAGCATTGCAAACATTGCTGGGACACCTAGGTGAGCAACGTCAAGGCATATTGTTGATGAAGCCAAGCGATGAAATGGGTGTCGAAGCGCTTGAACAGAAGGCTGCCTCGATGGAAGCAAATGGATTACGAGACCGCTTTTTTGAAGCACATGCAAGTGAAGCCACACCAACCATCCTCCCCTCGCATGCTGGCATGGCACAGGCCAAGTTTGCTACATTGTGCGAAGCTGTCGACGCATGGAAAGGAGCCCATGATGCAGGGGCGCTTGCCCGCAGAGAGGCGGAAAAACTGGACATCGCAGCACCCGGAAGAGGGCATTCAACCGATGTTGAACGGCTCGAACGCCGAAAGGTCCAGCAGGAAAAAGCGCTCTCTGGATTCTCAAAGAAAATTGAGAAGCAGCAGATGATTGGGCACACCATCCAAAACAACTGGACACACGTAGAGAGCCTGCTCATTCAAGTCACAGAAGCAATCGAAGCAAAGGGCTGGAAAGAAGTCAAGTCGATGGCGAAGAGCATTCCATGGATCGTATCGCTCAATCCTGCTGAACGGTCCTTCCTCAGTGTTCTTCCAGATGAAAATGGTGAACCAAAGGGGCCTCAAGCGACGCTTTCCATCGATGAGAGCGTGCATCAAAACGCACAGCGTTTCTTCACCGCTGCTCGAAAGCAGAAAGACAAAACAAAGGGCGCTGTTGACGCTTTAGAAGACACATTGCTCCAGCTTCAACGTGCTCAAAAGAAAGAAGCCAAACAGCAGGCCACTGGAAAATTGAACAAAATCAAGCGAAGCAAGCGACTGTGGTTTGAGCATCATCGTTGGAGCATGATCACTGGAGGCCACTTGCTTGTTGGTGGAAAGGATGCAAAGGGCAACGATTCGATTGTCAAGAAGCACCTATCTGGACAAGATCGATACCTCCACGCTGATTTACACGGGGCACCGAGTTGCAGCCTCAGGGCAACCCAAGGCTTTGTTGTCGACCAACACAAACCTGCCCACATTCCTGCTGATGTCCCTGCGTTCAGAATTGTCGACAAACTCGGTGATGAACGTATCACTGAAGAGAAGTTGCTCGAAGCTGCTACGATGGCCTTGTGTTGGAGTCGTGCATGGGCTGGTGGCGGTGCACACGGAACCGTGTATTCCGTCAAACCTGCTCAAGTTTCAAAGACGGCGCAAACTGGGGAATTCGTGGGTAAGGGTTCGTTCATCGTGCGAGGCCAACGTCAATGGTTCAAAGATCTCGATGTACAAATTGGAATTGGAATTGTTGCCATCAATGGCGTGCCACTCCTGATGGGCGGTCGCCCTGAAACCATTGCTGCAACATGCCAAAGGTACGCCATCCTTCGGCCAGGACTCACTAAAAAAGAGCAACTTGCAAACCGCATTTACAAGAACACAGGCCTCGTTACTGATGATGTATTACCTGTGATACCTGGCGCTTCAGACATCATCGAAGATTATGGAATCTTTTCGCCGCCGGCCACGAGTGCTGAAGAAGAATGAAACTTCAGGTCAGTTGTTCCCTTTGCGGCCACGGCTGAAGCCACCTTTCGACGGCCTGTTGTTTCGATGGGCTTGACTGTTGCCAAAGCCCTTCTTTGAAGTCTTGGAAGGTTTGTAAGTTTGGCCTCGTGCTTCGCCTCGGTATCCCTTAGAGGAACCTCCGGAGCCACGGTCGTTCGACCTTGAATCATTGCCACCGCTGCGGTTGCTGTCACGGAATCCGGATCGTCCACCGCTGTCGTTGCTTCGACCGCCACGGTAGCCACCGCCACCGCCGCCGCCGCTTCGTCCGCCACCGCCGCTTCGTCCGCCGCCACGGTAACCTCCGCCACCGCCGCTTCGTCCACCGCCGCCGCTTCGGCCGCCACCACGGTAACCTCCGCCACCGCCGGATCGACCACCGCCGCTGTATCCACCGCGACCACCGCCGCTTCGTCCACCACCACGGTAGCCTCCGCCACCGCCGTTGCGTCCGCCGCCACTGTATCCGTCTCGGTTTTGTTCACGAGAACGGCGATCTGCCGCAATGTAAACCACTTCGAACTCGGGAAGAATTGAGAATTCTGGAGGCATGAACTCGACGTTGATTCCTACATCGCGTTGAATACGAACATAGGATCGCTTCTGAGGGCGTTGTACGAGCGACACGACCACACCTGATGCTCCACCGCGAGCGGTTCGACCACTGCGGTGCTTGTACGCCTTGCCATTTTCTGGAGGATCGTAGTGAATGACACAATTTACGCCAGCCACGTCAATACCACGAGCAGCAACATCTGTTGCAACGAGTGCCATGCATTCTCCATGTTGGAAACGCTCCATGGCTCTGTCCCGACCTCGTTGTGTCAACCCACCGTGAAGCGTTTGGACGGCCATACCGTCGTAGCTTAGGTCGTCGCCAACTCTGTCGACTCCAGCTCGGGTGCGGCAGAACACGATGGTTCGCCCACACTTGCGAATAAGTTCAGCAGTGATGTCTGGTTTCTTGGAATTGGGCATCAACCAAAAATGATGAGTCATGCTTTCCATGCTGACTTCCTTTGGTCCGACTTCGATGGTGACCGGATCGGTTTGGTAATCGCGGACGAGGTCAGCGACTTCGTCGTCAAGGGTGGCGCTAAACAAGATGGTTTGTCGGTCCTTTTTACAGGCGTCAAGGATCTCGCAAACGGGTTCCATGAAACCCATATCCGCCATTCGGTCTGCTTCATCGAGCACAACCACTGAAACATCATCCAGCGAGAGAGAACCTCGCTCCATCAAATCAAGCAGACGCCCTGGGCAAGCCACAAGCACATCGACACCACGGTCGAGGGCACGGAATTGCTTCTTGTACGAAACGCCACCATACATTGCTTCGACATAGAGTTTCAAATCGTAAGCAAGAGGGTCGAGAACTTTGTAAATTTGTTCTGCCAGTTCACGGGTTGGAGTGAGAATGAGCGAAGTTGGTCGGCGAGGTTCTGCTTCAGTGGTACGGGAGAGAAGAGGAAGTCCGAAAGCGAGGGTCTTTCCAGATCCTGTTGGCGCTCTGCAGCAGACGTCTTTTCCGAGCATTGCATCGGGAATTGACTCTTTCTGTACTTCAAACGGTTCAAGAATGCCTTGCGTTTTCAGAGCATTCACCAATACTGGTTCGATACCCAAGTCACTGAACGACACCATACACGCACCCCGTTCCATCCCGCCGTCCGACCCTATTTGAAACCCACAGTAGGAATAATCGTCCATTCCTGTGGCTCAATTGGTATTCAAGCGCGCCGAACAAGCATGGCAACTGCATTCCCGCCGCCGAGGCAAAGGGTCACAATTCCGCTCGATGATTCAAGGCGACGCATGACACCGAGCATGGTGATCAAGCAACGTGTGCCACTGGCTCCGAGAGGATGTCCAAGGCTCACTGCTCCACCATGGAGGTTGAAGCGATCTTCTGGAATGTTCAATTCTTGGGCCACCGAACATGAAGCGGAGGCAAAGGCTTCGTTGTGTTCGTACACATCAACATCAAGGACACTGAGTTGATTCCGCTCAAGGAGCATCTCCACAGCGGTGATTGGTGCGCTCATGACTCGAGCGGGTTCAACACCGCTTGTGCAGTAATCTTCGACATAGCCAAGAACCTCCCAACCTTGTTGTTGAGCAAACTCCGCATCAGCGAGAAGAACGGCGCTCGCGCCATCGTTGAGTGTGCTGGCGTTGCCTGCGGTCACTTGCCCGTCTTTCTTGAACACTGGACGAAGATTTGCGAGTGATTCTACCGTGGTGTTTGAACGAACGCCCTCATCAGAATGGAAGTGAACCGGGTCACCACGGCGTTGTGGGATCTCAACCGGGAACATCTCCCAGTCAAACCAACCGTTTGCTTGAGCGGTTGAAGCCCGTTGTTGACTTCGTGCGGCGTAGGCATCAGATGTCTCACGAGTGATGTTGCATTCCTCGGCAATGGTTTCGCCTGTGGTGCCCATATGAACATCGTTGTAGCCGTCCCAGAGTCCATCGTGAATCATGGAGTCGACAAGGGTTGAATCGCCCATTTTCGAACCTTTTCGGTGATTCTTGAGGAGGTGAGGGGCATTGGACATGCTTTCCATACCACCTGCGATGATTGCTTTGTATTCGCCCGCACGGATGCTGTTCGAAGCCATCATCGCTGCTTTGAGTGAACTGCCACAGACTTTGTTGATGGTGACGCAAGGTGTGGTGTATGGCAGGTGCGCCCCGAGTGCGACTTGGCGGGCAGGATTTTGACCCGCTCCTGCTTGGAGCACTTGACCAAAAATGACCTCGTCAATAACACCCGAAGACGGGTCGAGACCTGCACGACGGCAGACTTCCTCAACAGCAAGAACACCAAGTTCAACCGCTGTAAAGCCTGAAAGAGCGCCCATGAATTTGCCAATTGGCGTTCGGGCAACGGCACAGATAGCAACCTTAGGCTGAGGCATGACCGCCCTAAAGGGACTTTATTCTTCAATGTGCGCGCCTCCATATCAGCCAAATTTCAAGAGAAGCCTTGATGATGTGAAGGTGCTGGCGGGTGCATGGCGAAATTCAAGACTGGATTCACAACGGACCGAGAAGCGAACGAAATGCGACACGTTGAGGTGGAAATCGATTTCACTCCAAACGCACTCGCTTCAATCCTCTACCGCCAAGGTGACACCGTTATCCTTGCTTGCTGCACAAAGGAAGCTCGATTGCCAGGATGGTTCCCTCGAGATTCCACTAAAGGGTGGGTTCACGCTGAGTACTCACTCTTGCCAGGTTCGACCGATTCAAGGTTCCGAAGAGAACGCCGTGGTGCAAAAGGACGCACTCAAGAAATCGAGCGCTTGGTTGCTCGTTCACTCCGTGCTGCTGTCGATCTCGAAGCACTTGGACCAGTGGCCCTCAACGTCGACTGTGACGTGCTAAACGCCGATGGAGGCACCCGATGTGCATCGATTACCGCTGCAAACATCGCCCTCCGACTTGCTGTTCGCCGACTCATCGCTCGAGGCGAATGCCTTCCAATGGACATGCGGCCAACCGAAGACGAACGACGCAACGGATGGACTGCTCCGTCCCTTTCAGACACAGAGCGAACCAACCATGAAAACGCTGTCATCCCACACGACTTGGCTGCTATTTCAGTCGGTCTGATCGATGGAGAAGTGTACCTCGACCTTGATTACGTCCTTGACTCAAACGCAGATGTCGACATGAATGTCGTCAAAACTGCCGATGGAAAGTACGTCGAAATTCAAGGCACAGGTGAAGAATCAACCTTTTCTGGTGAAGAACTCGTTGCCCTATTGGCACGAGCCGATGGTGGACTTGAGACGCTCTTTGATGCTCAAGTCGCCATTCTCGATGGCATCGAGTGAGGCATACTGTTCGGGCGGAAGCCTTGATATGGCAGGGGTCATCGCCAAGTTGCACGGGTCAGTAGCTTAGTTGGGAGAGCGCGGCACTGAAGATGCCGAGGTCGCTGGTTCAAGTCCGGCCTGACCCACCTCAACACACCATGAGCGAAAGCTGTCTGCAAAACGAAGGCTCTTAACACGGGAAAAGCCAGTTTGAATCGAGTTCCCATCGTTGGGTTCATTTGCAAGAACCTCTTCTTGTGGGTATGGGCGGGAAGGATGATGAGAATCCAGCACCGCCTGAGGGCACCGAGCATGAAACTCGGAAGGATAAACTCAGCAAGGAACTCGAAGTGATTCGAACCCGAAGAACCGGTGGCTCAGGCCGCAGTTTCTTAGCCAAGAAAGAGAATTTCGTCCTCTTTGGCGGCATCGTTTACGGTGGAGTATACGCCCTGATGATTTTCGCCATGTCTTCTGGGATGCTTGGTGAATCAACGGCACTCGATCACGCCGCTTCCAATACCTTCCTCGATATTGGTGGCGAATGTGAAGAGATCACAGAGGAACCATGGATTCACATGTTCCCCAACGAAGACCTGCATGTATTCTCACTTGCTGGGCACAACCTCCCTGAAGGGTTTGCATCACTCGCCTTCGAAATCACATCAACCGATGAAGGCCAAGAATGGTGGTCAAAAGCAAACTCGACGGTTTCGACGGTCAAGTTCAAGGGAGGCTCGGAAACAGGGCGTTCGAATTACCAAGCCGACTACAGCGACTTAACTGAAGGCCACTATTCGATTACATTCGAAATTTCAGTGTACAATCAGTCCAACCTCACGGGTGCAAGCATCGTTGAAGGCGGTGAGCAAATTGACAAAACCATTGAGTTCGAAATCTCTGAATCAAAGCAAACCCTTGCCTTCCTACCGTTTGTTAACGACGAAACGAAGCAGGACATTCGAGTCACCGACACAGGTGCCCGCTCTTGCTGGAGCGTCCAAGATTTGGGAGACTGGGGCTACATTCTCATTGGCGCTGAGCTTGGTGGAGGTCGAGAAACGGCCATGCTCTCCGGAGGCTCTGCCGGCATCCCTGCATGGTGGATGGCTTTCACATCCCTCTCACTGTCAGCGATCACCTTGCTTGTGATTTATCCGTTGATGTACAAAATCTACCACCAAGAAAGCGACGACATTCTCTCCAGAGCACACATTGGCCGTCTTGTGGAAGAGATTCTGACAAAAACTGCAACCCGGTTGTCAATCGATGTCGATTGGGAGTTGTACAAACTCGAACCCCGAGAATTATCCATTGACATCATGGTTCCATACAAGAACACTGAATCCACGCTATCAGACAGCAAGGACGTGCGTGCTGAAGTGCTTCGGGAAATTCTCGACGAGTTTGCGATTTTCCGTGTCTTCAAACCCGTTCAATTGACGGTACGAACGATTGGTGTCAATCAAGGCATTGACTTTGATTCCGGCGTAGGAATTGGTACCTCTGCAGAAGAGGAAACTGAAGAAACTCAGAACTATTCATCGTTCTTCTCTGAACTTCACACTCTCTCACGTGTCGAAGATGAAGTCCGAGAAAGCCTCGAACTGTTCTTCGCCCGTCGAAGCGACCTCGCAATGAAAGGTGCTGTCGTCACCAGTGATGACCGAGTCATCTTCGTCTCCGTCATTTATCGGCCAACTCAGCGGTTTGCATTCTTCAGGTTCAAGAAAACGAGGGACGAAGTTCAAACCGAGCTTCATCGATTCATATCCAAGCGAAACGCCGACTTATTGGGGTCTCAAGACCTCATCGTCAAAGGACGAAACCAAGTCTCGACCTTGGCTGACCGATCCGGCGCTGGGCGTGTGGAGCGTGCCTCGAAGAGCGACGAGCGAATCGTGGCCGTTGCTCGCCAAGACGGCCTTGGTGGAAAGATGCTCCAGACCAAACTGCTTGGCGATACACTCTCGACGGTCGAGTACATGGCCAACGAAAAGCGTGAGATGATCAATAAATGGGGCTTCTGGGGTTTGATTGTCTTCGTTTGGATTCCTTTCATGGCATCAGGTGTGCTGGTTGGTGCAATGCTCGGATTGCTTTCGAGAATGAACTTCACCCGCGTCCTCTCTGCCACCTTCATCGGTGGTTCAATCGCTTCAGTCACATGGGCATACACTGCAGAAGGGATTGTGAAATTCATGCACCAATACAAACTTGAGGCTGTTATTCCACTGATCATCATCGTCTTCGTTGGCGCTGCATTCCTGCACATTCGTTCAACCAAGATGCGCCGTCAGACTGAGCTTTTCGAAGACACCCTCCTGGACAATTTCCATGCGAACATCCAAGCCAAATACGGCGAGCAAGGATGAGGATTCCAATGGACGCCATCACCCAGACGACTGGCAGAGAAGGGCATGTCGGCGAGGTATCGCTCATTGGTATCGTGACCGTCAGCGATCGGGCCAGTGATGGAACCTACGAAGACCAAGGTGGGCCAGCAATTCTGGCTTTCCTCAACGAAGCCATTGCAAGCCCTTGCATCGTGCACTATAGGTGCGTCCCAGATGTTCAGGCAGCCATTGAAGATGCCCTGATTGAACTCGCCGATAAGATTGGATGTGATGTCATTGTCACAACAGGCGGTACAGGCCCCACGCCTCGGGATGTAACACCGGAAGCGACAGAGGCAGTTCTTGAGCGAATCCTTCCCGGGTTTGGCGAACAGATGCGGGCCATATCCCTGAAGTATGTCCCAACTGCCATTCTCTCGAGGCAACTCGGAGGAACCAGAGGTTCTTGCGTAATTTTCAACCTTCCTGGACGTCCTAAATCGATCAGGGAGACCATCGATGAAATTTGGCGAGCCGTTCCATATTGTGTGGATTTGATTGGTGGCCCTTACATCGATACTGTGGATGATGTCTGCAACGCATTCAGGCCTGCCTCTGCTCGTCGCAGGTGAACGCAAAACCCAAGCAAGAGTTCATTGAGTAGATTCCCAAGGAAGGCACATGGACCAAAAGAACAACGGAAACTTGCTCGTTCTGAACGCAACGATGATCTTACCTGACAAGACCGTTCTGGGCGACCTACGAACCGAAAATGGAACCATCTCTGAAATCAAGATTGGAGGCGGTCTTGAGCCAAACCATGACGAGCAGGTCATCGATGGGACAGGGTTGCATCTTCTTCCCGGCGCCATTGATCCGCAAGTGCATTTCAGAGAACCTGGCCAACCGGAAAAGGAAGACCTGGGAAGTGGTTCGGCTGCCGCAGTAAGTGGAGGCATTACCTCGTTTTTGGACATGCCAAATAACAAACCAGCCATTACAGACATGAAGGGTATGCAAATGAAACTCGACAGTGCTGCTGCCACATGCGTCAACAACTACGGCTTCTTCATTGGCGCTACACCCACGAACCTCGCAGAACTTCAGGAGGTCGTTGGGACCATTGACGCACCACGAGCGATTCCTGGCATCTGTGGAACAAAGGTGTTCATGGGGTCCTCAACAGGAACATTGCTCGTCAACGAGCGCGAAGCACTCGACAGAATCTTTGGCGGAATTGGTGGACTGATTGCGGTTCACGCTGAAGATGAAGACCGACTCAACGAACGTTACCCCTCGTTTGAACATCGCACCGACATGGCCGCTCATGCTGAATGGCGAGACGATGTAACCGCACTTCTGGCCACTAAAATTGCGGTAGAGCTTGCAGAGCGACACCAACATAGGCTCCACATTCTGCACCTTACCTCCGGACTCGAAGCTGATTGGTTGGAAGGTCGGACCTCGTTGCCAAGTCAAGCGGTAGGAAAAGGAGTCATCACTACTGAGGTTCTGCCTCAACATTTGACATTCAATGAAATGGATGTTGAACGTGAGGGTGTGCGACTAAAGATGAACCCGCCAATACGGTACCAAGCCGACATGGACATCCTATGGCGTAGAATTCACGACGGTACGGTGCAATGCATCGCCACTGATCACGCACCCCACACGTTGGAGGCAAAGGCGAAAGGGTTCCCTGCTGCACCGAGTGGTATGCCAGGTGTTGAAACTTCACTCCCTGCCATGCTCACCCACGCCAAGGATGGCCGATGCACCATCGAAGATGTCGTCAAGTGGATGTCTGCGAATGTAGCGGATTGCTACAACATGACGAACAAAGGTGCGCTTCAGCAAGGCTATGACGGAGATCTTGTCTTGGTCGACATGAAGCATGAAGCCGAAGTGACTGATGAAAATTCGTGGACACGAGTTGGTTGGAATCCGTACAGAGGCCGAACCCTTGTCGGATGGCCGATGGTAACCGTTGTCGGCGGCGTGCCAGTGTTCGAAAGAACGCCTGAAACGGGTCAAAAAGGGAAACTATTGGTGAAACCGGGTGAAGCTGGTGAAGCGATTGAAATGGCTCCTTGGATTTAATTGTAAATACGAATTAATATCCAATCTTGCCGGATAACATTATATGGCAAGATATTTGATTCCGGATTGAGGAATCTACATGAGTTGGCTAGAAGAAAATATTGGAGAAGGATATCAACAGGTAATTGTCGGCGTTGTGCTGTTCATCATTGGTGCTACAATGGGGTGGCTTGAAGCCGCTGACGGTGCCATGAGTGCGGCTGACGTCTACGTCCCGTCGTTGCTGATGCTTTCTGGGGGAATGGTGACGCTGCTCGGCATCTCCTTTGGCACTGGCCATGAAGACGACAGAACGAACGATCTGATGGATGCCATCAATGATTTGACGAACAGAATGAACGCAATGCTGGGCGAAGAAGAGTGAGATCAAAGGCCGTAAATTCGGCCATACTTCTCTTCCACATAGCGTAGGAAAGGCTCGGGGCTTGGTGGCGCACCTGTCGCTTTTTCAATCAAATCAGCAGGTGACATTTTGCTTCCTTCTGCATGGATTCTTGGCCTCAACCATTCGAGAAGCGGCGACCAGTCTCCAGATTCAACGAGGGCATCGATATCACCAAGTTCTTCAGCCATTGATTCGAGAAGTTGTGCTGCATACAAATTTCCGAGAGTATAGGTTGGGAAATACCCAAATGCGCCCATGGACCAGTGAATGTCTTGCAAACATCCGAGGCGATCGTTTGGAACTTCTTCACCAAACCACTCTTGGAACATGGTGTTCCAAGCATTTGGCAATTCTTTGACAGTCAACTCACCATTGAACAGCTGCTTCTCAATTTCATACCTGAGCATGACATGGAGGTTGTAGGTCACCTCGTCCGCTTCAACCCGAATGTAGCCGGTTGACACTTTGTTCGCAATTCGATTCAAGGTTGCCGGGTCCCACTCCGGCGCAGAAGGGAAGCACTCTTTGTACCAAGGAAGGGCGACCTTCCAAAAGGCAGGAGTGCGGCCAATTTGATTCTCCCAAAATCGACTTTGTGACTCATGCACTCCAAGGGAAACTGCCGCACCACGGGGCGTGTATGAATGATCAGCATCGAGCCCTTGTTCATACAGGGCATGACCGGTTTCGTGCATCACGCCATAGAGGCAAGAGAATGGCTCACTCAGATCATATCGAGTGGTGAATCGTGTGTCTCCTGGCCAAAGTCCAGCAGAGAAAGGGTGGGTCGATGCATCCATTCGCCCGGCCTTGAAATCAAAGCCCATTGCTTCAGAGACCTTGGTGCAGAAAGCCGTTTGTTGTTCGATTGGAAATTCGAGACCCTCCGGCCATGGAGGGTCGGGTGACGATTCTTTTGCCGCCATGATGCGATCTAAGAGGGGGACGAGTCGTTGACGGAGGCCCGCAAAGAGTGGATCGTAGTCTGACACCTTCATACCAACTTCGAACTCATCCAACAACGCATCATACGGAGTACCTTCAACCCCGAGGTACGATATTTTTTCTTTGGTCATGGAAACCAAGCGCTCGAGGTGTGGCTCAAATGCTGCGAAGTCTGAAACAGCCCGTGCATCTTGCCAAGCCATCATTGCTTCTGATTTGGCACGAGCGTAATTCGCTACAAACTGTTCAGGGAGCTTGACCGCCTTGTCATGAGCACGGCGCATCTCTCGGACGTTGGCCTGTTGGTCCTCGTCCAAACCTGATTCTGCCTCGAGTTGAGCAATCATTTGTCCAAGGTCAGGGTGAATTAACCGTGAATGTGCTTCTTTTGCTAACCATGCGAGCATATCTGCTCGAGCGGCAGCTCCCTTTTCGGGCATGATTGTTTCCCTGTCCCACCCGAGGTGACCTTGCAAGGCTTGCAATCGATGGATGTCTTTCACGGCGGTGATGAAGGCTTCGTAGGCGCTCATGGTTGACCATCGGGGCGTGGCACATGAACGCTCGTATGTCGGAATCACAGGTCGTAAGGCCGAGATGCGGGGACATGACGGCCACACCTTCAAGATACGAGGCTCCTTACGATGTCCATGGCCAAAACGTTCGGTAAGGACGATGACAAATTGGCCGTCCAAGAAGACCATGAAATCGAGTTGGCTGTAGCCGAACTCGAAGGCATCAATCTCGAATCAGATGGACAAACTGAGGCTGAACCACTCATGGCCGTTGTCCCCGATAACGAAATCCCTTTTGACAAACTGAGTTCCGAAGATCTCAGTGAGCAATTAAAGGGAAGTGCGAAGATGGTGGTCGAAACATGCATGGACATCCGCCGCGGTGAAAATGTTCTGATCGTTTGCGACCCAACCACGGGAGACATCGGTCAAGCGTTGCATGAGGCCGCCAACGAACGTTCCGATCGTGTGCTGCTTATCGTTATGCCAAAAGCAAGGCACCATGGTGAAGAGCCTCCGAGTCCGGTGGCGAATCTAATGCGCCAGCAGCAGGTTGTTATCGCGCCAACTCGCTATTCATTGACGCACACTCGAGCCGTCCGTCAAGCACAAAAAGACGGGGCACGGGTGGCTACAATGCCCGGCATGACCAATGAAATGTTTTGCCGAGGTGGAATGTCGGCTGATTTCACCGAGGTGAAGAAACGAATTGGTGCACTCCAACCTCACCTTCGTCGCAGGCGAATCCTCAATGTCAAATCAGAACAAGGGACCGATGTCACCTTCGAGGTGAACTGGCGTGAGTGGAAGCTTGATGACAATGGGATCTGCAATCGGCCCAGGATGCTCACAAACCTTCCAGCAGGAAAAGCATTCATCATGCCGCGGGAGGGAACCATGAATGGAACCGTCGTTATTGACGGTTCATGGGAATCCAATTTGGTTGATGAGCCCGTCACCCTGACCATCGAAGCCGGCATGGTTGTCGATGTGACAGGTGGAACAATTGCTGCCTCGATTCGCCAAGAGTTTGGCGAAGCGGCCGGACGATTGCGTGTGAAAGATCGAGAAAATGTGTGGACCGTGGCAGAGTTTGGGTTCGGAATGAATCCGCACGCTCGTTTATTTGGGAATGTTCTCGAAGATGAAAAGCGATTAGGCACCTGCTATTTTGCTGTTGGAGACAACACTGCACTCGGTGGCTCTTCGTCTGTTGGCATTCATATCCCAGGTGTTCTCAAAGAAGCAAGCCTCTGGTTTGACGACACCCATGTTCTCGACAAAGGGCAGTTTTTGCTCCAGTTGTGATTATTGGACTGCGTTTTGGGTTCCACAAATCGGACAGAACCGCCAGTATGGGTCGAGCCCAATGCCACATCCACGACACATCACACCAGATCGAATGGTTGGTTGAACTGAAGGCATTGTTGGGTGGGCTTGATTCCACTGATGCGTGGGTTGTTGTTGATTCCAGCCTTGTTGCTGTTGTTGCTGATTCCAACCCTGTTGCTGCTGTTGTTGCTGGTTCCAACCCTGTTGCTGTTGTTGCTGATTCCAACCCTGTTGCTGTTGTTGTGATTGTTGTTGAGGCTGTTGTGGTGGCTGTTGAGGTTCTTGCTGTTGTTGAACAGGTTGAGTCAACGGCTTTCGGACTGGAGCCACAGGGCGAGGAAGGCCCGCTGCTTTACCAGCTGCAGGTGAAGACATGAACTCAGACAGAGAGACGCTTCCGTCCCCATCCGTGTCAGCTTCTGCATGCAAAACGGTTGCTTCTTCAAGGGTCGTACCGGTCGCAACGGCTAACTCTTCAACCGATAATTGCTCGCTGCCATCAGTGTCTGCTGCGATGAAGTGTTCTGCTGCGCTGGTGAACAGTTCCTCTTCAGTAACTGGCATTTCTAATGGGGAAACTGCTGGCTCCGGGGTTGCGGGTTCTTGAACAGGTTCTGGAAGAACCTCTTGCACAGGCACTGATGCAACTGGAACCATTGGTTCTGGGAGTTCTACTGAAACTGGCTCTGGAGCAGGTGGTGGGGCTGGGACTTCGGTGGTCTCCTCTTTGAGGCCGATATCAAATGCGCCAGCGAAGGCGTCCTGAGTTGCCTTAGCGACTTGCTTTTCATTCGTTGTGTCTACAGTTGGTTCCACAACTGGTTCATTGACCATTGGCGGCAATTCCACCTTTGCAGTCGGCGACTCTGGAGCGACTGCGGTTGGCAAAGGCACTGGTTTTGATGCTGTTGGAAGCGGGATGCTTGGTTCATTCACCGCAGGTTTTGGCACTGGCGCAGGTGCAGGTGCCGAAGGCGTTGGAGCCATTGGGACGCTTGCCGAGGCTGCAACACCGCTTGCCAATGTAGGGACTGGAAGTGCGTGGCCCGCAACATCGAGGGCAGCTTCAAGTTCTTCTGCCACCGTTAGCAAGGATGCTTTGTTCGCCTCTGGTTGGGCTAAAAACGATTCAACTGTCGTGAGGTATCGAGTGACTTCCCCTTTGCCTCCGGTCGCATAAGCAACGGCTAACAGTTTCAGAAGTTTCATCGGATCTGCAAGGGTTGTGAGTTTTGCTAACTCCTCCTCGCTGAGCGATGGTGTGTTGCCTGAACTGTCGCCTGCTGAATCCGGAGTTCCAAGATAATGCGACAGAGAATCTGGCATGGTCATGATGCCCAAGTGGCCAGCAACAAGGTAGTAAATTTCCCCACCCTCACACTGAATTCGCTCGCTTGCTGCGTTGAAATCAAACTCTCCAGGGAGCAGGACAATGTCAGAGAGAACTTCAAAGAATTTCTCCATGGCTTCGAGGCGATCCATAGCCATCAACGTATGAACCATGTCAGAAGACTCAGTGATGCCGAAATAGGCAGCAGCATCGTCAACTTCGATCCCATCGGGCATCGATTCTCCGGGCAATTCATCAACCATGATTCAACCGCCTACGCCTTGCCCACCTGTGTATGGTTTTTGAGGATGATGCCATCCTTCGTTTGGTGAAACGTCATGGATTCATCGACTCCTTCCGAGATCATAGATGGCACGTGATTGAGGTGCTGACCAACCTGTTTCCTGTAATTGCATGAGAATGCTTCGCTCCTGTTCATCATCATCAATGGCTGTTCGTACCCAATCAGCTGCGGATTCACGGTCTTCAGCTTGCCAATCCTCGAAGATACTGAGGTCGATTTTGATTCTTGCTTTGCGAACCTTTGCTGCGCCGTCTTCATCTGGCGCTTCCTCGACGGCGACCTTCGAGGCCACCTTCGTTGCGGGCACCTTGCTCGGGCCGGGGCGATTCCGTGGTGGACCTGTGGGCGCTTTGGATTGAGGTGGTCCGGAGGTGGGTCCTCGTCCAGGTGGGCCACCGCTGGCTTTACCCGGCGCTCTTTCGGTCGGCCCTCGCCCCTTTGGTCCGCCTGTCGGGGCTGGCTTTGGTTGAGGTTTGCTTTGTTGTGGAGAAGCGCGAGTTGACGGGAAAGAAGAGGCAAACGAACCATAATCGCCATCATCATCATCCCAGTCCTCATCTTCATCATCATCGTAATCGAATTCATCGCTTCTAAACAAGCGGCGGATAACGACAAGGAGCACGACAACGCCAATCAATGCGCCAACACCTGCTAAAGCGGCGTTGATCGGTGAGAGGCCTAACAATTCAGACGAGGTATCATCGTCGCTGGCTACGGGAACTGGGCATCCATCATCATAGCCTCCAGCACCAGAAGGCTCATCGGGGCAATTGTCAAAGTAATCCGCAACACCATCGCCGTCAGCATCGCTTTGTGTTGGATCGCAACCATTTTCATCGACTAAGGTCTTGTACGCTGCTTCGGTTTCTGGGCAAAGGTCAGGGTTCGTCCCTGAAGCGTTGTCCCCGTAGCCATCTCGATCATAATCTTCCCATTGGGTTGGGTTTCCTGCAAGGCCTGTTGGTTCGAACAAATCACGGTACCCATCACCATCGTCCAAACAACCAAGGAAATCGATGTACGAGGTGCCATTTTCAGTTGGGCACTGGTCTGCGTTTTCACCCTCTTGGTTGTCGCCATAACCGTCACCATCTTGGTCAAACCACTGTGTTGCATCAGTCGGGAATGCATCCCCTGTTTGGTTTTCACGAAGACCAGAAGTTGCGTTTAGACTGTAGGTGTATGTCCCCTTGTAGCCATCGCCATCAAGGTCCTGTTCCAATGCTGTTTCATCGGTGCACCCGGTAACGTCAACAGGGAATCCTGCCGGAGTGCTTGGGCAGGCGTCGTCTGCGTCGCTTACACCATCATCATCACTGTCCAATTGTGCAGTTGAACATCCATTTGCGTCGACTTCGGTTTCTACAGTGAGTGGGCACAAATCAACAGGGTCGAACACACCATCACCATCGGAATCAGTTTCACGCTGGGCTTGACTGCACCCAATTGCATCGACGACATCTTGGTACTCGGTTTGTGGACATTGGTCCATGTCATTCATGACACCGTCTTGATCCTCATCGAGTTGGTTGTCAGCGCATCCTGCTTGATTGACCGCAAGACCAGCGCCGGTGTTCGGACATGTGTCTTGTTCATTTGAGACAAAGTCACCATCGTCGTCGGTGTCATCGATAAATCGACATCCAATACCGGTTTCACCACCGTTTGGCACTGTGCCTTCGAGCACGCCAGCAATGGTGGTGCATTCATCCGCTTGGTAGCCATCAGGGTTGTCACCGAATCCATCACCGTCGAAGTCGAGCCATTGGGTCGGTTCGAGTGGGAACGCATCCGAGGAATCCTCCCATCCGTCACCATCGGCATCAGGGCATCCAAACACAGGGTTGGTGGAATTACCCCAAACACCAGGGCATCCATCGAGTTCCAATCCAGCACCATTGTTGGTCAAATCTTCATCTGAAAGATCATAAAACGAAGTCCAGCGGTCAGGGTATCCATCGCTGTCGTTATCTTCTGCTGCTGCGATGTTGTCAGGGAACATATCAGGGTCTGTCGCCCCTTGAGAGTTGTTATCACCGTAGCCGTCACCATCGGAATCTGTCCATTGTGTTGGATCAAGTGGCCACATATCAGCGCCCATAGATTCATTCCATTCATAGAAGCCTCCGATGTCCGAGGGGTCCGATGACCCGTCGAGGTCAGTATCTAAGCAACCATTGCGGTCTCGCCACGAAGCACCCCAGTCCCAAGGGCAAGCATCCCCTGTCACGGTATCTGAGTCGTTATCACCCCACCCATCACCATCATAATCGGCGTATTGGGAGGGGTTGAATGGGAACAAGTCGCCGGTTGGATTGTTTGGATCAAGGGGTGTTGCGCAGCAGTCGGGTCCTGAATTGTCGCCATAACCATCCCCATCAGAATCCTTCGATTGTTTCCAATTTAGAATGAACACATCGCCGTCGTAAAACGAGGCGTCGTTGTCCGACCAACCGTCCTGATCAAAGTCAATGCAGCCCAGACGACCAAGCCATGAAGTCCCAGGATCATCCTGGCAACCATCATCCGTGTCCGCATAGCCATCTGCATCAAAATCAGGGCAGCCATAGGTGTAGAAGGAAGATGTGGCTGGGACTGTCGAGCAATCATCCGCCATTGGACCGTCGGGGTTATCGCCGTAATTGTCAGCATCGCTGTCTGCCCATTGATTGCCCAACATAGGCAAATCATCAACGAGGTCAAACACAAGATCCCGGTCTGTGTCCTGGTAGATTCTCATTACGCTCACATCGTCGAGTGTGTCATCCCAAAGGCTGAGATGGATGGTCCCATTGCTGTCGACTTGGGCGTTGGTTTGACTTCCAGCCGCTTTGTAACCAAATGCGAGGGTCGACCATGACGTGCTGTTGATGGAGGCAGCCTCCTTGCCAATTGCGTTCCAGGTCAGAGCGTTGTCGGAGCCTGTGCTTGTCATGAGAAGGTAATGCTCGTCCATTACGATCAGGTCCCAAGCACCTTCGAGGTTCGATTCAGGTTGAGCCCCAAACGCCACCCATTCACTGCTGTTGGTGCGGGTGTAAATCGAAGGTGTCGGCGTGTTGCTGCGAAGGGCAAGGGTCGGCTCACTTCCCCCAACGAGGTCAAGGTTGTACTGAGCCATGGATCCTGCAGGTTGGGGAACAACTGCGGTTGTCCAGTTGGTGTCATTCGCACTGCGTTCATGAATCGAAAGGACACCGGTGCTTGTGAGCGTGGCTGCGATGATCGATCCGTTCTCAGTCACTGCGAGTCGGAGATCTGAGGAGAAGTCAGTCAAACCAGTGATGTTGTGCAGTTGAGTCGAAGTTGAATTGATGACCCAAAGAGCGAGGTTTGCGTCCACGCCGTCATCGTTGATGACCAAGACTCCAAGGGAGCCATCGTGAAGATAGGCGGCTGATTGTTGTTCTGAAACGACTGCCATAAATGCTCCAGATGCAAGTGCGGAGGGGTATTCAATTGCCCATGTCGATGCTCCAGATGGTTGTCGGGCGAGTTCCAACGAATCGTTTCCAGCATTGCGGTAAATCAATACCGTCTCGTTGTTGGATGAATCAAGACCTTGAGCCATGACTGAGACTGGGCCATCAAGGGAGAGTTGTGATCGCACGAGGGAAGTGGTCCAACCAGTTTCAGATTCGATCGAGGTGAAGAGTTGGTCGGTTCCGATCGAGGAGAAGGCCAACCGCTGTTGGCCTGAAGTGTCAAGGGTCATGCCCAAATGTTCACCAAATTGTCCCGTTGTAACAATTGGTTGCTCAACGGCAGTGTAACCCACGATTGTTCGATACGTGAGGCCGATTTCGGCATCAGCTTGGTAGATCACGGGGCGTCCTGAAGCCGTGGTTGTGAATGCGTATTCATTGGATTCTTCACTGCTCTCGACCACGACAGTCTCGCTCCACACGCCAGTGGGTGTGGCATCGTTCACATGCTCGATGAAGTGGGATGCGTTGTTAGAGAAAGTGACGAACATGCTTGTTTCACCACGGGCAGAGGTGCTGAGTTCTAACTGAGTGAGGCTGGACGAGTAGGTAAAAACGGAAGACTCCCAGTCTCTTTCCGAATGAATCTGATAATTGAGGGTGTAAGGATCAGAGGCCTTGTCCCGGCTGCTCAGCACAAGTTCACTGAGTCCGTCACCGTCCAAATCACCCTGGGTAGCAGCCAAAAGGCCAATGTTTTCACCGGTTTGGCCGGTCGCCAAAAGTTCCCAATCAGATCGCAAGCCAATCGAAGATCCAAGCATCAATTCCACTTGACCGCTGTTTCCGGGGTTTGCTTGCATGATAAGCACATCATCGTATCCGTCTTCGTTGACGTCACCTGCAGGCTCAAAAGAACGCCCGAGGACGGCGTTAGCAACGCCTGAGGAAAGGGTGTAATCTGGTTCCGAGGGGGAAATCCCTTCGGAGGAGCCATAGTAGGCCCAAATCTTACCACTTCGGTATCCTGAGCCGTTGAATGGCTCACCGAACATGAAATCATCAAAACCATCGCCATTGACATCCCCGAGGTAATTTAGGGACCAGCCAAGGAGTTTACCTTGCAAGTTTGATTGAATGCTTTGGTCACATGTGCCGTTGTAGCCTGTGGCTTGTCCAAAGAAAATCTCCACTGCTGAATACCCAAGCGGGCTAAGGAAACTGCCTGTGTTGGCGACAAGGAGGTCACTCATTCCGTCACCGTTCAGATCGCCATTTGCAGCAATTGTTTGACCGAAGCGAGGGCCATCCGTGGTCTGGGTGATGTTTCGAACGAAATCGAGCCCGGAAGTGTTTCCGCTGAATATTTTGAGTTGGCCCTTGTTCTGAATGGTTTCAGTTACATCTTCGATGTAGGTGTACGCAACCGCCACTAAATCAGCCATGGAATCGTTGTTCATGGTTTCTGAAGCAGCAACTGACCAACCGAGGGAAGTGTTGTCTTCGCCAGTCACATTCCACCACGATGATGTTTCAAGTCCCGAAGCGTTCCCGAGATGAATGACGATGCGGCCAGGCGCTCCAGTGTACGCTTCATTGGTGTCGTTCCAGCCGGGAGCGCCGATGGCAACATCCGAAAAGCCATCACCATTGAAATCGGCTACTGACAATCCGTGGCCAAACATAGCACCGTTCATCTCGCCTTCGAGCGTTACGTCCGCAACGGGTGAGGCTCCGCTGGTTGAACCATAATGGATGAGAACTCGGCCCGTTTCTGTGCCTGAACCGTCATAGGATGGTTCTGCAATCACAAGATCATCGAAACCGTCACCATTCAAATCACCCATTTCAACCGCACCTTCATCGACGCCTTGAGCGCCAATGATGGTTTGAGAAGGAGTTGGATTAATTCGACCGGTTTCTTGTCCTGAGAGGCTTCGCAACAATCGCAACGTCACATTCTCATCCTGACCGACGGTTGTGACAATTTGCTCGAGAGAGTTTCCATCAAGCCCCATGCCGATATGTGGCACGATGTTCGCATCTCGGAGCAGCACTCGGTGATCGTACATCATTCCGTCAACTCGGATCAATCGGATTTCACCTGCATCGGGTGCGGCATAGGCGATGTGGACCACTTCCTGTTCATCCACTGCAAGTTCAATATCCCTGCTCACAGGGCCTTGATCGAGCATGGTATGTGACCATCGAGTGCCACTGAAATCAATCTCCCACAACGAGCCATTCGTATCTCTGAACACACCCCATTCGAGTTCGTTCTGACGAAGTCCAAGGCGGAAATCAGTTGGATTGATGTCTTCAACAATCGTCCGGACAAGCCATGTGGTTTCCAGATAAACTTGCCCTGCGTACGCCACTCGTGCGACTTTGATGTCCGCTCCGTCTGCGTACATGATGTACGGTCGGCCGTTTTCGCTGATGGCAAGAGAGCAATCTACCAAATTCTGTTCAGTGGTTGGAGCAACAGTATCAACCAGAGCATCGTTCCAGCTGCCGTTAGAGGCTTGGGTTGCGTAATGCACTTCACCCTCAGCGGTCGTCCAACAAAGGTTCACTTTTTCTCCCCTTGCCAAAACCAAGTCCGGTGTTCCAGGCGTTGAATTTTCAAAAATTGAATCTGTAGATTCCACCCAAGTGTTCAATCCAGATTCTTCCCGGACAACACCCTGCACCAATCCATCGAAATCAAGTTGAGCCCCTGCAAAATCATGCCCGTATCCATTCGAAAAAGGTACATATTCACTGGTTTTGAGCACGCTTCGCTCAGAATCCAACGACGCTGTTGGCATGGAATTGCTGGCCAATGGGGCCATTGATTGAATCAAAAACAGGACCGTGATGGTGAGCGCTAAGGTTGGAAAGGAGACACTGCGCTGCTCGGCCATAGCGATGATACGCCCCCCCTCCTTGAAAACGCTTGTCGAAAAATGACTGTTATGACCCCCGTAGGGGGTCACGAGGATTCGCTCGGATGCTTGTCGGAAAAGCAGGGTGAAGTTGACAAAAGAGAACCACCTGCAAGCATCATGAACGGAGGTCATTGGCTCATTTGCGCTGATGGCCAGTGGCCAAAAAAAACCACTTGGGAACCACTCGTTCAAGACGCAGCAATGATCATTGCTTGCGATGGCGCCTACCACCAGTGCCTCGAATACGGCGTCTCACCTGACGTGATTATCGGAGATATGGACAGCATTGGGAGCATCGACCTCCCAGAGCAGATCAAACGGGTCGAAAAGCCAAACCAAGAGCGAAACGATTTGGCAAAAGCTCTGGCATATGCCGAAGAACATTCTGCAACAAATATCGACGTCATTGGGATTGAGGGCGGTACATTAGGCCACAAAATCGCTCCGCTTTTTGCCTTGTATGATGCCCCTCCAAACACGACCCTTCATTTTCAACATGGATGGATGATGTGCGCTCGGAACGGAAGCATAAAGTTCGACTCTATAGAAAGAGGGAGCCGTGTTTCCCTGTTTGCAATTGGGCCTGCCAAAGGCGTTCATCTCGAGGGGTGTGAGTGGCCATTGAGGGACGAGACCCTCGAGCCGGGGACAAGAGGACTCAACAACATTTCAGCCCAACCACATGTCAAACTCAATGTGAAGAATGGTGCTGTTGTGATCTGCATCGAGCCCTTCACAGAGGGCCCTTAGGCAAGTATTCACGAAGCATGGTAGAGTAATCGCCCTCTCCGTCCCATTTCATCGCATGTTCATCGACTCGAGCGCGCTCCAGCGTTTGCTCGAACCCACCCCAATCCTCAATCAAACTGAGTTTGTAGGCCGCCTTTGGTGTGTATCCTGGGAGGAAATTTCTCCAAGTGAAAGGCACTCGCCCTGGCGTGATTCGGTTGACCATGCCTACGATTGAGGTGTTGCAAGTGGTCAAGAAAGAGTGGTACCATTCGCCCTTGGTAGCCAATGAATTGGCCTTGTTGGTTAATGCGTGAAGCAAGTCTTTCTCTTTACCCGGAGGCGTGATTGCCCGGAACATGTAGTCCTTGTTGCCTCGGGCGTTGGTGCGCAGCCCCAGTAAATCCCGCTCAAAGCCAACCAATAGATAGAGCTCGAAATGGCGCCAAAAACCAGCCCATGGATGATATCGCTGGCCCTTTCTTCGACGTGCTTCAAACGAAAATGAAAGGCATGTGCCATCATTGAATTCGAAGGTGAGGAAGGTGTGAGCCATGCCGTGAATGTTGTGGAAATGGTCGACGACAAACCACACATCTTTGATTTCATCTGCACGTACTTCAACGGTATCAGCCCACGATTCGTCCCGGTCTCGAGTGGTTCTCCAAAAGAAATCCCGTACATTGTTGAATCGTATTGCATCACCATTGATGTCGGCCGTCGTCGTCAATTCACAGTCGGAATTCCAATCGTCGTCCAACTGAGGAACCCGCGGCCGAACTCGAACCATCCAAACCAAAACTGACAAGCCGATCAAACCTACAACGCTAAGGCCAATGTACCCAAGGAGCGTCAACCAATCGAGTTCCATTTTGTTCACCACTTATGCCAGATTCGTAGGTCTTGATCCCACCAATCCATCGAACCATCTGGTTGTTGGCGCCAGAGGGTTCCGGTGTCGTCGGTTGTGGTTGGCATGCCTTCTGGGTCAGGTGAACCATCAGGAAGGATTGTTGGGGTCGGGCCTAGTGAACGGAGTCCACTGCCCTCCTCTTCATCTTTGACCCGTACGAGCATGAAGAAGACGATGACTGCAACGATGAGCCCAAGAGCACCGATTGAATACCAACCGACGGACTCAGTTTCCGTGTCTTCACCAAAGGAACGACTTGGAAGGGCTTCTGCTTCCTCTTTCGTCAAATCATCGCTTGGCTGCCGGACGAGGTTGAGACCGTGAACGGTACGAATTTGCTCATTATTGATGACTTCAAGGCCGATCAAGTGAACCCCAGCAGGTAGAACTGAACAGTCGTAAGTGTTGCTTTCTGTGCCTGGTAATTGTTGACCCTGAACCGACCAAATTTTATCGAAGGAGGTGAAATCAACACCAGCCATGTTTGGAACCATCGTGATCATGCACGGGGTATCTGTGGTGTTGCCGTCACCACGAACGCTCAATGAAAAGGCAGGTGCTGGTCGGTTGTGAATGGTGATGTTAAGCCAAGATTCAGTGGTTTGACCCAAGTCATTTCGATAGGCTTCTTTGAGCATGTATTCGCCCGCTGGCCAATGTGAACAGTTCAATGATGTTTGATTGTCAAGAACGGTGAACGGTGCTCCTGAGAAGGTACGAACGCCTTCTGCTGCATACCTTGGTCCGGTTTCATCGGCAAAGTTTCTGTCAATGGTGCAAGCATCTCCTGTCTCAATCCATGAAGGAGCCTCAAGATCCAAAATGATTTGGGGTGTTTTCAGGGCGGGTCTGAGGACGTATGTTGGCAACTGGATGGTGGCGATGGTTTCGCCGTCTTGGTTAACAATTTCAAGCCGAAGTGTATGCTCACCTTGAGCCCACGCATCGTAAATAATGCTGGCATTTGATTGACCAGAAAATGACATCGTCCGGCTGTCATGGACTTCCCGATCCTTATGGACGCCATACAGTCGAAGCTCGATATTGGTGAATTCGTTGGTGGTGTTCATGATCACAACCACTCGGATCGCATCTGCATCACCGTCTTGGTTGAGGTCCAGAGTGTCATTGCGGAGGGCAACTAAAGCGAGGCCTTCTGCTTCCAAAGCCTCCTCAGAAGACGAAGGTTCTGCAGCAACTGTTTCCACCAAACTAAGTGGAGCGACCATGCTGGCCAACAGCACAAACAGCATCACAAGGCTGCTTCGACGTCCATCAAGCATTGACTTCACCTTCCGTAACTTCTGTTGCCGGCATTGGCACAGGGGGGAGGTTTTGGAGTGGAATCATGCCCGTTTGTGGTTGGGCTTGACTCATTTCTTCAAGGGACCGAGATTGTTTTTCATCGAAAAGAGCGTCTTCCAAATCCTGTTCATCGCGGCCTGATTTGACAATCAATGCGGCACTTGCTCCCAAAATGAAGCCAAGACCGATGACGAGGTAGGTCAACCAAGAGGCTTCAGGGTTTTCACCGAGGATGGCCACAGCTGCGGCGAATTCTCCATACGAGTCTGACCAACCGTCGTTGTTTGAATCAACGCACCCTTGCACATCGCGCTTGGAAGTACCAGCCTGATCCGGGCAGTCATCTCGGAAGGCACCAAGTGGCACATCACCGAATCCATCCCCATCGAGGTCTCGCCATTGCAAGGCTTCTGTTGGGAAAGCGTCCGCTGCTCCTTGAGGGTGAGCTTCCCACGACGCAGTTGGATCAGACCAACCGTCTCCATCAGTGTCTCGGCAACCAAGACGGTCAAGCATGGAAGTGCCACGCACTTCTGGGCATGCATCGCCCTGGTTCCCCTCATCGCTATCTCCATAACCATCGCCATCAGAATCTCGCCATTGAGTCGGTTCGTGGATGAACGCATCGCCAAGGTCCGACCAACCATCACCGTCGGTGTCAGCACAGCCCCAGCGATCACCGCCAGAGGAAGGACCGACTGATGTGCCGGCTTGATCCGGGCAGACGTCTGCGGTTGTCCCTCGAGGGTTGTCCCCACGTCCATCACCATCGATGTCATGCCATTGAGTTGGATCCATCGGCCATGCGTCACCACGGCCTCCTGGGCTTGCAAGCCAAGCGTTTGTTGGGTCAGACCATCCATCTTGGTCGCTGTCAGGGCAACCCCATCGGTCGAAGGTGGAGGCACCCTCGGTGGTCTTGCAACCATCACCGCGGTAGGCATTACGTAGGGTCTGGCCATCGAAGTATTCGGTGTTGTCACCGTACCCATCATCATCAGTGTCATACCATTGACTTCGGTCTTCCGAGAACGCATCGGCAAACCCAGCAGGGTGAGCAATCCAATCGTTAGTAGGATTCGAAAATCCATCTTTGTCTGTATCACGGCAACCCAGACGGTCAGCGTAAGAAATCCATCCGGATTCTACTTCTTCCGGAGATGAGAATACGCATACGTCACCCTCATAACCTTCTAAATTGTCACCGTAACCATCGCCATCTGTGTCGCGATATTGTGAGGGGACAAAAGGAAAATCGTCAACTTGAGAGGCCCCGTAAGTTTGGTTGTCGCCCCAACCATCCTCATCGGTGTCAAGCCACTGGGTGGGATTATCCGGGAAGTCGTCAATGAGGTTTGCGCCTTCGCTTTGGTTGTCACCCCAGCCGTCAAAATCACGATCTCGCCACTGTGTTCCTTCGAACGGGAAAGCGTCCGAACCATTCACCACGGTCCAGTTGACATCACCATCGGAGTAGGTATCGCCGTCAGAATCAGTGCAGCCATAACGATCGCTCGATGAACTTCCAGTGATGAAGGGACAAGCGTCCGGCGTTGTGGCATTGAACATGTACGAGCCAATACCCCAGCCGAGTCGGGAGATGTTCCAACCTTCATCAGCCCAGTTGTCACCATAGCCATCAGAATCTGTATCGTTCCATTGGGTTGCATCGATTGGGAACGCATCACCTGTACCAACGGGGTGTGCAAACCAAGCGGTCACGCCATCAAGCCCACCCGGATCGTCATCAGAGTAGCCGTCCCCGTCGGAATCTAGGCATCCAAAACGGTCCAATGAAGAGTAACCTCGGCGGTATGGGCAATGGTCGCCCTGATAGCCATCAAGGTTGTCGCCGTAATTGTCGTTGTCGCTGTCAAGCCACTGGGTCGGTTCAACAAAAAAGGCATCAGCGCCGTTTTGCGGCAACCATCCCGCTTCGGGATCTGACCAGCCATCGCCATCGGTGTCAGGGCATCCTTTCCGGTCATTGGAAGAGGACCCCACCACATCGTCGCAATCATCGTCGATGTCAACAAAGCCATCTTCATCGCTGTCACGGTTGGTCTTGTCAATCGAAGGCGTGATTGTGTAATCAAACCCATCGTTGCACCATGAATCGTCTGCTTTGACCTTGAAGTAAACGAATCCTTGTGTGCCAACGGTGGTCGAGAGGGTTTTCGATGCCGCGTTGTCATCGACATAGGAGTCAACAATGGTCCCGCCTTGAGCGTCGAGCAAGGAAACCCGTCCTTGCCACCCATCGCCGATGCACCACCATGCTGGACCGTTCATGGTTCCAGAAAAGGAAATCTGAACAATGTCGCCTTTCTTTGCTTCAATCTTCCAAAAATCAGACTGATCATTTCCTGCATCGCAGTCAGGATCGCAGACATAACCGCTGGAAGTGACGCCATCTGTCAGAGGCGTCGCGCTCTGAATATTGTTATCGGCGACAGCAGGTGGAATTGTGCAAAGCAGCAAGGCCGCGAGCCATAGGGCCACCACACGCCTCGCGAGCATGGTTGTCCAAGAGGTGGTGTGCCTATGAACACTACCCGTCGCCATTGACAGGTAGTGGTTGCAAAATTACCGATTCCGGATTGTGGCTGAACAGCCGAAATAAGCCCCTCAGACGAGAAAACGGCATGGTCCTCGACGATTCACATGTGAATTGTTAGAAGATATGGATCGCAGCAAGGCCAGGTTGCAGAAACTTAACCGATGAATTTCGTCAATCCACCCGCCGCAGAGGTCATTTGGTGCTTAATTGACAGATATGGAGGTGTAAATTTTCTCAAAATCTTCTGCATTGTGTTCATATGTATACTTCGACAAAACTCTCTCTCTACCTGCTTTTGCCTTGTCAATTCTCTGCTCTGGCGCATCTAACATTCTGCATACGGACTTCGCCAAATCACTCGGGTCTCCTGATTTGAAAAGGTCACCGACCGAACCATCAATCATTTCAGTCAAAGGAGGCTGGTTTACTGTTACAACTGGCGTACCACTGGCCAATGATTCGAGTGGAATCAGGCCCTGACCCTCATAGTAAGAAGGGTAAACAACGAGATCCGCAGAACGGAAGTGCTGTGCTAAATCATCAAACGACATACTGCTGCGGATAAATAAGGCATGTTCGACGCCTAATTTTCGAGCATTTTTGAGCAGTCTTTTCTTCATATGACCCCTGCCTACGATGACCAATCTTGCTCCTGGGTGTTCTTGTAAAATAGCGGGAAGTGCTCTGATTAACGTCATGTAGCCTTTTCTGGCTACGAGTCTTCCAACTGCTAAAATCATCGGCGTTTTTGTCTCCGCCATATAACTCAAAGCAAGCTCGTCTCCACAATCATAAGATGAACGTAGTTTTTCATGACTCAATTGCTCTTCCTCATCATCTTGATTGGGGGGTCGGAACACCTTATGATCGCAACCCCATAAGACAACTTCACAGTTGAAATTTTCAGATGGCTTATACCAATTTTCGAATTCTGAAAGGGTCGATTTGGAATTAGAAACACACACGCTTGACTCGAGAATTCCTGCTCTTTCAAATTTGGAATAATACGTACCAGTCAACCTTATGGCCAGGTCATTTGGATTTCTCCAAGTCGCAGATTCTTTTGCCTTTGCTGCTCGAATCACTCCTTGCTTCTCGCCTAACCAAGAGCCGTGTAAAGATGAACAAACTGGGGCGATATTCTCTTCCATAAATCTAAATTCTTTCCTCGAAAATGATGCCAATGGCAAATGGATATGAATCACATCCACCGGTTCCAAACGATGCAAATGCTTCAGAGCCTTTAATGAGTTTTTAGCATAAGAACGAGTGAAAGCCATCGGGGCCTTTAACCAAGGCACTTCGATGATTGTGACACCTTGTTGGGCGGGAGCCCTTCCTTTGTGTGCTCGCGTGATGATGGTAATGCTGTGTCCACGTGCCGCCAAATGGCCTGCAAGATGGAACACCACCGAGCCAATGCCCCCCCATCGAGGTGGGTATTCACCCGACACCATGACAATGTGCATGTGAGTCCGAGGGCGCACTTGGGTTTCAATGTCACCGAAATGAATGAACGCCCCGTTCAAGTTCTCGCTCCAATGCTTTGAAGGGGGTTGTGTTAGTCGGAGAATCATGGGCGAAAAACTCCCAGTTACCGTAACGGTGATTCTTCCAACTCGAAATGAAGAGGAAGCATTAGGTCCAACCATCGACGCAATCCCTCGAGGATGGTGTAAAAACCTCGAAATTATGATTGTTGATGGAAATTCCAGCGACCGAACGCGTGAAATTGCGATCGAAAAGAAAATTCGAGTCCACCTCGAAGACCGGAAAGGATACGGTCGAGCATACAGAACTGGATTTGATGTTGCTAAAAACGACATTATCGTGACAATGGATGCAGACTGCACATACCCTGCTGAACTCGTGCCAACCCTCGTGAAGCGCTTGCTTGATGATGACCTTGATTTCATCACATGCGATCGACTCTCCCTTGCTGAAGAAGGTTCAATGCCTGGCATCCATGGATTTGGAAACTGGGCGCTTTCCTTCACCGCTCGACTCTTGTTTGGTTACGGAATCAAAGATTCTCAATCTGGCATGTGGGTGTTTAGGAAATCCATCTTCGATAACGAAGCCATGCGGCCAACCAATGACGGTATGCCCCTCTCTGAAGAAATGAAAATTCTCGCTCGCCGGGTCCTTGGAAAGGACAAGGCCGTGGAAATCTCCGTCCCATACCGCCCACGAGTTGGGGAAGCTGAAATCCATACATGGGGCGATGGATGGAAGAACTTCAAATTCCTCTTCGCTCGTCGAGTCGGTCTTCACCGGACCCGAACACCGTGGGGCTCACGCCCTTCAAACCCCGATTCAACCAATGGCGACCTTCCTGAACAAGCTTGAGGTGATGTCCAGTGGAGTTTTGGCACCAAAAATGGTCAACCAATCAAATCGGATTCCACCGGCCCGTAGTCAACGATCTCCTTGCCAAGCACTGGTCGACAATTGAAGCAAATCAAGCAGCCAATGTGCTCGTACCGCTGTGCGGAAAAACGGTGGATATGCACTGGTTGCTCGAAAAAGGCCACGCAATTACAGGAATTGAATTGGTCGAAGAGGCTGTTCGCCAATTTTTTGACGAAGCAGATATCACACCAGCGATTCAAAAAGAAGGTGTTCACCAAAGATTCACCGCCGGTGATTTGACCGTCTTACAGGGTGATTTGTTCACCTTGCCAGCGAACGCTGCTTCATGCGAGGCATGGTACGATCGAGCAGCAATGGTGGCCCTCCCATCCACAATGAGGCAAGCCTATGTGGATCAAATTCATTCGTTGTGCGCACCCGGCTCCGTTGGATTAATGATCACCTTTGCGTATCCGCAAGAGCAAATGCAGGGCCCTCCGTTCTCGTTACCAGATCAAGAAGTTCTCGCCTTGTTCGCAGATCGATTTGAAGTCACCTTGCTGGAAACCCTGCAACTGGAAGATGAAAAGCAACGAGGCATTTCTGAACTCACGTCATCAGTGTTCCAACTGGTGCGAATTTGAATCAAACGTTGTCCCAATCAAGGTCTGCACCCGTCAATGGCTTTGCTTCCTCTGGTTCACCGTCGTCCTCTGCTTCAACTTCGTTCGCACCATCCATGGCCCCACCTTCTAAGGAAGCGGGTGCTGAATCATCGATTGGTTCAACTCGCTTCACAGAGCTAAACGCATCCCAGGATTCAATCATGTCCAATTCAGCAAGACGTGATCTGCGGCGTGTGGCGACCATTGCCACCAACACAAGCAGCCCAATAAAGCCGCCAATTGCACCGACAAGCATCAGCGTTCGGTTATCGGTTGGTGGTTCGGTGATATCGAGGGTGACACTGATCACATCGACGTTTGCATCTTGTCCTTCTCCATCGGTTGCGATGACTTTCATGTTTGGTCGACCTGCGCCGTCTGGACGCAGTTCAAGCGTACCCTCCCACACACCGTCACCGTTTGTGTCTGAAAGGTTGAAAGCCCATTCTTGTTGATCGTATTTGACCGTCACACGAACGTCTTCAGTCGTTCCATCGGCGTCTTCCATTGTCACGCTGACTGACAAGGTGTTGACTTCATCTGCCACCAAGGAAATTGGAGAGTAAATAAGGTTCGACAGGCGGGGCAAACTCGATTGAACTGTGATGTTAGCAAAGACTTCGTCTTCTCCACCACGGCTGTCGCGGATGTAGAGCGAAATCATATGCTCACCCGGCAAGAAGACAACTTCGTCCATGCTCCGGGTCGAGAGGACACTGTACGTCCCATTCAGGGCCCAATGGCGCCATTCTCGAGCCACCATGTCATCGTCTGCATCACTGGATTCCTCGCTAAGAATGACGGAGCCTCCAGCCTCAATTGAATCTCGATTTGTTGGTGTTACCATGACAGCGATCGGATCGGATTGGCCAATCGTGAGGGTCAAGAACGTACTCGAGGTCAGGCCAGTTTCGTCTTGAAGCGTTACTTCGATGGCATGAGTGCCTGCTGGAAGATTGCTGATGTGGGTTTGACTCGGGTCGACAGCGTCCAATAGGGGCTCACTCAACAAATCACTGCGAACCGTCAATGTGAAATTATCTCCATCGTAATCCACGGAAGGAACAGCGTTCCAAAAGATTGGGTCGGAGGAGCGGAAGATCTCGCCATCTACAGGCGAAACCAATTCCAGAACCGGGGCAGATGTCGACACTTCAATGGTCTTCGAAACGAGCACTAACTCGTTGATTCCATCATCCAAACTGAGCGTAATGGTGTGTGTTCCAGCTGAGAGGCGGCCGTCAAAGATGAGGTAATCCTCGCCCTCTGGGGTAAGGCGGCCGTCCAAATCACTCGACCAAACGACGACCAAATATTCCGAGCCCGCAAACGGTTGAGCATCTGCGCAGTGCCATGTGCCATCGATCGGATAGGTGAAGCAAGCAGCATCGTAATCGCCTGAGCCGTTGGCTGAGAACCAGATTGTTTCTGAAGAAGTATAGATTTGAGTTTCAAGAGGCGATTCAATTATGGCCCGAGGGAGCGAATTGTCAACAGTCACCAAAGTGCTGTTCATCCTTGTTGAATTGATGTGTTCTGGCCGATCGTCAACCACCCGCATTTCGATGGTGTGAACGCCCCTTGACAAGTGGCCAGTCCATGTCGCAGCATTGGTTCCATTGGACCAAGCCAATTGCCCATCAAGGCTCGACCACCATTCAACCTCAAGGGTATCGCCTTCGGGATCGATGGTTGCTGTTCCATCGAATGTAAGTTCGTCTTCGCTGGCGGTTCCTGTTCGAATCACTTCAAAGAGAGGCTCAGGAACTTCATTGTACAGTTCAACCGGAATTGTGTATGTGGTTGGATTGTTGATGCCATCTGAGGCATGTATGACCAAATCAAAAGTAGAGGGAACACTCTCTGCCATTGAAAGGTTCATCCAAATCTCCGAAGGACACCCGTTTGAATTGCCCGTGCCGCCTTGTTGATAGGAACGCGAGACCCAACATGACATTGGATCCCCTTCTGGGTCAAATGTTTGGGACATATCGATGCGAACACTTTGGGTGCGAGGGATAATCAGTTCCGACCATGGAGAAAGGGCGGGTTGAATATCAATCACAATGGTTGGGGGCTGATTGACGAGTTCGATCGTGCGTTGCTCGGAGGTGCAGAAATCTTCGTCACAGACATCGAGCGTAATTGTGTGGATGCCATCAGAGAGGGAGCATGACCACATGTCATTGCTGTTGGCAGTGAATGGAACACCGCCAGATGGGCCGTTGGGTTCCTGCCATGATCCTGTGCAGGAGTTCTCAATGTCACCGTCCAACGTGCTCGTCCATGTGAACGTCAATGGATCGTTATCCAAGTCCCATGAGTCTGAAGCATTGAACAAGATTGGTGCCTGAGACGGGAACACTTGGCTGTCGAAAGGCGTGTCCCACATCACGAATGGCGGTTGATTTTGCAAGGGTAAGATGCAGTTAATGAATCGGTCTTGGTCAAGGGTGACGCTGGTGGTGTTGGAGACGCTGTCATATCCGCAAGAGATGTCAACGGTGTTATGACTCGAAGCGCCTGTGTTTGTCCATTGTTGGCCGATGAAGTCAGGTAGACTGACGTAGCCTAAGTCATTGGTTGTCTCTTCAAGTGAAGGTTCAAACGATGTGAAACTCGCATTGACATTGGCGTTTGGAATCCCGTTATTGACGGTGTTCACGACCCACACAGTGATGTCCCAAGCCACATCGATATGAGCGCCAGAAGCGATGGTTGCAAGCGTCAAGTCCACGCCAGATGGCCGATGGAGATGGAGCGACGAAGTGCTGTCGAGTTGCAGGGCTTGTGCGCCTGTCGCATCGGTGAGTGTTGACCAATTTACCTGACTGTTTTGCAGCACAATGGAGCCAGTGCAATCAGTAGTGATGGTGTTTCCATAACCGGAGAGATCCGTGTGGTCCACCAGAGTAAGGCATGCTGTGTCCCCGGAGAGGTGTGTTCTGCTTAGGCTTGAGGGGAAATTGCCATTGTTGTCTGCGTTCCATTCGATGCCACTGTGATTGCCAGTCATGCTGATGAGATCCATGTCTGCTGCGGCGTAGTTGAGGGAAATGGCTGGAATGCCGGGTGAATCCATGTCGATGGTTGCCCCGTGCAGTTGGACACGCCCACCTTGTTGACCGAGCGTCAAACCTTGGTTGTCAACAATCAGAGGTGAGCGGGTTGGGTTGTTGTCTGAAAGAGTGAGCCCATAGAGCCACAAATCAACAGAGTTGAGCGCATAAAGGCCCGAACCTGAGGAACCTGTGACCGTACAGTTTCGGCATGTTACATCGCCAGAAGAGGATTCAATGTCGTTTGACTTTTCATAAAACAATCCAGCCTGATCGCCAAGAGGCGTCGAAGCGGGGTCGCCACCGTTGTCATTAGCGGTCAGATTTTCGAATGTAACATAACGAGCGTCGTACACGTGCGCTCCTGATTGCCCGTTGGAGGAAAGATTGAGCCCCTCAACAATCACCGTCGCTTTGTCGATGAACAAGCCATCCTTGGTGTTGTTGTGGAGGTTCCAATCCGACCCCTGCATAGCGCCGCCTGAAGTTGATGAAACGCCAGGGCCAACCGAACCTGAAACTGTGAGGCCGTCAAAGTGTGGCGCAAAGAACGAGGAGCGAACGGCGACACCTGATTCGTGTGAACCTTGCCCTGGGTCGCCTGAATTGAGGACCGTTAAATTTCGGAAGGTCGTCGAACTGTCAACGAAATACAGTCGCACACCAACGGTGGTTGAATCCTCGACAAGGGTGTTCTCGAACCATGCCCCAGTGGCATTGACATCGATGGCAGCATAGCCTATGTTGGCGGTCGTTGCCCCAGCACCACCTGTGCCACGAACTGTAAGATTGGTGAAATCCGCTGTCTCATAGTTTGTGTAATTCGTATGGTTGAGTTTGTCAACATAGACGCCCCTGTACATTGAATTGGTGATCGTGGCATCTTTGACAACCGCTCGAGTGTATCCACCATCATCCACATGGCGCACAATGATTCCATTGTCTGATTTGTCAATGGTGATGTTGGTCAACAAGGGCTGACTGTCTTCGACCCATATACCTGCAACCATGGCCCAAGAGGAACCGCTGATGTTGTCCATAACGACGTTACGAACCAATCCACCGGAACCACCCCAGATGTTGATCCCTCGTGTGAGGTGATCGGTGAAATAGGCTCCATCAACGATGGGCGTGCTGCCAGCACCGATTGAGAGGCCAATTCCATAGCGCCAATCATTTTGAAACGGAACCATGCGGCCTGCTTGGTCGATGTAGAGATCGTGAATGGTCGGTGAGGAGCCGCTGAATAAATCCATGCCGACTCGGTCGGGATTGATGATGGTGAGGTTGGCGAAAAACGGGTTACTTCCGTACATTGTAACCCCATAGATTGAATCTTCAATCGTTAAGTTATCAATCACAGAGCCACGGCCGTTTGAACTGCTGTTGAATTGGAGGCCTTCGTGGTCCGAACTTGCAAATGAATACATGACAACAGGGCAGCTTCGCGTGCCTTCAACCGTCAGACGGCCTTCAATGTAGATTCGTGCACCAGCGCCAAGTTCAATCTGGGTGCACGCGCTGACGACGAGTTCGTCGAAGACGGCAATCGTGTAACTCGTCGTGACGGTTACTGTCCCTGACCATGTCGTCTGCGCTTTTGGCGAGGCATGTTCTGCTTCGACTGGTGCAGATTCATCAAGCTCGCTTGCAGGAGAGAGAACACCACCATATGGCATGCTCACCAACAATCCAACCAAGACAAGAGCCAACCAATGTCGATGCGCCTTGGTGTCCATGTCCTTAGGCCGTTGCAAATGCACTTCAATGGTTCGGCTTTGTGCATGCGCTGACCGTATTCGGGCACCGTGTCATTACTTCGCAACCAATAAGACCAGTCGGCGATTGGCCAAATCATGCCTGAGGCTTTTGTGTTGTTCAAAACCCTTCCATCCCACGAACGTGAGGTCTACCTTGCCCTTTCAGGACACAAAGCAATTGCTGAGGTCCATGCCCTTTACGGTGAATTCGACCTTTTGGTCCGCGTCAGTTCGGAAGATGCTGGCGAACTCACCTCAATGTTGATGAGAGAATTTCGTCAAATTGCTGGCGTAAAGGAAACACAGACACTGATTGCTGTCGAATATTAAGGTGAGAAAAATGGCGATTGGATTTGTATTGATTACCACGCAACCCGGACGAGAGCATGATGTTCGTGCAACACTTGATGGCATCGAATTTGTCACTGACCGATGGATGCTGTTCGGTGAATATGACTTGATTGCTCGAGTTCAAGCAGATGATGAATACACACTCACCCGCTGCATTGTTGAAGAAATCCGAGTCATTGATGGGATTGCAGACACCAAGACGCTGATCGGTGCTGAACTCTGATCACAACAGCGAATGAAGTTGAGTCTCGAGGGCTTTTGCCGCTCGGGGGCACCCCGCTGCTCGATGTTGCGTGATGGCTTCACGGAGCGCAATCCTTCGCATGTTGGGTTGCAATTTCGCTTTGCATGTCCACCACCGGGCGTGCAATCGGTGGAGGGTGGCGCTCGTTGCAGTCTGCCCCGGCTCCTTGATCACAATGAACATCTGTTTGGCCTTGATTTCATCTAAGCCAATCAATTGCTCGACCAGCGAGAGTCGCAACGCATCGGCCCGGATGCTGTTGGTTTGAGCTTCAATGGCTTCTTCCATCCGTTCGATATTGAGGGCGGCTTCATCGCCTGGTTTGTGAGCAAAGAGGGCCGCTTTTGCCTCCATGCCCAAAAGAAGAGGTTGTGCAAATCCGGCAATACCTGCGAGCGAGCTACGAAGCCTTTCCGCTCGTTCGAAATCCCCCTCACAGAGGGCAAGAGCGTGTTGAATCATGGAGATGGCCACAAGCGTTACGGAGCGTTGCTCTGGTTGACCTTCTGGAATTTTCACCTTCGCCAGGTACACTTTCACATCGTTGGAAAGTGAGGAATCTTGTTGACCGAAGACTCGGTCATCCAGTCGCCTCGAGGCAGCAGCAAGCGCCATTCGATTGATGTCGGCCTGATCTGCCGAGTCAAGACCTTCCTCAATGATTTCATCCGCATCTTGAATTCGTCCTTCAAGCATGGCCAATCCCAGCGCTAAGTGACGGGATTCTGCGGAATCTTCCAAACCTTCGAGGTGACGGCGGACATGCTCTGGTTCACACCGCTCAATGGCCACTTTCCCTGCTAAGTAATGCAAATGAGAAGGCATCGTGGAAACCTTGATTGCTTGCTCCAGCAAGACAGAAAAGGCGCCAGAATGGGTTTCCAGCAACCGCTCCATTTCTGCATCAAGTTGCGTATCCATGCCTTCTTCGAGGCTGGCAATACGGTGGTAGAGGAGGATGATTTGGTCGTCTGCCGTTTCTGCTAAGCCTTCCCAGTGTTTGACCGCGGCCTTGTGCAACCTGCGCTTTGTGTCGTCATCGAGAGCCGACCTTCGGACGTTTCGAACCAAGTGTTGAATTTCCATTTTCTCAAGGTTCGAGGTCCAACGCAAGAACGCATAGTCATCCAATGTGCCGACGACTTCGCTGTCGAACGCTTTGCTTGCTTCGATGGGCATTGGAACCATCACAATATGGTCCAGTCCGCTTCGAGTCGAATGATCAAGGGTGGACAGGACCACGTTCTCCACGTAAGATTGAACATCGGCCCCTGCTTCTGGCAAGGGCGAACCTTCCTCGTGGAGAAGAATCGCAAGCGGGTGACCACCGAGGCTTTCTGCGATGTGCATCCGTTCCCCTTCTCCAATAGAGTCGCCCAAGAGCAGGGCTGCATCCTTGACTTCAAGCGAAGGGACGGCAATCCGAGGAAGGGCTTCCGGGAACGATAGGGGTTCGCGTCCGATGAGGAGCATATGGGCAGCTGCTGCGGTGTCAAGTTCCTTGCAAAAGGCGCGGATTGAGGCAATGTGACGCTCTGGAATGAGGTGGGCGTCATCGATAACGAGGACATCCCCTTTGCACTTCATTGCGGCGTATTCAGCAAGCGCATGGTTGTTTTTGGGAAAGGGACCTTTGAAGCCCCATTGGTCGCAAAGAGCATGCAAGTCGGTGAATTCGCCAACCTGTGCCCAACGAACATTGGTCCCTGAATCGAGAAGGTGTTCGCTGACAAGACCGCCCACCGTGGTTTTGCCAATTCCAGGTAAACCACTCAACACCATGCAGTGTTCTTGGAGAATGCTTTCACTGACCTCGGCGGCGAGGTGATGACGGCCATGCACTTCCCCAAGCACTGGTAAAGCACCGAATGAATTTCCTCGAGAGGTCTTCTTTGAGACTTTGGCATCGCCGAGTGAGTCGAGTTTATCTCGTCCTTGATCGGTGAGGTGGTAGACATGCCTTCGTCGGGAACCGCCGCCGATGACGTGTGCTTTTCTTTTGTACACAAGACCACTGCTTTCAAGCGTGCTCAAAGGAGCATTGAGCGCGCTTCGAACAACGCCAAGTGCTTCACTGATTCCAGGAAGTGAAAGGTGCCGGGTGACATCCCAAGCTTTCTCCATCGCAGGTGAAAAGCCTCCAAGCCAGCGCAAAATACGCTCCTGAGGACCCGAAAGACCACCAACCATGCCCTACCGAAGCACAGGCTCCTTTCTAACCACCGCTTTTGTTGCGTCAGCCTCAGCCAACCAAGGGTTTCCTTTTTTGGGGGCGGCGGGAAGGAAAGGGCATGCCTGTCACCCTCGCTTCGGTGGATTTCCCCAAGCGACCCGGGGTGTACCTCTTCAAAACCAACAAGGGTCGTGTTCTGTATGTTGGAAAGGCGACGAAATTGAATGAGCGAATTCGCTCCTACTTTGCCCAAACACCTGACCGGCAAATGATCCCAGAACTTGTGCGAAGGTCTGACGACATCGAATGCATTGTGACCAATTCCCCCGAAGAGGCGCTCATCCTCGAACGTCAATTGATTCGACAACACAAACCGCGCTACAATTCAATGCTTAAGGATGACAAATCCTACCCATTCTTAGTGCTGACAAAAGAAGAAATTCCACGCATCATGTACACCCGACACCCACCCAAAGGCAGCCTGCGATGGGGGCCTTTTCCCAACGCTGGAGCAGCAAAACAGGTCATGCAACTCCTTCGTAGGCAATTTGGAATCCGTGATTGCAAAGAATTGCTCCCCCAAGGTTGCCTCTCGATGCACATCGGCCTCTGTGCAGGACCGTGCATCGATGCCACAGGCTATGCTGAACGAGTCAACACCGCCCGCAGGATCCTCAACGGCGACGCTGTAGCGTTGCTTGAGGAACTCGCCAGCGAGATGGATGCCGCCTCCGAAGCGATGAGGTTCGAACAAGCCGCCGCACGGCGGGATACCATTCGGGCTGTCCGAGCCACAACAGGCCAGCATGTGGTCTCTAGCAAGGTGTATCGAGACTGCGATGCGATTGGGATTGTGGCACAAGGCGAAATGGCGGCTGTCGTGATCATGCATGCCGATCAAGGGGTCGTGAAAGGCCAAGAAGTGTGGCCAATGGTCCACCGTGGCGATTTGGGCGAGACTGTGGCTAACTTCGTGGCTGAGCATTATGCCAACCGCCGCCCACCTCGCTTGCTGCTCACACCAACGCCGCTCTTGGACGGTGTTGAGGAATGGCTCTGCAGCCGTCGAGAAGCAAAGGTCGAAGTCAGAACGCCGCTAAGAGGCGATTTGGTTACCTTGTTGACCCTTGCTCGACAAAACGCAGACATTCAGATGACGCGATTGGCCAACGCAACAAGCGGCTCGCTTGAACAACGAGCAGCAAACGAAGGGGCTACCGTCTTGGGCATGGAGCAACTCAACCACATCGTGTGCTTCGACATGGCTCAATTGCTAGGTGATGAACGGGTTGGAGCAAGTGTGACGCTTCGCAACGGCCGACCTGCGAAAAAAGAGTACCGAACTTACATCGTCAAAACCGACGCCATGGATGACCTTCGAATGATGAGGGAAGTGGTTGAACGATGGCTGAAGCGCCAAGATACGTGGCCCGACCTGTTGTTGATCGATGGAGGTGAAACACACCTCTCGACCATCTCAGCGCTCCTTGAGGAACACGGTGTGCTTGGTGAATTCGGCCTTGCAGCTCTGGCCAAGCGGGAAGAAACGATTTACAGAAACGGTCACGAGCCAATCGTTCTTGACCGAAAGGGACGGGTGATGGTCCATGCTCGAGATGAAGCACATCGATTTGTCAACACCTATCATCGAAAACGTCGAGGCAAAAGCAGAATGGCTGATCCGCTCCAAGGTGTGGAGGGGCTCGGTGCAAAAAAAATGCAAAACTTATTGCGGCATTTTGGCGGCCGGCAAGGCATACAACATGCTTCAGCAGACAACCTCACAACCGTACCCGGCATTGGCCCAGCGCTTGCGCAACGCATCTATGATGCACTGCACAACTGATCATTCGAATCGCTCATCGCCAAGGTCTTGCAGAAGGGTATCATCGAACGACGGCACGGTTGTTTCCATTGGGGCATGCATAGAAGGCATCGGCGGTGGGGCATCGTTGTTGAAATCCCTCAATTCATCCAACTCGCCATGAAGGGTCGTGCTTGTAAAACCAGAGAGGTCAGCAAATTCATCGTTGCTGATTTGCGGTTTAGCGGCATTTGCTGCCGCCTTTCGTGCTCGTTTCTTCTTTCGTTTTCTTCGGCGGCGGCGAACAAAGAGCAGGAGAAGAATGACGAGAATCGCGGGATACTTCCAGAATTGGACAAAGAAGTACATCCATGAGAAGTGAAGTTGGAACGTGATTGTGTCATCAACATCGCCTGCTGGAAGCGTGTACGTGATTTCTTGGCGACCATCGACGGTTCGAACCACAATGTTGCCTTGAGATGACTCCAGGTTCTCCAATGTGATCCCCGGAGGCATGAGGAGGGTAAGCGGCCCATTCAGAGGCAATTCAAATTCTGGAACGAGGATGCTGTTGAAGTCGAGATCATAGGAGAGTGTATCGGTCGAGTCACCCCCATTTGGAAGCGTGACGCCATCCCATCCGACGATTCCGTTGGTGAGCATGCCAGTGATGCTCTGCATCAACATGGCCATCGGTTGAACAAAGGTCGAGCGCATTGTATCAGTGATCAGACTAATTTGCAGGCCATCCACATCGCCGCCAAACACTCGGCCCCAATCTCCATCGAGTTGCAATTTGAAGGTGACTTTCGGGATGGTTAAGGTCAAACTTAGCGGTTCCTCATCGCTGACAATGAGGTCCGGGGCGCCAACGCCTTTGAGCCGAGTTTTGACCTCAAAATCTGTGATATCAACGGACTTGAAATTCAATTCTTCTTGTTCCATTAACCTCGCTGCAGCCTCGTGTGTGAACTGTGTAAACAATTCACCAACGCGCTTGACAAACGCCATCAAGCCCTCAGAGGTGAATACGATCGTAAGGTTCTCGTCACAGATACTGTAATTGAAATCACACACCGACCCAAGTAAGTCGCTAAGGTCGTATGTCTGGTTTTTCGGATTCTCGACGCGACTTGCTATGTCAAGGGCCAATCGGACAAGGTCGGAAGGCAAGACTTCCATCGTGATGTTGGTACCACCGTACGATAAGTCGCGATCCACTGGAATCATAATTCGATGCACGGACACATCTGCCTCCAGACCTAATTCGACAGACAGTGTTTGGGTGAATTCATTGATGTCAATTGAACTTGCGTCCATTTCAAGCGCCGTCGTGACGCATGTTCGTTGCGTTGTCTGACATTTCACATTTTGATAATCATCGCGCACCACTTGACGCCAATCATAGGGGTTTGTTCCGGCAAACGAAATGACATTGCTATTGTTCCCTTCGATGGTGTGCTTGAGAATGAGACGGTCGTTCCCCTCGGCCGTGCGGACCCACGTTGGAAGAATAATTTCCAACGTCACCTCAGTGGGTGGCAAATCTGATGGGACGATGTCTGAAAGGAAGTTGTCATTGAGGGACTTTGTCACAACCAAACCGCCATTTAGCACACGCTCTAAATCATCCTCTGTGAGAACGTCAATGAATTCCGCTACTGTCTCATTGTCATTGTTTTCTGAGATAATATCCAGAAGACGCATTGAGAATGGCTGGCTTGTGGTGGAGAGGTAGACCGGGTGGTTTGTGCCCATGGCATCTTCACCTTCAACACAGAACCGGAGTTCGACCCCCGCTGGTGCGACCTCAGAGCACCCAGTCGAGTGAGAATAATTCAGACCACCGGAGGGCTGTGTTCCAACCGCTTCTTGAGTGGAAACCCATGTTAGGTCGTTCATCTCAATCGTCTCAATACCGGCAACCGCCGAGGATACTCCTTCAGCGATCACGTCAACAGGGAACTGTGAGGTGAAATTGTCCAAGTCCACAAGACCATTGTGATAGGCCAAACGTATGCCATCTGCGGTCACAACTGGCACCGTTGCTCGCTCAGCCACCGACATCAGTGATACACCCCAATCGTCCATTGTGGCTTGGTCGAGGTAGTGCATACCGGCTGTAAAACCGAGGGTTGCTGCGGATTCGTCTTCAAGATCAAGGGTGATGTGAAGATCCAATGCTTTCGATCCCGAGGGCACATCCACCGTGCTCGTACTGGTTCGATTCCGATGCTTAAGTGTCAATTCAACACCCTGGCTTAGGTCGCTGTCCGTTGGTTGAGCAAGTCGATGGTCAAGCGTCCAAGTACTGGAATTGTACGGCGATGCCCCAGTGTGCTCAATCAGGGTTCCTGATGCGTCGACAGCATCAATGGTGGCATAACTCGGTGGGTTCACCGTGTAGGTCGCAAGATGACCAGGGCGGGCCACGAAATCGAACGTCGAGGTGATTTCAGTGCCCATGACCAAGAGACCTTGGTACGCTCGTTCAAGGTCTAAATCTGGATTTGGCTGTAAATTGAAGGTGGATTGGTCCAGTTGAATGAGCGCTGAAGTCGAAATGCAAATTGGTGGATTGAAGACATCGTTCTGTGAAGCACCTTCCTCTGCGGCATCCGATGTCGGGTCAATTGAGCAAGCTGTGGTCGTCGTACCGTCGACGTACTGATTGCTGTAATCTGTGGTCACTGCAACCTCGCCGAAACTGGATTCAAGGGAATCCTCAATGGCGTTTGAAAGTTCAATTTTCAACTTCGAACCGACTGTTGGTGAGCCGGAGCCAGCGGTTTCTTGGTCGAAATAATTCCGGATGAAATCTGCCGGAGCACCGTCGTCTTCATCGAGGCCGTCGTTTGCAAGTGCGCTCGTGATGAACGGATCGGTGAAACCAAGTGCTTCACGGTCGAACTCACGAATGGCCCATTGCAGTTCCAATTGTATTTGTTCAGTACCAAGCATCGTGAACTCATACGTGCCTTCAATCCAATCCTGCATGTTCGGCGTTCCATCGTCTGAATCGTCGTACGTATCGCAGATTCCATCAACGGCCACGCCGGGATCTTTGTCACAGGATGCCATGCCCGCTGCTGCGGCCATGGGGGCAAAGATTGAGACCGCCATCAAAGCAATCAAGACATGAGCGAGGGCCTGCTGACGAAGGTTCGACAAAACAGTGTGTTCGCTCATAGCCACCGCTTGTCACGCGACATTCATAGGCGTTCCCCCCTTGATGCAAGCATGAGTGGTTCAAGTGACCAAGCCCCCGTGCAGGTGGTGATTTGGACCGCAAAGGAACGTGCTTCAACCCTTCATGAAGCTCTGAAGGCTCTTGGCTGGCACTACCCTTTTGCACAATCTCAAGTAAATAATGAAGGCGAAATAGGCTTTCCATGCCTCCAAACTGAACCTTTCTCCACAGAAGAATTGAGGGTTTTGAAACTGAAGGCTGTCGAACCATTCACGTTCAACCTTCAACCCATTGAAATCACAGGGCACTCGGTGAATCCACATGAGCAACTCAAACGCTCCGTTGAGGCGTGGTGCGCTCACAACGCGACCTCAAATCATCGTCAAACGCCGCTTGAACTTCCGACGAAATGGGAACGATTGGGAGACCTTGTCATCCTTCCAGAAGAAGCGTTCCACTCGGCGCAATGGGACGAAGTCTTGAGCCATGTTGAGGAAGCAGAGAAAACAAATCTTTGGCAGGCCGTAGCACAGTCGCTTGGCGGCGCAAGGCTGGCAAGGCAAGCTCAGATTCTCGACAACATCACTCGAAGTCCGCAGTTGCGTTTGCTGCACGGCGATTCAGCATGGGTTGAGTTTTCTGACTACGGCGTTCAGTTTGGTTTTGATGCCGAACAGGTGATGTTTTCCTCTGGCAATGTCACAGAGCGTCATCGGATCGGATCGATGGATATGTCGGGTGAAATAATCGTCGATGCGTACGCCGGCACAGGATACTACACACTTCCAATGTTGGTTCGAAGCAACGCTGCCCATGTGCATGCTTGCGAGGTAAACCCCGCATCGATTGCAGGGTTGCGATGGGGAGCGAGCGCCAATGATGTCGAACAGAAACTCACGATTCATCAAGGGAATAACCAGGACACACTTCCGTCATTGAAGGGACTGGCGGACCGATGTCACCTCGGTTTGTTACCCAGTTCACAAGCTGTTTGGGCACACTCGCTTGCATGCCTCAAACCGACCGGCGGGATGCTTCACATTCATATGAACGTAGAAAAGGAACACATCGAACAATGGCGGATGGATACAATCGCCACGCTGGAGATGATGGCACAGGAGGCGGGCCGTCCATGGAACATCACAAGTATTCACCTTGAACGGGTCAAATCGTTCTCGCCTGGCGTTGTGCATGTCGTGCTTGACGTGCTGTGCAGCGTGCGCGCCCAAGGCGCATCAAGAAGCCGTGTCATCCAATAACACCGCATCAAAAACCGGCTTTGATTCGTCTTGTTCGATGCCGAGCGGTGGATCAATTCGAGCGACATAAAAGACAACGAAGCAGACGCCGGCAAGTGCTACGAATGAACCAAGGCTCAAACCAACGAGGCCAAACGCCCCACTCAGGCTTGAAAACCAAGTGGTGCCGTCATCGATAACGACTTCACCCCCACGGAGGGTGCCGTCTGGATCGGACACACCAATCATACGAACGCTGATGATTTCAGCCTCATAGGTCGGTCGTCCAGCAGAAGAGGCAGGATTCTGAACAATTTCTTCGCCCGTCGGATCATCTGACGTAGGTGTAAGTGCAATGGCACGAATGTGACTCATACCATTTCGCACAATTCCAAAGGTTGCGTAGCCCTCATCATCTCGATTCTCAGGGTCCAGATTGTGCGCTTCCGTTTCGGCGATGTACCACTGAGCATCCGCAGAGTCTGGATCTTGACTACGAGCCATGCCAATGGCACCATCGACATGGGAAAGGTTTGGGTCTATTTCCAGAGGAATGGTTTCCCCAGTGCCGCCGCTGCCACATTGAGGACTTGTGAGGGGGTAGGCACCGACCTTGGAACAAGTTGGATCGCCGCCTTGAACTACGAAATCATCAATCACACGGTGGAAGAAAATGCCATCATAAATGCCATCTTCGACGTTGGTAACCATGTTTTCTGTCGTAATGGGAGCCCATTGCTCGAACAGTTCAATCACGATGACTCCATAGGCGCGGGAATTGAAGTGAGCGGGTACATAGGAGACTTCAATTTCGACAATAGCGTTGCCTTGGTAGGTGTCTTTCATGGGGGTGTCTTCCGGCTCGGGTCCATCGGTCCACATGTTTGGATCAATTCCCACCGTGCGCCATCCGCTGTTGCCAGTCTCTGCACTGGCCATTGGTGCAATGGTCATTGTCATGCACAATAGATTGAGGATGAGTAAGTAGGCAACCCGTCCTTTCATGGTTAGGCGAACCGGTTCCCCCCCATCAATCGTGCGGAAGGGCGGCACCTCGACCCATAGACCAAAAAGGGGAAGCGGCATGTTAGAATCATGGAGCAACAATCCAATTTCGTACCAAACCTAACCCTCGGCTATGGAGCATTCCTCATTGCATGGGGTATTGCTGTTTCGATTCTCTCAGATTCCAAATCGATTACCTCGTACTTCCCAAGCATGCTCGGCGTACCGCTTGCGCTTGCTGGCGTGATGGTCATGCGAATGCCCGAAAAGCGAAAACTTTGGATGCACATTGCTGCTACTTTCGGCTTGCTGTGTGCGATTGGAGGCACTCGATTCTTCATGGTCATGGGCGATGGAATCACCTATGCATCGGGCTCCATGCTCATGTTGTTGGTCACTGGCAGCGCCTACACTGTTGTGTGTGTTCGATCGTTCATCGCAGCCCGCAAAGCCCGAGAAGCGGCTGAAGCCAGCGCATGAGTTTGATTCCATCAAAGCGTCATGCTCTTGATGGAGAAGCACTTGGAACTATCATGGCTGGGTCCGACGCTTCCGTTCAAGAGGCTTCAGTTGAGGCCGTTTTGATTTCGGGCCATGAGAAGGATGGGATGGCTCGACGCCAACTGACCCTCTCCGCCGTCAGCACAATCGCCGTGGCGGTTGTGTTCTTGTTGCTGGCTATGACCTTTGGCGAGACCCTCATTTCAAGCACGATGGAGGAAGAATTCGAAGGTGATTGGTGGAACACACCTTTGCACCTTCGCCACCAAATGGACCTGCCAATGGACACACTGCGAGCACAATTGCCTGTGAATGGAACCTACGAAGCATTGCCTTACACGGAGCATTTCATCGAAGTTGAACTTCCGGCGAGTGAACAAGATGCTGGATTCCCCGGACCTGCCCTCATGCACGTTGCGCTGTGGCTTCCAAACGTGCCTGAAGGAACTCAAGTTCCTGTCATTATGACCATCCATCCCTACTATGACTTCGGCGGGGAAGGGTTGCCCGGTGTTGGCGACGACTCATCACCGAACACGGTGCCAGACGGCGGCGTTGGAAAATGGGTGTATGACACGTTCCTACCACATGGTTACGCCTTCGCTCAAGCCTCAACCTTCGGCACAGGGCAATCCACACACTGCCAAGATGTGAAAGGTCTTGGTGAACAAACGGGGATACAAGCGGTGACCGATTGGCTTGGACAACAAAACTGGTCGAATGGTAATGTCGGATTGATGGGTAAATCCTACGCCGGCACAACCAACTGGGAAGCTGCCCAAAACCCCTCGGAGCACTTGAAAACAATCGTGCCGATTTCTGGTTCAATTGGCGTGCAAGAAATGTTCTACCGCAACGGTTCTTCCGAAGCACGAGCCATGGGCTATGACGCAGCCTACCAAGCAGCGACGACTGATCTTACAACCGATGACATGCGAATCTGTTCAGACGATGCAATCGGCCCGCTTAATCCGTTTTCAACATGGGGCTGGGCCGAATTTGGCGGGGCTGAATGGAACGACTATTGGGACGAACGAAGGCACTTGCCTGACGTGTTGGAAAACTACCGTGGGAGTGTCTACATCGTTTGGGGAATGCAGGATTGGAACGTCGATCCATACCACGCCTTCCCAACCTACCAGTTGCTGATTGATGCTGGGATTAACGCTCGCGCCATCTCTGGCCAGTGGGCCCACAATTATCCCGATCAACCAGACCGACACAGCGAACTTGACACTGGATATGGAAAGGAAGCCTATCCAAACATGAGCCGTATGGACTGGGCTGTTGAGTTGTATGCTTGGTTCAATTATTACCTGAAAGGCATCGGTGATGAACCAGAGCCAATGGTGCAAATGCAAACCAATGACGGCCGATGGCACGTCGAAACAACATGGCCACCCGCCGACCTGATGTGGGACATGCACACCATCGACACCTCTTGGGGCAACCTCGGAACAGTGAATGGAGTTGGAAGTTCTGTCACACTGACGAGCCCAACATTTGGCAATGAGACTCACATCTCGGGTCTGCCTACGCTTCACCTTGATGTCACGACACAAGCCTGCAACGGCGGTCAAATCTTCGCAACTCTTTACGATGATACGGAAAACCTTCGACTTGGCCACGCAACAATGGACATTCGATACAGGGACGGGGGCTATGATGCAAAACCAACAGCACCGCTCAGTCAATACACAATGTTGATGGAATTCAATCCACTTGATGTTGTGCTGCCTGCTGGTCACGCCCTGCGTTTGGAATTATCAGAGACTGGTGAGGATTACCTGCCGGGACCCTGCGCTTCGAACCCCGCCGGTGGTTTGAGCATCAATGGCGGCACCTTCGGCCTGCCGCTGATCGACAGACCGACCTCACATGAGGCGTGGTTTGAATCACCTCACTGGTGGGATCAACAACCCTTCCCATCCTGAGGCGAAGACATGCGTGTGCTCGCTTTCGAAGACACGTACGACCTAACGGCGATGCTTGACGCAGCAGGTTGTAATCTCAATGGAGTCGAATTGTTGCAACGGTGGAACTCAAGCGAGCCTCTCAAACATATCATTGAACACAAACCAGATGTCGTATTGTTGGATTACTTCATGCCACCACACACCGGCCTCGAAGTCCTCAAGATGCTCAATTTAGCCATTGAAACCAAACAGATCTCACGCCCACACCTCATCATCGGTATTTCGAGCGAAGCGAAAGCAAACGAAGCACTTGCAAAAGAAGGGGCTGATGTTTGCATCATCAAATTCGACGTACATACCTTGGACCTGTGGAAGACACGAACATGAGGTTTGAGGGCGATGAGGCTAAATTCTTCCAGTTCCTGTGAGAATCATGGCGGATATAAACGATGTAAGTTCACCCTTATTGGATGAACTGTCTGCTCTTGGACCTGTTTTTGGAATCGTCTTGATCCTTGGCGGCGTCTTTCTAATGCTCCGAGGGCATGAGCGATTGCAATACGTCGCTGGCGCAACTGGGGCTGGCATGGGCTATGTGTTAACGCCAACATTATCTTCGATGGTTCCTGATACAGGGCTGGAAGACTTGCATGTGATGATCATCCTGATGATGTTGCTCTCAGGCATCATGCTCATGACCATACAAATGAGCATCTACCTCATGGCTTCGATGGGCACCTACATCATGTTCTCGTGGACCTTCCGATGGCTCGATGGGCAGGGCATGGAAATTGCCGACAGTGAATTCATCACAAATGTCATGGCCATCGTGGCCTTCTTTTCTGTTATCTGGGTTCGAAAACAATTGCCTATGTTGGTTTCAGCGTTGCTTGGGAGCATTGCAACACTTTCCGGACTCTTGGTGCTCAACGGGCAACCGCTCACCGACTTCAATCCACAAAACACTTCAACGCTCGCCATTGTGTTGGTGCTTTTCATCCTGAGTGCAACGATTCAAACTCGAGCGATTAAACGCAAGCACAAGGAAGAATACGGAGAGGAGCAACCACCTCCGGATAAATACACCAATCAATCACCGAGACCACATACGTCGCGTGCGCCCTCAGAATACGACCTACCCGATCTTCGCTAAGCGTAGGACGAACCTTGAAATCACCGACCCGGGACGCTTCGTCATGGCCAGCGAATTGGACTACGGTCCGGCGCATACCGACCGGCAAACCTTCGTTGCCATTGGTCTCGTTGGCTCCCTTCTCATCGTGGTGTACGCCATCACTGATTTACAGAGCTTAGTTACTGAAAGTGCTGATTCTCTTAACGGCTCAAGCACCCCATCTTGGGTTGTGACCAGTGCCCGATGCATTGCTTTGGGAATGGGACTCATCGCCGTTGGCATGATGTTCCGGGTTGGCCCTGGAACCATGCAAGTGCTCCTCCATGAGGAGCGTGAAGTGAGAACACTCCATCCAGCCGGATTTGAAAAATTTGTCACGTTTAGTTCATGGACGTTGCTGAGCAACATTCTGTATTTTGCCAGTGCGCTCGCCGCCAGCCTCTTCGGCATGAACGGTGGTTCAATCCCGCAGTGGTTGGAACTCATTCAAGTCAACATGTTTGTCGTTGCTTGTGGTTCTGCCTTCTTGACGGCAACGGTCGTTCGTTACATTATCCTGCCTGATTTTGTTAATGCGGAACGCGATTCGCAATACATGTTCCAATACCATGAACAGGTGATGCACAATTTTGCAGCCATGTTTTTGGCCGTTGAAGTCATGCTCGTGGCACCTGTCTTACATCCCCAACTCGCCTTGTCTTGCGTAGGGATGGGTTTGTTTTACGTCGCCTTTGCTTACCTCTTTGCCTACAAGGGCGGAGGGTACTATGCCTACAGTTTCATCGATCCGAGAAAGAAACACGCTCCTTTCATCATGCTTGGCCTAGCAGGGGCTATCGCCGTATTCTACCTTGGAATCTTACTCGCAAGTCGCCTTGTCGAATGGAATGTCTATCTTGGAAGCATCGTGTTGGCACTCTGGGTCTCCCTCATCGTGCAGTTCTGGTCAAATGACCCACAAACTCAGTCTTCATCGTAAGGTTGCCAATCGTCTTGGCCTTCCTCGCGGAACCACCAGTATCCATCTTCGTCCTCGAACCACTCAACGCCGTTCTCGTCAATGGAGTACCCTTCGACTTCTTCCTCTTCCTCTTCGTCGACTTCTTCCTCAGCGTTTGGATCGACCAGGCCAGATTCTTCTGAAATCTGTTGCTTCAGTCGGTCAAGTTCCTCGTCTGCGTCAGCGAAGACTCGATTCTCGGTGATAATCTCTGCCTGATGATCGCCTTGGCGGATTGCATCGTCAGATTCAGCCAAGAAATCGTCACTCATTCGAGATTTGAATTCCTCGAATTCATCGCGTCCATAACTTCCGAGGAATTCGTCCCCTTTTGATTGCATCAAGTCATCGAGGTTTGCACGCTTCTCGCGCTTGAGTTCGGGAGCATCTGGAACGCTGCCGGCATAGAATGAATCTTCATCGTCGGATAGTTTGCCAAAGGTTCGTCCCTCGGGGTCAGCCTCTTCAATGGCTTCAATGATGAGATCGTGTTCCTCTTCATCGAGGTTCTCTTCTTCGTATTGTTCACCAACCATGGTCACCAATTTGTTGAGGTTCCGGGCTAATTTACGATCGTCGTCCTCAAACTCACTGACAAGTTTGTCAACTTGTTTCAACAACCGCTCGTATGGCGTGCCGGTAATGGCGCCAAGGAAACGCCCAAAGCCACCTTTCTTTCTCGCCATGATGATTCGAGGACACCAGTCCTTTTGAAAGATTCTTTCCCTCCATGAACCTCCGCACAGTTCATTCAAGAGGGCATCTTAGCCATGCCGAGGGCGATGGTGGAATCTTGGCTGGTTGAGTTGATGACCACGTACAACGAGGAGTCGTACACCGGTCGAGAAGCTTACACGGCTCAAGTGCATCTTCCAGGTGAAGTGTTCGAATCGCTCGTATGGTGGGCACTTCAAGCCCTTCCTGATGAAATTCTGGTTGGGCTCGACATCGATGCTGAAACGCCCCATGTGGAAGAGGTGGATGTGGCTTTCAGTGCACAAGAGTGCACGTCAAATCTGTTCCAAGGCCAAGGGTATCGAATCAAGGAAGCGCACATCGTGAATCGCGGTGACTCCTATTCTGTCCACCATTTACCTGAAGATTGGACAGATGACATGTTTTCCAGTTCACGGGGCTCACGCGCAGGTCGCTTTACCCATTGGTTGCACACCCACCCGAACGCTCCTGCCATCCCAAGTGGTGCTGATGCTGATGCGGCGCAGGAAACCGCAGGCATCGATATGATCCTCGGTTTGAGGTTCTCTCCTGAAGGCCCATTACCATGGTTTGATGATGTGGAAGGCCAACGAAGAAGGGTGGGCAAAGAGGCTGTTGCACAACCAACGAAAGCCCGTCGCAGGTCTTTTTTCCAACGCCAACAACTTCCTGTCCTCGGGGTTGCACCAAGTGGCCACAAAATCCACGAAATACAGTTGATCGCTTTTCACAAGAACGGACTCGGCGTTAACGTTGTCTTGGTGGATGAAGAAGGCTATCCTTACGGGTGGAGTCAATTCAATGATCACGCAACAAGCGAGGCATGAAGAGCTTCAAGGCGTTCCGGATTGACCCCTAAATCACCTTGACCCAAGCGAGATTGTGAGTGCAATTCAATCTGTGTTGTGTCCATATCGACCACTGTTAACGACACGGCGACATCGTCAGGAAACCGCCAGAAACTCGTCCGGACAACAAAATGAATGTACGAGCCATTTTCATCATCCTTATCCACAAGCACGTCACCATTGTTGGATTCAATGAAGGCATCGAGGTTTGCCTGCACCTCATCAATTGGGGCTTCGATTGTTAACGTGAGTTCTTCCATTCTGAAATCGTCACCTCCACCGAGATGAGCACAGTTCATGCTGTTAGCATCGCACTGAGGCATTTCTTCAAACGGCTCATCGCCAGCGCTCGTGAGGATCCAAATTTGACAGAGCAACCAGGGAGCGATGAGTGCACCAACCACGAGCAGCACATTCGTGCGGGAGAGGAAACTTCGCTCAGATGTCACGGCGTTCCCATCCTGTGTCGGACCATGCATAGACCATCGGTTGGCCAGTTGGAACCTCAAGGGAAAGCACTTCTTCTTCACTCAATCCTTCAATGTGCATGATGATGCTACGTAGTGAGTTACCGTGAGCTGCAACAAACACGTTGTTGCCAGATTCAAGTGCAGGCACAAGCGTTGAGTCGAGGTAAGGAATGGTGCGTTCTGCAGTGAGTTTGAGCGATTCACCGGATGGTGGTGGGACATCGAAAGAGCGTCGCCAAACGTGCACTTGTTCCTCTCCATATTGCTGTCGAGTGGCGTCTTTGTTCAAGCCTTGTAAGTCACCATACATTCGCTCGTTCAATTGCCATGAAACATGGACTGGAAGCAAATCTGCTGAACCGGCATCGCCTTTGATTTGAGCCCATTCAATCATTCTCGCCTCGTTTTCTGAAACGGAATCAATGCCAGCCTCTGGCTGTGGGTATTGGAACACGGGTGTCTTCCCGCCATTGTGTTGAGCAAGCGCGAGCATGGCGGTCATTTGAGCACGAATGAGCGTCGACACGTGCACTTCATCGATGTCAAGGTGAGCGATTTGCTTACCGCCCGCAATGGCTTCTTCGATGCCAACATTGGTCAGTGGTACATCCACCCAACCGGTGAACAACTTGGCAGCGTTCCACATGGATTGGCCGTGGCGCATCAAAATGAGCAGTGACATGGTTTCTCCCTGATGTTGGGGCAGCGCCGCCTCTCAATGAACATGGCGGCGAATTCACGCAAAGAGGACCGGCAATCCTGCAAGAATGAAAATTGGCAAAAGCCCCATTGAGAGATCTCGCAGAAGCAAGAACAGAAGTGTCTTGGTGTTGATTTCTGCGAGTTTATCAAATTCAGCCTGCATCTTTGCATCGACGGCTTGCGTCAATTTCCCAGCACCCGTTTTGGCCACCTCAATCGCTGCGCCAAGCGCAAGACCTCCAAGCAATCCTTGCGGTGTAAACTTTCGAGCCATCAATGCCCGAGTCCCCCAGATTTTCAATGAGCGCTTCGCAACCCTCTCCCCTGTCGATTCATCTTCTGTTGCGTCGAGGGAACTGGGTTTTGGCTTGATAATCGAAAACTTCTGGAGCCATGAACGGGCCTTGATTCCTACATCAGCCACCTTCCGTAACTTGGCAATATCCTGCCGTTCTATGGCTTTCAACATTCTTCGAACCCGAGCAATGCGAAGCATGTCAAGGAAAATCCAAACAAACAAGGAGAGAATGAGCAGACCCATGCCAACCTCACTGACTTCACCCCACGTGGTCCAACCAATTGGGTCAGATACACTGCGTATCAGGAGGACCAGCAGAGGTGGAATGCTGAATGCGAGAATTTCATTGAGTGCTAAGATTCCGAAGCCACGAACTGGCAAATTTTGCAGTTGTTTCAACGCCCACCCCGAGTGGGGCGCTAACTTTGCTATGGCTCTCCTGAAAGGCAATGCCAAAAACAAAATGCGGAGCAAAAGGGGAAGCCAAATCACAACCAAAACGTAACCATCCCATGGTCCCGTAGGAGGGATTTCTGGAAGTTGCAATGGGGTGGCCATGGGTTCACATAGATGCACATGACTTCAAACCAACCCCTTCTTAGTACGCATACCATGCATCCGAAGTCCTCATGAGCGTTGACCGGCACGGCTGGCCATGCCCTTCACACACAACATGGCCGACTGGCTTGGTTTCAACATCGACAAAGCTTGGTTGGAAGAAAACATCCGTTGGAAGGATTTCGGAACCGGTGTTCGATTGGGGCGGCTGTATCGAGAAGACGCCTGCTCACTTGTCTTGTACGAAGCAGACTCTGAAGTCACAGTTGACGCATTCATGCCTCATAGCCACCCTGGTGGAGAAGCATACATCGTCCTCGAAGGCGAAGTTTGGGACGAAGACGGTACGTACCCTGCTGGTTCGCTTGTGTGGATGAATCGAGAAACAACGCATACTCCGAAAACCCGTGGTAAGACACTTATTTTGGTGCTCTGGCCAGAAGGCGTCAAGAGTGCTTAACGCTCTCTTCAAGATCGTATTCGCCACCAGAAAGCATTCCTTCGAAAAGGAACGGCCCAGCAGGCACAACCGCGGCAATGAACCCGTGAATCAGAGCTGTGAACGTCCAGTGCTTCCCGACGCCAAGGAACAGCAAGGCGATGTAAGCAACAAACAATCCTCCGTGAAGCGAACCCATGAGGCTGACCATTTCAGGGTCGCCTGCAATGTACTTGAGCGGCATTGCGTAGCCCATCAAAATGAGGAATGAGAAGCCCTCGAGGTAACCAACGAATGCGATCAAGGACTTCATGCTTTGACCTCAACCATTGGGCGGCTGGAACCACAAGACGGGCAAAGTTGCTCTTCGATTCCATCGTAAACGTGCTTGCATGCTGGGCAGGTGCTGGACAATTCCATCTTGCCCATGGCTTCAACCGCTTCGCCTTGAAGCGAAAGATAGCCACTGTCAGCGTTCCCAACCGTGTAACGTCCAGCGCCACCAATTCGGACAAGCAAGTCTGGTGGGAGCGTGACCGTTCCGGTCTCGTCAATAATCAGTTCCCGGTCCTTGCCGAGGTTTTCAACGTCGACGTCAGCACCGTGTTCAGCAACAAACCGTCCGTCCCTCAGTTCGAGCGAGCGGTTGGCAAAGGCTGCAACTTCCTTGGAGTGTGTCACAATCAGGAAGGAGACACCATCGTTCTCGTGCAGGTCCTTGAACAAGGAAAGCACTTCTCGGCCGGTGACTGGGTCAAGCGCACCTGTCGGCTCATCTGCAAGAATGAGGCGAGGGCTGGTGATCAGCGCACGGGCGATGGCGACGCGCTGTTGTTCGCCACCACTCAACATCATTGGCAACGCATGGGCCCTGTGGAGCATACCGAGGCGTTCGAGCATTTGATCAGCCAACTTGAGCGCCTTACGAGATGAAACACCTTGGTGACGCAGTGGTTGTGCAACGTTGTCACGGGCGTTCATTTGCGGCAATAAATTCCCTTCTTGGAAAATGAACGCAACGGTCTTCTGTCGCAGTTCAACGAGTTCTTGGCCCGTCAGACGTGTCATGTTCTTACCAGCCAATGACACCGAGCCTGCGCTGGCCTTCATCAGACCACCAAGGCACTTCATCAGCGTTGATTTACCGGAACCGGAGGGGCCCACAACAGCGATTGCTTCGCCTTCTTTCATATCGATATGAAGGCCTCTGAGTGCAACGACGTTGCCATCTTCTGCCTTTGATTCGTACACGTGGTAGAGTCCATCTGCTTTCAGAATACTGTCTTTCATGTTTCACTCCCCCTTGAGCACACTGGCTAAGTCCGACTTCAGCGCCCTGCGAGTGGTCACCAACAACGCAACGACCACGGCGGCAAACACTGACAAAGACACGAACAACAGTTGTGTCCACGGGTACACCAGCGTCCTTGTGATCGTGGTCGATTCACCTGCAAAGATTTGGAAGATGAATCCGAAGATGTCGAAGAAGCCGTTGAACGACAACGCTACACCGATTCCAAGAACGATTCCAAGCGCCATGGAAACCATCACAATCGAAAGAATCTCGAACAACACCAACCGAATGATTTGGTTCGGGGATGCACCGATTGCCTGCAAGACCGCCAACTCCTTTTGCCGTTGGCTCAACACCAGCGACAAGAAGACGAAACTCGAGGCAACTGCTGCAACACTGGCAACGACGAATTGAAGCGAAAGAAGACCCGGTGTTCCGAAGATCAAACCGCCGTTTCGCTCAACCTGTTTGTGGGAACTGGACCAGTCAACCACGTCAGATACCCGGAAGTCCGCCGACATGGTGGAGGCAAGCGCCTCGAGAGGATCGCCTTCGAGGCCCTCAACTTCAACAATCCAAGTGGTTGAGGAGTAATTTGCGACCGTGTCTGAACCGACGAGGGCCAGCCATGAAGATTCTCCGATGATCAAGGATGAACTCATGGCAGCAGCGCTGACTCCGGGTATGTATTCGTGCACGCCGATGTAATCCATCGGCACGGTGAATGGAGTGATGACGATCTCAACAGTGGTGTCTGCTAGGAACAAAGGTGCTGCCAATGGTGGCGGGATCTGAGACAGACCTGATGCACACGCTGTGTCCGTGGCGGATGTACCGTCAGGGCAGGTGGCGTTACCAAGGGTCGCGGTGGATAAGTCTGCAAAACCAAAGACATCGGTTAAGTCTGCGCCAATGAAGTTCGTTCCTTCCATCGAACCTTCCATGAAATTGACGATGACGGCTTCCTTGAGGTTGGCACCTGAAAGATCAGCACCGTCGAGGTTGGTGTCGAAGAGAAGCGCTTGACCGAGGTTGGCACCTGCCAGGTTGGCGTTGGAAAGATCGGCACCAGTGAGGTCAACAGGGCCGAAATCACGGCCGCTCAAGTCTTGACCTGAGAGGTTCAATCCAGACCAATCGCCTTCCATTAAGGAGGAATAAGCAACAAAAAGAGCGGTCGGGTCGGGTTCATTCGTCCCACCGGAACTGAAGTTAAATTCCAACTTCTCCCAAAGGAAGGTGATGTTTTCGCTCTTTCGATCGGTTGGTTTGAGCAGTTGATCGTTCAACTGATTCTCATCCCCTCTTCCAGAACCTGCAATGTCGAGCGAGTAAGCGGCGTCTTCACCAGCTGAGAAGCCTCCAGCTCGATAGGCAGCCATGGCCTTGTCTGAATTGTCACCTGGTATCGCTTGTTCACTCCACCGCAAGACGTCTTCGTTATCATCGAGAAGGACCCATGTGAGCAACTTATCGCCGCCGTTGATGTCGTTCAGGAACAGACTTGGCACAGTCGTTGCTTTCGCACTGACACCTGCGTTCGTGAAGTTTGAGACCAAGTCAAGAACTTGGGCTTCCGAGTATTGTTGTTCAAGCGTGATTTGTAAATCAGCGCCGACGGTTGCATCGACCGTCTTCTCATCAACAAGCGTTCCAGTGTATCCTTGCACCGCAGCAAGCGTAACAATCGAAAGCGTCAGAATCATGATGACGGCAAGGCGATTGACAGATTCAGCGGAGCCCGAACCCTTCAGACCACGCTTGACGTCGTTCAGCAATGGGGTTCTTCCAAACAACAATTGCATGATTTGAGGGCCGCGTGCCCCGATCCGTCCAAGGAGCAGAGCACCACCGATCCAGAGTGCAAATGGTCCAAAGAGACCAAGCAAACCGTTGATGAAGAAATTTAGATCCAATCCATCTTCGCTTCCATTAAGTTTGAGCCATGCATCGGAGACCGCCAGCATGCCGAACAAGAACGAAAGCCAGTGAAGCCATCGCTTTGGTTCAGATTTTGAGGTTGTTCTACGAACCCCTTCTTCAATTTCAAGGGCGATGAAATCACGGGTACGGCTTCGTCCGAACAGGAGCGCAAGCCCCAGTGTTGTGATCGCTGTGAACAGTGTTGAACCGATGCCCAGCGTCGGGTTGACGTCGAAGTCGCCCGTTCTAAATTCCATGAACCCGACCGCTGAAAGAACGATTGGAACAGCGAAAAGGGCCAGCAAGTAACCAGCCAACCACGCCACAGAAGACATGACGAATAATTCCAACAACACCATGCTTTGCAAACTTTGTCCGTCCGCACCAATCACACGGTGAATGCTCACTTCCCTCCGCCGCTGCTCGAGCGAAAGCACCAGTCCGTAGATCAGGACAGAAATGGAAAGAATAACGATTGGAATCATAATGATGTAATCGAAAATCTGAATCAAACCAAGGAAGATGTTGAGGAAGGTGATGGTTCCGCTCACAATGTCGGTGTAGTACAATTCTACACCTTCGTCGGTGTAGTTTCCGTCTTGAACTCGAGTTCCAAGGTCTTCCAACCATTCTGCTGCATCGGCGGTGGAACTTGTCGGGAGTTGCCCTCGGTCAATCGTCACGCCGAGGTACATGTGGTCGTTGTCCATGAGGGCGGCTCGTTGGGTTTCTTCCAACACCTCCCAAGTGGTGAAAATTGGATTCGGTCCGAGGGTCGGGTTTCCAAGATCCCACGGCTCGTAGATACCGAGAACAGTGAGGTTGGTAGCCGTCATTGGCATGCGGCAGTAGACCATTTCATTCTGTTCTGGCGTGACTTCACCGTCGCAGTTTTCGTTGGTCACGGTCGCTTCGAGCAAGGTCGATTCGTCGACCACATAAGCAAAGGTGAGCGAGTCAAGCACATCGCCAACATTGGCTTTGGCTTCTGAAGCAACTGTTGAAGGAAGAATAACACCGCGTTGTGTACGAGCGTCCTCAGGACTTGGCCATTCACCAAAACCTGCGATGACATTTTCACCGAGCCGATCTGCAAACACGCCATCAAACGCTCCGGGACCGAGGAACCGTACAGCTCTGCTTGAGGAAATTGGCGGTCCGGCGTCTTCGAGTTCAGGATAATCGAAGGTTACATTGCCCCAGTACGGGTTTGCATCGTCTGTGATGGCCAGCATCTCAAGTGGTTGAGCGACAATGAAATCTTGGTTAAAGAAACCACCGCTGTGAATGCCTTGCCTGCCGAGCACAAGCGTACAATCATTGAATTCCGTGAATTCATCCATCAACTCAGCACACACATTCGTCATGGTGGTTGTGTTGTTTGACCAACCTGTGCTGTTTTCCACAGGCGTTCGAGCGTACTCGATTTTTGCATCGAATGGTTCGTTCGAAAGAGATTCTTCAAAGAATAACTGAGACAGACCAACGCCGTACGCGAGAACCGTTGTGATGACAAGAGAAGCGAGAAACACACCAGCAATCACAGCAAGGCCGCGCTCTTTACCGCGCCATGCGCTTAGACCTGCAAGACGAAGTTGTCCTGGCGTCTCTGTGACTTTGTGCATAATGCGCTTCGCAAGGCTTTGTGAAGGTGAGAAATCGGAATCGACCAACTCGAGCGTTTTCTTTTCTTGACTCATTCTTCTTCGCCCCCTTGAGCATCCTCATCCAAGCCCCAGGCAGACCTGATGTCGGACGCCTCGGTTTTGCCATCGTTCAAAAGCAGCATCCGATCGGCATTCGATGCCAAATCGGGATCGTGCGTGACCATCAGAATCGAGATGGGGTTGACCTCGTCGTGGCACAAATCTTTGAACAACTGAAGCACCTCTTTGCCACTTGCAATATCGAGGTTGCCTGTTGGCTCATCCGCCAAGAGCAGCGGACGGTTTCCTGCAATGGCACGGGCAATGGCCACACGCTGTTGTTGACCACCTGAGAGTTGGTCGGGTACGTGATGCATACGATCGCTCAGTCCTACCTTGGTCAATGCGACTTCGGCAGCCTGCTCTGCTTCATGAGCAGGCATCCCCGAAAGCTCGAGGGCCATAGCGACGTTGTCAACCGCCGTGAGGTTATCAAGCAGGTGGAAATCTTGGAAAATCCAGCCGACTGAGTCCCTGCGGACATCGACAACATTGGAAGGATTCTTTGTGCCATATGTTTTGTCACCTAGAACGATTGAACCTTTGTCGCCAGCAAGAAGACCGCCAATGATGTTCAGTAAAGTGGATTTCCCAGAGCCAGATGGGCCCATCAAGGCAACCATTTCACCTTGCTTGATGTTCATATCGACACCCTTCAGGACTTGCAGTTTATTGGAGCCTGACCCGAAGGCCTTCGTGAGATTGGTGACTTCTAGCATGTGTGTTCCTCCTAATGTTTCCTTTTTTTCTAAAATTGATATATCAATGCCTGTTTTACAATCATTTCGTTCCTTCTTCGTCGAAGGGTTGTAGAATCAAACGAAGTGTTCGCCCGAGTAAATCATGAAGCAGTAAGGTTTCCTCACTAGGTGGCTTCCCTTTGGTGTATGTTTTGAGCATGGGGCCGTAAAAGGCATCACCCACGCCATCGGTAAGGCTTAACAGAATCTCAATAGAGAGGTCAGTGCGCACCAGCCCCCATTCTTGACCCAATCTGAGTCCTTCAGTGAAATGGCTTTGAAGCGGCGTACTGCACACCACAAGGCGTTCGTAAATCGGATGGTTTAATGGGATTTGTTGGGAAACCATTTGCCCGATTTCAACAAAATCATTTTCAGCCCAAAACCGCTCGATTATCAACCTCGATTCACGCATGTGGTCCCAGTAATCTGTGGCTGAAGGCGGCTGGCCATGTTCATCCAAGCGCAAACGAAGTGCATCCAATCCTTCTTGCATGACTGTGAAGAACAAATCTGCCTTGTCCTCAAACCAATAGTAAAACTGACCTTTTGAGATTTCCAACTCTCTCAAGAGCAGGTTGAGAGAAGTAGCATCATAGCCATTGGTCGCAAACTGGTTTTTGGAAATTCCGAGCACCCGATCCTTCTCTTCGATTGGAAGATTGAGAAATCGGTTCAAAGGCATAGCACCACTTCAAACCGCCGGTCTGACCACCGGTATAAGTATCTTTGTTGGGTCTCCCAGCCGGAAGAATCGAGTGAGGAAGGACCTGAAATGGTTTGTTAGCCACCCCAAATGGGATGGAACAATGCGATCTATTCACTGCAAAGCGAGCGCTGAAGTGTTCAGCGAATACTTGGCTCAAATGAGCGAGGTTCACTCGACCTTACTGACGCCAACGGCGTTTGGTCCTTTTGGACTTTCGCCGACTTCGAAAGTGACGGTATCACCGTCGGTGATTTCTCCGGTAACTTCAGAGATGTGAACGAAGAGATCGTCGCCACCCTCAATTTCAATAAATCCGAATCCTTTTACTTGGTTAAACCACTTGACAGTTCCTTGCGCCATGGTAGGTTCTCAAGGCATCAAGTACTTGAGGAAGATGGATGGGTTTACAGGCAAAGTGCTGGAGTTTCGACCTTCAAGACTCAGCCGAACTGCCCCTTTGAGCGCTTTTTTGCATGATATTGGTGAACAATGGAGGGATAAGAGCTGCCCAGAACATCCCGTAGTATCCAAACGGCAATTGTGGTGCTTCATCGTGGGCATCCAACCGATGATAAGGCGTGCTGGCTTTGAGATGATGCGATGGGTGAAGGGGAAGTTCAAGGAGGGTCCAACGTGACCAGCGATGACGGCTTTCCCAAGCATGCGTGGCATTTGGTCGCTCATCTGGACCTCGTTGCAGACCATGGTGTTGGAGATAATTGACATATTCGACAAGGAAAATGGCAACGGCGGCCTGAGCGATAAAGGCCAACACAAGGACTGGACTGTACGCGCCAAGGCACACCAAGAACGTCGCCTCGAGTGCCAACGAGCGGCCGGTGTCTTTTGGTCGAGCCTTCCATGCTCCGCGAATTTGTAACGGCACCGTTCGCAGCACATGGAAGTAGAGGTTTCGCCCCCAGGGAGAGGAGGTTGGATCAACCGGGCGGGCCCAATGTCGGTGATGCGTATGATTGTGTTCAACCGTGAAGTGCAAGTAGAGAACGCTGAATAAATCCAGCCGAGCCAACCACCAACTCGTTGACCGCAGGCGGCGGTGGCCAAGTTCATGGGCAGCAACGATACCTGAACCACCGGTGCTCAAGCCAGTCGAAATAATACCCAACCAGACAAAACCGTTCAGTCCGTCGAGTGAAACTCGCCAAAGGAGGGCGAGGACAAGAATCGGTACGAGGAGCCCATGAAGATGGAGAATGACGTTGTGCGCTCGACCTTCTTGCAGGGGGTTCGTCTGGGCGCTTTTACCCGCAACGAGTTCGATCAGTGGGTACACCACGAGAACGGTGACAATGGTCAGCCCCATCCACCACGAACCAATCATCAAGCTGGCCAAGGTCATGACCGGAGCCACGAGCCCAAGCAGATGGGGTTGCCACTTGTTCATGTGGCTTCATCGATGGGTAGGTTAAGGGGCTTTGCAATCACTGGCCCGATAAGAATCGGAAAAGTCGGGTGAAAAATGAAGGCCTGAAGATTCCGTTGTGTGTTTCTTGGAGATCCATGACGGAGTCAACGTACGAAGAGAGGTAGGCGTCCATCAGAGTTGACCCCCATCGTTGTGGAATGTTCCACGTGCGTTCGGTGTTGCTCGATAATCAGCAATTGCATGGATGATGGTCTCCATGACGTTCGCAAATATACCATTGCGATGGTTTTGCTGATCCATTACTGCGTCGACGTATGTTTCTAGTTCAATGTCCATGTGTGTTGCCTCTGAAGCTTGTTTGTCTTCAGTGTATATTTGTAACCGGCCCTATATCAACCAGAGGTGAATTCGCCAACACATAGGTGCAATAATAAAAGTAGATGTTTTTTATTACACCTTTTAATCAATGCGTCGCAGTTCACTGAATACCTTCATGTTGAGCAAAATTTCACCAAAATCACGAGCGTATGCACACAAGCGCCGTACGGACTCCGAGAGGCGTAAATCAAAGGCCATCCACTCGTTTGAACGGTGGTGTTCAAGGACATTTTGTTCGTGTTTGAGCAACCGTCGTTGTGCTTCTTTGAGGTCCGAGCGAGCCGCTTCAATGCGAGTTGAGTCGCGTGTACGGATGTTGATCATCAGTTCTTTCAAACTCCCTTGCCAGATTGGTAGTTGCTCCAAAGGCGTCATGCTGATCATGTTTTTTGTAATCTGCGGGTGCTCGATGACCAGGTTGGCAATGCTGAACGAATGGTCCATCATGCGTTCGAGCGATCTGGCAAGGTTGGCATACTCGACAGCTTGTGTGCGTGTGAGGTTCAGTTGTGTAGCCACAGCATGCGAATCAAGGAGAATTCGAACCTGCCTGTCAATCAGGTACAACAGCGCATCGACCTCATTCTCTCGCTCTTCAGCATCTGTGATGTACGAACGGCTTTCCCCTTCGAACACGCTTATGATGTCCCTGGTTAACGAAGTCACTTGCAAGTACATGCGATTGAGGCTTGCGTGAAGTGGCATGTCACCTGCATTCATCAGGCACTTGAGTTGAACGCTGTTCTCTGATTCATCCATGATTTCAAAACCACGGGTGCTTCGCAGGAACCGTCTCACTTGGACACTTACCTCCTTCGCCTCACCAGTTCGATGCTCAATATGAATTTCATCGGACCCTGAGATGTAGGCGCCCATCAAGTGGTCGTGCAGACTGTTTTCTGGCAAATTCTTGGTTGCAAAATACGCCTTGTGAAGCACGTGCTCTTTGGCGTCTAATGGCGTGATCCGCAAAGCCCCGCTTGGTCGCCAGTCCACGCGTAACGAATCGCGTGCCGCAAGACCTTGTGCCAGAATCCACGGCTTCGGGAGGCTGACTGTGAACGTACTGCCGCCTGTTGATTGAAGTTTCCGAACTTCGTTTTTACCTTCCCCGAGCGACATACGAACATTCTCCGGAATAAATACCCCTATATAGATTATACATGGTTTTAGATATATACTGAATTTGGTTAGAACAACACATGGAACCCATAACGGTTGTATTGATTGGATTAGCTTTGGTTGTCTGCGCCTATATGGCTTGGAACATCGGTGCAAACGACGTTGCAAACGCAATGGGCACCTCTGTCGGATCAAGAGCACTGACCCTCAAGCAAGCCGTGGTCATCGCTGCTGTCTTCGAATTCTGTGGTGCGTTCTTCGCCGGTGATGCTGTAACAGATACGGTGCGCAAGGGAATTCTTACCGTTGATTTTAGCGACGGTACCGTTGATGCTGTGCTGTCCCAGGACATCGCATTTGGGTTCATTGCGGCAATGATGGCTGCTGCAACTTGGCTGACCATCGCAACACGAATGGGCCTGCCTGTCTCCACCACACACTCCATCATCGGTGGAATTCTCGGTGTTGGTTTGATTCTTGAAGTCAAGCACGACACTTCGCTCATCGATTGGGAAGTTGTTCAGAAAGTCGTGATGTCTTGGGTCGCAAGTCCACTCATGGGCGGATTGCTTGGATTCTTTTCATTCATGATTATCAAGAAACTCATCCTTGAGAACGAGAACCCAATTGACCGTTCTCGATGGTTGGCGCCTGTGCTGGCCTTCCCGACCTTCTTTGTCCTCGGCCTCGCTCTTCAATTCAAGGCGCTCAAGGGTTTCATTTCCAGGGCTGCTTCAGAGGGTTGGATTGAAAACAAGTACGACTGGCTTCCCGTCAAGGAAAACGGAGTTTTTGACCCATGGGCAGACAATGCATGGATCCCAATCAACTCCATCATGCTCGCAGCCTTCATCGGAGCGGTGTCAAGCCTGGTGCTTTACCTGGTCCTTCGACGCATTGACATCACTGAGGAAAAGCGTGGATTCCGTGGTGTTGAGCGTATCTTCGTTTGGCTCCAAATCATCACCGCTGCATACGTTGCCTTCGCTCACGGAGCGAACGACCGTTCCAATGCCATCGGTCCTATGGCCGCAGTTTGGCAAGTTCTAAGCAGCGATACTGGGGAACTCGCTGCGAAAGCAGACATTCCACTCTGGCTCATTCTCCTTGGTTCCGCAGGGATCGCCATCGGTGTCATGACATGGGGATGGAGGGTTATGGAAACCATCGGAAAGAAGATCACCGATATCACGCCAACCCGTGGATTTGCTGCTGAATTTGGTGCGGCCACCACCATTCTGGTGTTCTCGATGCCTTTCTTAGCCGTCCCAGTTTCAACCACTCACACCCTCGTTGGGGCTGTCGTTGGTGTCGGTCTGGCCGGTGGTGCAAAAGCCGTCGACTTCCGTGTCTTCGGAAAGATTGCCGCCTCATGGGTTGCAAGCGTTCCAGCAGCTGCGTTCGGTGCGATTGTGCTGTTCGTTGCCTCAGGCGGAGAATCACTCAACATGATCGTGTTGCTCCCGCTCTCCTTCATGGCCGTAGGGTATGCCATCTGGAAGAGCAGTGGTGAAGTTCACGTCGAAGACGCCCTTTCAGATGTCGGTGGCAATGGACACTCCGTCACACCCTTCGAGTTGTTCCACGAGCACGCTCAAGCCGTCGAGAAGACGGTCGAGCACATGCTTGATGCAGTGAACACCGCATGCGACGGCGAAGATGCATCTGAAGCCATCCAAGCCACCATTGAGGCTGAACTCGTGGCTGATAACGTGAAGACCGAGGTGCGCCGATTGGCCCTCAACGACATGCGTATGGGCGTTCAACTCAGCCTTGATGACTTCCTCTACATGGTAACTCGACAAGATCGCATCGCGGATTATGCACAGAACGTCGCTGAACAACTCGCCTTCCGCCCGTTGTTTGATGACGACCAAGCAAAAGCAAATCTGAAGGAAATGGCCAAGGCAGTTTCTGAAACCGTTGCAAAGTACGAGGACGCTGTTGAAGCGCTTCGTGACTTCACCATCAGTGGACAGACCAAGGCTGCCGAGATCAAACTCGCTGAACTCATCAGAGAAGTGAACCTCAAGGAGCACGAAGCCGATGGAGTCGAAGCAATGGCAGCAGCCTATGTGTTCACCAACGGCGAGGATGCACCGCTCGCAGCCATGCACATGTACCGTGTCTTGCAACGGCTTGACGATGTAGCAAATGCGTGTGAGAAGGCAGCCAATGCCTTCTTGCCGATTCTCAACCGTTGAGCGAGCCATTGAAATGACAATGGCACGAGCGCAGGTCATCCGAGCCATTTCCGACTGAGCCTTGCTCGACAGTGAAATCAGGACTTAGGAGTGAACGACATGGCAGGCATGGACCCTCAACTGAAGGCAAAATTGCAAAAGCAACGCTACCACATCGTTGGTGAACACGGCGGGGTCAAAACTTGCCACTGGACCAAAGAATCACTCCTGCGGGACCGTCAATGCTACAAAGGCAAATTCTACGGTATCGCAAGCCACAACTGCATGCAGATGTCACCCGTGGTTGATCAGTGTAACCTTGCTTGCACCTACTGCTGGCGAGAACCACATATGGACACGCTTGAGTTAACCGACCAGGACCCGCTTGAGTTGCTGTATGAATCAGTGCGAGCTCAACGTCGGTTGCTGTCTGGCTTTGGTGGCAACCCAAAGGTGCCTCGTGAAAAGTGGTTGGACGCTCAAAACCCAAAGCACGTCGCCATTTCACTCAATGGAGAACCTACCCTCTACACTCGCCTCTCAGAATACATGGACCTGTGCCACAAGCATGGCATGACGACGATGCTTGTCACCAACGGCACCCTACCAAAGGTGCTTGAGAAGTTGGATACACTGCCAACCCAGTTGTATGTCTCTGTCGATGCACCCAACAAGGAAGTCTTCGATGCGGTGTGTAAGCCGAAGTGGAACGGCAACGCCTGGGATAAATTCGAAGAGACGATCGACCTTTTGCCTTCACTCGACACTCGAATTGTCGCACGTCATACCATGATGAAAGGCATCAATATGTCAGACAAGCACATTGAGCAGTTTGCTGCGTTGGACAACCGAGCCGATCCAGACTACATCGAAAACAAGGGCTACGTGTTCGTTGGCCACAGCAGGGAAAACTTGAGCATTGAGAACATGCCAAGCCATGAAGACATCATGGATTTCTCCAACAAAATCGCGCCCCTCACCAACCGAGAAGTGCTCTCTGACTCCCGCCCGAGCAGGGTGGCCCTCGTTGGAAGGGAGATTTCACCAATCCCAATTCCAGAAGCGACGATGTTCTTCCCGGAAGATTTGGGAATTGCGCCTTCAGTGAAGCATTTGCCGATGGCTGGGTGAGCAAAGGGTAGCGTCTGACAAGACCCACTGCAAGCCCATTGATTTGTCAATACCTGAGCAATGGGTTTGTGCTTAGACCCTTTGATTCGATGTTAAACTATCCAAATCAAGGAGTGATTCACTTCTTGCGTACTGAA